>FWPU01000073.1_pt1 | contig 299587 bp, 243 predicted proteins | sample 2228361 | NCBI WGS metagenome assembly FWPU01 (sample SAMEA103939777, study PRJEB20133) | metagenome
AGTCGTTACGCCATTCGTGCAGGTCGGAACTTACCCGACAAGGAATTTCGCTACCTTAGGACCGTTATAGTTACGGCCGCCGTTTACTGGGGCTTCGGTTTGGAGCTACGTGGTTGCCCACCTCACCCCGCCCCTTAACCTTCCAGCACCGGGCAGGCGTCAGACCCTATACGTCGCCTTACGGCTTAGCAGAGTCCTGTGTTTTAAGTAAACAGTCGCTTGGCCCTGGTCCCTGCAACCACCTCGGGCTTCCCCAGCTTTTGGGTTCACCCTACCGTGGCACTCCTTCTCCCGAAGTTACGGAGCCAGTTTGCCGAGTTCCTTCACGAGGGATCACTCACGCGCCTTAGGATTCTCTCCTCACCTACCTGTGTCGGTATGCGGTACGGTCACCTATCGTCCTCCCTAGAGGTTCTTTCTTGGCCACTAGGTCCCACCAGTTTGTGTCCTTGCGGACTCCCCATCGCCGCTCGGAGTTTTCAGGAATCTGGATTTGCCAGATTCCCCTCCTACCAGCTTGCACCGGCACTTCCAATCGCCGGCTGGCTTCCCCGGTGGCGTCACCCCATCGGTACAAACGTTCGATCGGTGGTACGGGAATATTCACCCGTTTCCCATCACCTACGCCTTTCGGCCTCAGCTTAGGAACCGACTAACCCTGGGTGGATGCTCCTTGCCCAGGAACCCTGAGGTTTTCGGCGAACGCGGATTTCACACGTTTTCATTGTTACTTATGCCGACATACTCACTTCGCCTGTTTCCACCAGTCCTCACGGTCTGGCTTCGCGCTCAGGCGAACGCTTCCCTACCCCGCCAGATCCATGATCTAGCAGTCGCCGTTTCGGTGCTCGGCTTGAGCCCCGTTACATTGTCGGTGCCACTACACTTGACCAGTGAGCTGTTACGCTTTCTTTAAAGGATGGCTGCTTCTAAGCCAACCTCCTGGTTGTCTGAGCACAGCAACTCCCTTGCCCACTAAGCCGAGACTTCGGGACCTTAACGGACGATCTGGGCTATTTCCCTCTCGACGATGAAGCTTAGCCCTCACCGTCTGACTCCTGCGGTATCACACTCGAGCTTCGGAGTTTGGTTGGGGTTGGTAGCCTGGTAGGGCCCCTAGTCCATCCAGTGCTCTACCCCCGAGGTGAACCCCGCAAGGCTATACCTAAATATATTTCGGGAAGAACCAGCTATCACCGAGTTCGCTTAGCTTTTCACTCCTACCCACAGTTCCTCCGATCAGTTTGCAACCTGAACCGGTTCGGGCCTTCAGCGCGTGTTACCGCGCTTTCACCCTGACCATGGGTAGCTCACCCGGCTTCGGGTCCCCCACTCGTGACTTAACGCCCTTTTCAGACTCGCTTTCGCTCCGGCTCCACCTGACGGCTTAACCTTATGCCACGAACGAGGACTCGTCGGCCCATTATGCAAAAGGTACGCGGTCGCCCCGCTAAGTTGCCTTAGCAGCGGGCTCCCACCGCTTGTAAACAGACGATTTCAGGTACTCTTTCACTCCCCTCACTGGGGTACTTTTCACCTTTCCCTCACGGTACTTGTCCACTATCGGTCGGTCGAGAGTAATTAGCCTTGGGAGGTGGGCCTCCCAGCTTCCCACGGGGTTCCTCGTGTCCCGTGGTACTCAGGTACTAGAAGCACGAAGCCACTGTCTTACGTATACCGGACTCTCACCTTCTTTGGTAGGCCGTTCCAGACCTTTCTACTTGGACATTGGTTTATCACTTCGCGGCAATGATGGCGCATCGCCCCCTCTAGACCTCCAACCCGAACTCCACAACGCCGCCATGCTTGACATGGAATTCGTTTGGGCTGAGACCGTTTCGCTCGCCACTACTCAGGTCTTCGCATTTGCTTTCTTTTCCTTCGGGTACTGAGATGTTTCACTTCCCCGAGTTCGCCCGTCGTAAAGACGTGTCTGAGCATTACCTCAGACGGGTTTCCCCATTCGGGTATCATCGGATCAAAGCCTGCTTGCGGCTCCCCGATGCATTTCGCTGCTTGCCACGCCCTTCATCGCCTTCGACCGCCAAGGCATCCACCGTCTGCTCTTTCTATCTTGACCCGCGTTTCTTTCTCGTAATTTTTCTATCGTCTCTTATTTTCCTGTCAAAGAACAAAGCCAAAACTGGTCTGGCCTCTCTAGTTCTGTTTTGAGAAATCTCCCAGTTTTACTCCTGGTGGAGAATACCGGATTCGAACCGGTGACCTCCGCCTTGCAAGAGCGGCGCTCTCCCAACTGAGCTAATTCCCCAGCATTTCTCAGCTGTTCGCTACCTTCCTTACTATGGGCCTACCTGGATTTGAACCAGGCACCTCACGCTTATCAGGCGTGCGCTCTAACCACCTGAGCTATAGGCCCAATTCTTAACTTTCTACTCTCAAAAAGCGCACCCCACTCAGCCTATAGCCAGTAAAATAATAAGGAAGTATAAGGAGGCACATTATTGAATAGGGACGACCTTGGGAGGTCTCTACAGCATGAACATGTCCTGCTCACGCCTGGTTCTCCCTAGAAAGGAGGTGATCCAGCCGCAGGTTCCCCTACGGCTACCTTGTTACGACTTCACCCCAATCATTGACCATACCTTCGGCGCTTACCTCCCTTACGGGTTGGCCCAGCGACTTCTGGTACAGCCAACTTTCGTGGTGTGACGGGCGGTGTGTACAAGGCCCGGGAACGTATTCACCGTGGCATGGCTGATCCACGATTACTAGCGATTCCACCTTCATGCAGTCGAGTTGCAGACTGCAATCCGAACTGAGACCGGCTTTTTGGGATTAGCTCCCCCTCGCGGGTTTGCCGCCCTTTGTACCGGCCATTGTAGCACGTGTGTCGCCCTGGGCATAAAGGCCATGAGGACTTGACGTCATCCCCACCTTCCTCCGATTTCTCACCGGCAGTTCCCCTAGAGTCCCCGGCTTGACCCGCTGGTAACTAGGGGTAAGGGTTGCGCTCGTTGCGGGACTTAACCCAACATCTCACGACACGAGCTGACGACAGCCATGCAGCACCTGTCACTGAGTCCCCGAAGGGTACACCCTCGTTTCCGCAGGCTTCTCAGTGATGTCAAGCCCAGGTAAGGTTCTTCGCGTTGCGTCGAATTAAACCACATGCTCCACCGCTTGTGCGGGCCCCCGTCAATTCCTTTGAGTTTCAGCCTTGCGACCGTACTCCCCAGGCGGGGCACTTAATGCGTTAGCTACGGCACAGAAGGGGTCGTCACCTTCTACACCTAGTGCCCATCGTTTAGGGCTAGGACTACCGGGGTATCTAATCCCGTTTGCTCCCCTAGCTTTCGCGCCTCAGCGTCAGTTACGGTCCAGAGAGCCGCCTTCGCCACCGGTGTTCTCCCCAATATCTACGCATTTCACCGCTACACTGGGAATTCCATTCTCCTCTCCCGTCCTCAAGCTAAGTAGTTTCAAACGGCCCTCCTCGGTTAAGCCGAGGGCTTTCACGTTTGACTTACCTAGCCGCCTACGCGCCCTTTACGCCCAATAATTCCGAACAACGCTTGCCCCCTCCGTATTACCGCGGCTGCTGGCACGGAGTTAGCCGGGGCTTCCTCTGGAAGTACCGTCAGAGTCATGGATTATTCACCCACCACTCTTTCGTTCTTCCTGACAGTGGTTTACACCCCGAAAGGCTTCTTCCCACACGCGGCGTTGCTGCGTCAGGGTTGCCCCCATTGCGCAATATTCCCCACTGCTGCCTCCCGTAGGAGTCTGGCCCGTGTCTCAGTGCCAGTGTGGCCGGTCACCCTCTCAGGCCGGCTAACCATCGTTGCCTTGGTAGGCCATTACCCTACCAACTAGCTAATGGTCCGCGAGCTCATCTTTCAGCGATAGCATTCTTGAAGAGGCCATCTTTCATCTTTCCATGATGCCATAGAAAGATGGTATTCGGTATTAGCATCACTTTCGCGATGTTATCCCCAACTGAAAGGTAGATTACTCACGTGTTACTCACCCGTGCGCCACTGTACTCATCCCCGAAGGGACTTTCTCGTTCGACTTGCATGTGTTAAGCACGCCGCCAGCGTTCGTTCTGAGCCAGGATCAAACTCTCCGTAAGATTTTTTGATCCTTTCGCAGTACCCACTCAGGAGTACTTTCTATTCTTGACGAAAACCCACTATTCAATAATGCACCTTATATCTTTATCAAAGAACCCTCTTCCTTGATCAGGATCTATACTATATCAAAACTTTTTTTTCCTGTCAAGGACTCTCTCCAAAACTTTTTGCCTCTTTTTGGAAGACCCCTTTCTTCTGAAAGGAGCTATACTATACCACTTTGTCCTTCCTCTGTCAAGAGTCTTTTTGCTCTTTATGCATATTTGGGGAGGGAAGATTGTGGGAAGCAGAAGGAAGGGCACTCTTGGGGAATTTCCCCCCAACTATGTGTCCGCCTCTTTCCGCGACTAGACAAAGGCTTGGTTTCTGTGTACGTTGGCTTGGGGCGAAAAGGTTCTGAGGAGCCTACCTTAGCGGATTAACAACTTATGGTGCATTCCTAGAGCAAGGCTCGAATAAGATCGTCACGACTAATCACTCCCTGCGTAGCAAGGTCCAGCGCGTGATGAGCTTTTGGAATCATTCCCTGAGCCACCGCGACTTCTTGGAGAGCAGTGCCAGTTAATCCCTTGTGAATCGCCGCACGCATCGTATCATTAATCTCCAGAAATTCATACAGCATTACTCGGCCATTATACCCGGTGTGATCACACTTCGCACACGTCCCCGCCTCATAAAGGGGGCCAGAGAAAGAGAGCTTCATCCCTTCCAGGATCTTGAATATCTCATCAGAGGGAGCAACTGGTCTCCGGCAGTGAGGACAGAGACGTTTGACAAGGATCTGGCTGATGATCCCTAAGAGGGCTGAAGCAACCAGATACGTGGGGATCCCCATGTCGGTCAAACGGATGATGGTATCTACGGCAGTGTTCGTATGGAGCGTAGATAAGAGGAGATGTCCCGTTAAGGCTGCTTCAATACCAATGGAAGCCGTTTCAGTATCTCGCATCTCTCCCACCATTATCACATCCGGGTCATGGCGAAGAATATTGCGTAAAATCCGGGCAAAGGTCATCCCAATTTTCGCATGCACTTGAATTTGGTTAATCCCAGAAATTTCCGATTCAACAGGATCTTCGATAGTGATGATATGTACTGGACGCGCGACAATCTCTTTTAACAAAGCAAAGAGAGTAGTAGATTTTCCAGAACCTGTTGGTCCAGTGGCGAGGAGAAGCCCATAGGGACGATGGGTGAGCAATAATAATCGTTGCCGATCTGCCTCGCGCAGCCCTAATGTCTGTAAATCTACGGCCATTTCTTTATTGAGGACTCGTAAAACAATCGATTCGCCAAAGGTATTCGGGATCGTGGAGACCCGAAATTCTACCTCTTGCTTTCCATGCTTGAGCCATATGCGGCCATCCTGAGGTAAACGGCGTTCGGCAATATCCATACCAGCGAGAATTTTAATTCGGGAAACTATCTGTCGCTGAACCCGTCTATCCACTATGGTCTCTTCACACAGGTCCCCATTGATGCGATAAGAGAGTACCAATCCCCTATTTTGAGGGAGTAGATGAATATCAGAGGCCTTTTTCTGCAGTCCACGCAAAATGATCTGGTTGACCAAACGGATGATCGGGGTTTCATCCGCTTCTTTCTTGAGCAAATCTACATTCAGTTCTTCTGGTTCTTCGCTCTTTTTACTTATTTCGACCACCAGATCTTCCGTCATCCCATGCAGACTGAGCTCTGTCCGACCGACCCACCGCTCGAGCCCCTTTTGCAATTGTGAAGGAGTCACCAGTACCTCGTTGATCTTTTTTTTCACTCGAAAAAAGAGGAGATCATAGATCTCCGTCACACATGGATCAGCAATAGCTACGGTTAACATCTTCTCATTCGTATCTATAGGCAAAAAATGATGTTTGGTCATGAGGGTTGAAGGTACTTCATTTATCGCTAACGGATTAATAGGATATTCATCCAGATTGATAAAGGGCAGGTGAAACTTCTTCGCCAAGGCAGCAGCAATCTCCTCCTCGGTCACAATGCCCATTTTGATGAGAATCTCTCCCAATTTTTTCCCCGGTCGTTTCCGCTGTTCGGCAAGAGCTAATTCGATCTCCGTTGGAGTCACTAATCCCGATTCAATTAACACTTCACCTAGCCGCATACGTTTACGTTGTTGCATTTTTACCGCTTGTTCAATCATAGTTTGCTCCACCTGTTTCCGTTCAACCAGGATATCTCCTAGATCGATACTTCGTTCCGTAGTTTGATGAGCAACTCCTCGGTATAAATCAGCAGGATCCAACCTCCCTTCCTTGATCCAGAGAGCTCCAATATGCTCTTCACGTTCTATGGTGCGCACGGCATGCCGATAGAAAAAGATGGTATGATAGGGATTTTCGGCCTCGAAACAGTAGCCATAGAATCCTGCGGGATGGGCAATGGTGGTTATTATCGCTTGCACAGTAAACGATTCTCCACTGATCAGATGCACCCTTACTTTCCGCATTCCAGCACGTTGTGGTGGTCGAAGAGGGAGGGGCATCTCCCGATAAAAAGCCACATAACTGATCTCTTCTGTACGAAGGGTTAGAGGAAGAGAGCATGTATCTTGCTCCTCTTTCACTGGTTCTAAAGAAAAATCCTGCCCTAGAGGAGAAAATTTGGTGAGAAAACCTGTATATTTCCGACCATCGATGATCCCGACTGTGATCTTCTGACGCTTGCTATGGGAAACGCAATCACAGGATAGAGGTTGCGTATTGAGAGTCATCTCTCTCCTTCCCACTGGCACCACAATGTGTTCCCCCAATTCGACAGACAGTGCAAGTGACATGGCCTGTGGTCACTCTGAGTGCGGGACAGAGTCTGTTAAGAAGACGTTTCGTTTAGCATAACTCCGATTGTCACCTCGCATTGGGCATTCGGCCCCCCTTGGGGTTCTTCAAACGTTCATCTTCTTCAGTCGGGCAATGCACAGAGAGACCATGTTTTTTTTCTTATCGGCAAATGGATGGGGAGACTTGAGCAGAATTACGGGGAGGAAAGAGAGAAAGAGAGAAGAGTTTACAGAAAAACTCTGAGTGGGCTCAAAAAATCTGCCCTCATACCGAACAAAGCGAGGAATCTAGGGAAAAAATTCTGCGCTTTGTTCGGCATGAGAAAAATGCATTGTTCCCTGTATCGAGTTAATGATTTTTACGCCTCTTTGGGTTGTTCGATAGGCAAATCCAGCCTATCCCCCCACTCTTTCCATGACCCAATATAGTTGTGAATCCGGGGATATCCCAGAAGACGCAACGCAAAATAGGCATGGGAAGAGCGGTATCCTCCCTGTCAGAAGGGCACCACAGCTTTGTCCCTGGTAATGCCACAGGATTCATACAGAGCGCGCAATTCATCACCAGATTTAAAGGTACCATCCGGGTTTAGATTGTGTACCCATTCAAGGTGAATCGCTCCTGGAATTGTACCTCCCCGCGCTGCACGCACATTACGCCCATAGTACTCATCATCTGTCCGGGTATCCAGGATAGCCACCTCTGGCGAGTGCAGCATCTCTCGGATAGCATCGGCATTGCGATGCAGGTCTGGGCGATATTTCGCTTGGAAAGCGGTCTGTTTTACTGTCTTGGGTTCGGTGGAGACCGGATATCCAGCCGCAACCCAGGCTTGAAAGCCTCCATCAAGCAGATGAACATCCTCATGCCCCATATATTCGAGGAACCAGAAACCACGTGCTGCCCGCATTCCTGAAAAATCTTCATAAAAAACGACCGTTTTATCATGGTCTACACCGCGATGGGCGAAAAGATACTCCATCATCCACATAAAACTAGCCATCGGCTCTGGATTGGTATTATTGAGACTAATACCGTAGAGATCAAAATGTACAGCTCCTGGAATCCACCCCTTAACAAAGACCGGTGTAGAGCGGACATCTATGAGCACCAGCTTGGGATCCTGCAGGTGCGCATACAATTCCGCTGGTGACCAGAGGAGCTGAGGATTGGCATACCCTTTATCGACCATATATTTCTCCTCTTCTCTTCTTCATTTTTCTCTTTTCTCCGAGTTTTCCTCTTCCCTACTCGATTTTATTCTTCAGAGCGTGCAGAACCTTTTCCGGTGTTACCGGCAGAGAGGTCACTCGCACTCCAACCGCCTGATAAATTGCATTGGCAATAGCCGCGCCAGTTGCTACGATAGGTGGTTCTCCGACCCCTTTAGCGCCATAGGGGCTTTTCGAAGCCGGCTCTTCCACGATAATGGTTTTAATCGGCGGGACATCCAGCGCACTCGGGATCTTATAATCCAAAAGATGAGGGTTACGCAGTTTCCCATCCTGGAAGATCATCTGTTCCATCAACCCATACCCTAATCCTTGAGTGGCCCCTCCTTCAATTTGTCCCACTACCGAGAGGGGATTGATGGCAAATCCCACATCCTGGAGAGCAATCAGATTTAAGACCTTCACTTCTCCAGTTTCTGGATCGACCTCGACTTCAGCGATCTGGATGACAAAGTTGACGGTAGGATTTTGCGGGGTGGTGGAGGCCGTAGAGATGAGCGGTCCACCTTTACTGGAGGCCGCAAGACTGTAAAGGGTTTTAAATGGTACCCCCTTCTCCGGGACCCCTTTTACGTAGACATATCCCTTCTTGATTTCGAGATCGTTAATATTGGCTTCCAGATGATCGGAAGCGATTTCCAGGAGTTTTTGCCGGACTGCTTCAGCAGCCAGTTTAACACTGAGCCCCATGCTCCGGGTAATATTGCTCCCCGCACTAACCGGTGCCATGGGTGCTACATCTGTATCGACAGTAGTGACACTGATATCCTTGACCTCTACTCCTAACTCTTCGACCACTACCTGGGCAAGAGTGGTATGCGTTCCGGTCAGGTCAATAGATCCGGTCGTGACAGCCACTGTGCCATCTTCATTCAGCTTGACCGTATTGCTACCCGCTTGAGCCCCGGAAGCCCAAAATGTACAGGCTATCCCTCGTCCCTGATTCGGCCCTAAAGGTCTGTCATACCAGCCACTCTCTTGCACAGCTCTGTCGATGAGCGCTTCCAGATCGACAGAATCATCGAGCGATCCAATAGCAGTGGGCTGCCCTTTTTTGAGCGCGTTTTTCTTGCGGAGGACAATCGGATCTATTCCCAGTCGTGCCGCGATACTATCCATATGGGATTCAAAAGCAAAAGTCACCTGCGGACTCCCAGGAGCTCGAAAAGCTCCACACGGCTGCTGATTAGTGTATACGGAGTATCCAACCAGATGGACATTTGGAATATAGTAAGGCCCTGAGAGCCGTTTACATACATTACCGGCAAAGTTGTATTTTCCGATGGAGTAAGCTCCTGTACCAAAGTAGACCTTCGCTTCTCGGGCGAGGAGGGTCCCATCTTTTTTGACGCCAGTCTTGATTTCCACCACACAGGGACGTCGAGGGGTAGTATCGAGAAAATCTTCATCCCGATCCATGGTGATTTTAACTGACCGTCCGGTCTTCTTGGACAAAAGAATACACATCGGCTCAAGGATAGGGGCAATCTTCCCGCCAAATCCTCCCCCAATTTCTGTTCCAATCACCTTTATACGATGATACGGTATACCAAAAATTTCCGCCAAAGAATCACGTAAGGGGAATTGTCCCTGAGTGGTACTCCACACGGTGATTTTGCCGGAGGGATCAACCGTGGCCATAGCGGAGTGGGGTTCTATATAGGTTTGATGCGCCATTTGGGTCTCATAGCGTTCTTCTACGATCAGATCCGATTCGCGAAACCCCTTTTCCACATCTCCCAACTTGACTTCTCCACCATTGCAGATATTTCCTTGCCGGGGGAGGTCAGGAAGAGCCGTATACTGTTCCCACTCTTCATGCACTAGCGGAGACGAAGGGGCACTGGCTTTTTGGGGATCGATAATCACGGGTAGCTCTTCGTACTCGACGGCAATTAAATGAATTGCCTCCTCAGCAGTGGCTTCATCCACTGCTGCTACTGCCGCAATAGGCTCACCAGCATAGCGGACTTTTTCCCGGGCAAAGACCAAACGGTCTTTGATCAGGCCACCAAAACGGTGAGCTGGGGCATCATTGGCTGTAATCACTGCCTTCACACCAGGGAGTTTCTCTGCCTTACTCGTGTCAATCTTCAGAATCTTGGCATGGGGAAGAGGACTGAAGAGGAGTTTCCCATGCAGCATACCGGGCAACTGGAAGTCATCAGCATAGAGGGCCCTTCCAGTAACCCGGCTCACTGCATCAATGCGGGAAATCCCCTGTCCTACGGCTGTATATGTAGACATGCAGATACCTCCTTTTAGCGAGTAACCCTATAGTTCACTAGCAACGTGGTTAGTCACACCAGAGAAAAATACCAACAAAAAATTCATGCACCAGCTCTCTCTTGACCATTTCCTGCCCTCTCACCTGGTATCCTCTTTTGTCTTGATATAACAAAAAGGGAGGAGAAGAGCAAGCCTTTTTGTCCTTTACAACGACTGCTGAGGCTTGGGAGGTTCTGAACCCCTTTCACGAGGAGGAATGGTGGCCGGTGGTGGACTAGGGGAAGGTGCTGGGCCGGGAAGCATCCGTTCTAAGCGCAATCCCCCCGCTAGAAAGGCTAGTAGTCGCGCTTCCGCTGTCGCATACCAGAGATAGGCCAGCGCTGAGAGCTTTGCATCTAGCGTATCCTCACGCAGAAATTGAGCCGCTTCATAATAAAGGGTGGCAAAGAGCGGCTCCACGTTGGCTTCTTTGGCCAGATTAATACTGTCTTTGGCATTGGTAAAGGCCCGGTCGAGCATATTCACCAGTGCCTTTTCATACCGCACACTTTTCACCGTAGTAAATTCACCGATCTCCGCTCCTAGCGAATAATACTTGGTAATTAAAGCTGCTGTCCCATAATACAACATCATCGAAGCCCCCAGTTTTGCATACGGAGAAGCACTCAGATTGGCTCCCAAGGTGAGATAAGTGGCATAGGCGAGTGCATAAGCGGGATCTTTGGTCATAAAAACCCAGCGATAGGCGGCAAGATTCATCCCGGCTTCTTCCGCTTGATCCTGCAGCACAATACTGTCCAGATAGTTCATCCCCGCCTCTGCGGTGGTTTGAAAGAGTTGAGCGGTCTTTTGAATCGCCTCTAGAGGAGGAGTGGAAGCTCCAGGAAATCCCATTCCAATAACTAATCTGTTTTCGGCCATATCATGGAGCAAATCGGCGAGCTTATAAAAAAAGGCGGCCTCAAAGAGTTTTTGACCGATGCGCTCCCATTCTTGCGAGGTCACAGGAGCTTGGGCTGGCATGGGAGTCGAAGGAGCAGGAGTCCCACCCATCATGACATTTAAGAAGAGCTGCCGGCCTCCTCGAAAGACTAGAAGGTTGACTATCTCTCCAGGACGCGTATTGTTCACAAGCTGGAGTAACGTATTGGCATCTACCACTGTGACTCCATTATAGACCAAAATGACATCGCCCACCAGCAGACCAGCCTGTTGCGCGGCACTATCTGGTGTCACACCCGTTACCACTACACCATACGGTGACTCGGAAATCTGGATCCCTAACTGAGGTCTCCCATATTGTGGTGTGCCAGGGGTTGGAGCTCTCTGCGATTGCTCACTCTTTGCCATCGCCTGTTTGAGTAATTTATCCATCTCATCTTGTCGGATGCTCCCCAGTAAAAGACTCCCTCTAGATTGAATAGCGAGCCCATAGGCTTCGGAAAGGGCGGCTGCATCACTCAATGTTTGAGGGGTTTCCATATCCAGCCGGCTGAGGAAAGCGTCTAGCTTTCCCTGGACGGCTCGCAACGAATCAAAATAACCTTGGAGAGCCTGTTCCCCTCTTCCCTGCATGGTTTGCAGAATATCTACAGCTAACTGAGCGGATTGGGCCATGAGCACAGCGGTAATCAAACGATCGTAGGCTACGGTGAAGAGTCCCTGATCAGCAGCATTTCGAGCGAGCGAATGGGCTCTTTCCGCTTGAGTCATGATCTGACCCAGTTCCTGTGGGAGGTCACCGGCCATCTTTACTTTGGCAGAGAGCTCTCGAAATTTGCTGAAAAGGACCTGGGCACGATTTTGAATTTTGGCCTGTACGGCTGCCGGGATTTCTGGAGGATTATCAGTGGCCGGACGCGCTCGTGGCAGCGCCCTTCCGGTAAGCAGTTCGTAAGCCTGATAGACATCACTGACTTCTCGCACTTCTACTCCCAACGACTTGCCTCTTTCTACCACATCCACCATCTGTTTAAGCCGTCTATCCAGGTCAAAACGCTGCCCATAAGGAATAAGGACCAACTTTTTCCCCTGCTGAGCCGCCCCTTCTATCTTCTGGGGAATCCCCCCTACCGGTCCAATAGAACCATCCGGATTGATAATGCCAGTCATAGAGACTTCTGGTTTCACCGGGTCTCCCAGAAACGCGGCCGCAAGCGCAGCAGTCATTAATCCCCCCACACTCGGACCATCTATTCTTCCACCGACATCAAAGGAGATTCTGAAGTTCGAGAGATCAATCCCTAAGAGAGAAGAGGCAAGTACCGAAGCCATCCACCCGGCAGCCCGCCAGGACGGACCGCTTCCTCCAGCCACTTCTTCAAAAAAACCAACCCGAATCTTTTTTTTAGGATTCGATTCTACTTCAACCACAACCTGACTCGTCCCTCCAAGTACGAGGCCTCCCCGCCTTCCAAACCATAAAGCATCGACAGTTACCTCCTGGGCCGAAAAGGCGGAAAGGATGGAGGAGAAACTGAACACAATTCCTAGACAGAAAATGGCCGGTATTTTCCTCTTCATAGCCCTTTCCTCCTGACTTGCCAACACATCTCTCCTTATTTCTCTCCTCTCCTTCCCCCTTATAACAACTTTACTATACACTTAGTGTTAACAGGACATCAAGAAAAATCTTGACGAGGAAGGATAGAGGAGGAATGATAAACTCCCCGCTTCTGATCTCTCCTCTTCTAAATTTCCTTGCAATTTTTTCCCACATAAGGTACAGAATACAATCACAAAAAACCCACAATAAACCCAGTGGCTGTACTGGGAGTTTCCGGGAATAGCTTTGGCACTGTCTTTCACAATTAGCTCTCAAGCAGGAGATACCCTCATCTATGAAAATGCCATTAGAGGATGTTAAGGTACTGGATCTGTCACATGCATTGGCTGGTCCCTTTTGTTCTACGATGCTTGGGGATTTTGGCGCTCAGGTCATCAAATTAGAAGTACCAGGAACTGGTGATATCGCCAGAGCCTGGGGCCCTCCCTTTTATCAGAGTGAAACGGCCTATTTTGTCAGCTTGCACCGAAACAAGAAGAGTATAGAAATCGACTTGAAAAAGGAGGCTGGGAGAGAGCTCTTTTTTCGTCTTGTGGAAGTATGCGACGTGGTCTTAGAGAATTATCGCGTAGGGACCCTGGAAAAGCTGGGGATTCCATACGAGAAAGCTCGACAGCGTAACCCCGGCATTATTTACTGTTCCGTCTCAGGATTTGGACAAACTGGACCTTATAAAGATCGAGCTGCGTTAGATCTTATCGTGCAAGCAGAAAGTGGGATGATCAGTATTACAGGAGAACGTGGTGGCCGAGGAGTCCGGTGTGGGGTTTCTATTGCAGATATGGTAGCTGGGCTGTACGCTGCGTTTGGGATCATGAACGCCCTTCGGGTGAAAGAAAAGACGGGGAAGGGACAGTATGTGGATGTCTCTATGCTAGAAGGGCAATTAGGCATCCTCCAGGGGACTATTGGTGGATATCTCGCTGATGGGATTGTCCCCGAACCTATGGGAACTGCGTATAAAGCCTTACTCCCTTATCAGACTTTTCAGACCAAAACCAAAGACCTGGCTCTGGCTGTAGGAAGCGATCGCCTCTGGCGCATCTTCTGTCCGCTTATGGGCATCGAAGAGCTGATGGATGATCCACGTTATGCTACCAACAAGGCCAGAGTAGAAAATCGAGAGCCCCTTTGTGCAAAGCTACAAGAGATCTTTCTTACCAAAACGTATGAAGAGTGGGAGGAGCTGTTCTTGAAGCATGGAATTCCAGTAGGCGCGATTAACACGATCGATCAGGTGGTGAACCATCCTCAGGTCAAGGCCAGAGAGATGATAGTCGAAAGTGATCATCCGGTTGCTGGAAAGGTGAAGATCGTTGGTGTACCGCTCAAACTCTCTGAAACTCCTGGCCAGATCAGGGAACCAGCGCCTCTTTTAGGACAACATACGGATGAGGTCTTGCGAAAATATTTGCAGATGCAGGATGAAGAAATTGCTGCTCTACGGCAAGCAGGAGTTATTGGCAGAGGACCGCAGAAAGGATGATGATGGAAGAGAGTTATAAAATCGGTGTAGATATTGGGGGAACCTTTACGGATATTGTGCTCATCAAACCGAAAGGAGAGTTGTGTATTGGAAAAGTCTTGACCACTCCACACGATCCTTCTATAGCAGTTATCGAAGGCCTCTCCTTATTACTACAGGAAGAAGGAGTGGCCCCTGCGGGGATAACTAATGCCATTCATGGTACCACTCTGGTGACGAATGCCATTATAGAACGGAAGGGAGCTAAAACCGGTCTTATTACGACGAGAGGATTTCGTGATGCCTTAGAAATTGGTCGGGAAATGCGCTACGATATCTATGATATCTTCTTGGAAATGCCCAAACCTTTAGTACCCCGTTATCTTCGCCGGGAAATTACGGAACGGCTGCACAATGATGGTACTGTGCTTATCGCTCCGCAACGAGAAGAGATCGCCACAGTGGTTACTGCGTTGTGCCAAGAGGGGGTGGAAGCAATTGCCGTCTCTCTCCTACACTCCTTTCGCAATCCTGTCCATGAGCAACTGGTGAAAGAGGTGATTCAGGCTTCAAATCCTACTCTTTATGTCTCCCTCTCGTCAGAGGTGGTACCAGAAATTCGCGAGTATGAGCGTACCTCTACCACTGTAGCAAATGTTTACGTGCAGCCGCTTATGAAACGGTATCTGGAAAAACTGTTGCAGCAATTGGGCCAGCTTGGCCTCCGCACCCCTCTCTATATTATGCTCTCTAACGGAGGAATTACCACTTGTAAAACAGCAGAAGAATTTCCAATTCGTCTGGTAGAGTCTGGGCCTGCGGCAGGGGCTCTGGCAGCCACCTTTTATGGCGAGCTCACTGAGACGGCACATATTATGTCCTTTGATATGGGAGGTACTACGGCCAAAACGTGTCTGATAGATCATGGACAGCCAATGATCACTACCGATTTTGAGACTGCACGTGTCTATCGCTTTAAGAAGGGGAGTGGACTCCCCTTGAAAGTACCGGTCATCGAGATGATCGAAATTGGTGCTGGAGGAGGAAGTATTGCCCACATCGATCAATTGGGGCTCTTAAAGGTAGGTCCAGAAAGTGCTGGTGCTTTTCCCGGACCAGCTTGTTACGATCAAGGAGGTGAAGAACCCACGGTTACAGATGCCGACCTGATCCTAGGGTATCTGGATCCTTCCTATTTTCTCGGGGGAAAGATGTCCCTGAATCTGGCTAAAGCTCAGGAGGCCATCGAGAAAAAAATTGCGACCCCCTTGGGTGTGGATATTACCCGCGCCGCGTGGGGAATTCATCAGGTGGTAAATGAAAACATGGTGAACGCGGCCCGTATTCATGCCATTGAAAAGGGAAAAGATCCACGCACCTATGCGCTCATTGCCTTCGGAGGAGCGGGGCCAGTCCATGCGTTTCGCGTAGCAGAGAAATTACGGATACGCAAGATCATCCTCCCCTATGCAGCCGGTGCCACCTCTGCTTTAGGACTGCTTGTTGCTCCCCCAGCCTTTGACTTTGTGCGTACCTATATGAGCCCACTCTCTGCTCTCGACTTTTCCCTGGTGAATACCATTTTTGCCGAGATGGAGGAGTTAGGAAAAGAATTGTTACAGGAGGCCGGGGTGCCGTCTGAGAGAATGCAATTGGTTCGTACAGCAGATATGCGTTATATTGGCCAAGGACACGAAATCAGCGTTCCACTCCCCTCACATATCCTCTCATCCACAGATATCGCTGCATTTCAAGAGGCGTTTGATCGGGAGTATACGCGTCTCTATCATCGGCTCAATCCAGGAGTGGAAGTCGAAGTACTTAACTGGCGGGTGCGAGCCCTCGGCCCTAAACCGACCATATCGTTACACTCTTTTGTCCCTGCCAATATGCCGTTGCAAGAGGCCATCAAAGGTACAAGAAGAGCCTATTTTCCTGAATTTGAAGACTATATAGCATGCCCAGTTTATGATCGCTATAAACTCTCCACTGGAATAACATTTTCCGGACCGGCGATCATCGAAGAACGTGAATCGACGGCGGTAATTGGACCACATGCAGAGCTCGCCGTTGATCTCTATAATAATATTATCGTACAGCTTTAAGTATCTGCCCTTTAACAAGTTATTCCGTCACGCAGGTTCTGAGTGCTCTAGGAAATTAGGCAGGAGATATTTCAGTGTTGAGGAGGCTTGATAGCTCAAAAGGCCTCTTTTTATACAAGGACAAGGAGACAATATGCAAGAGTTTGATCCAATTCTGCTAGAAGTCCTCTGGAACCGCCTGATCTCTATTGTAAACGAGCAGGCCACAGCCTTGATGAATGCTTCCTTTACTACTGTCGTGCGAGAAGCTGGGGACCTCTCGGCAGGAGTCTTTGACACAGAGGGGAATATGCTCGCCCAAGCTGTCACTGGGACGCCAGGGCATATCAATACGATGGCGACTGCAGTGCGGCATTTTCTGAAGGCTTATCCCCTCGAGATGCTTCAACCGGGTGATAGTCTGGTTACGAATAACCCCTGGCTAACTTCCGGACATCTCCATGATCTCACTGTGGTGACACCCATCTTTTACCGGGGTGAGCCAGTGGGGCTTTTTGCCAACACCTGTCATGCCATGGATATCGGTGGTCGTACATTAGGTGCAGATGCCCGTGAGGTCTATGAGGAAGGACTCGCTATTCCTATCATGAAGCTCTATGATCGTGGTCAACCGAATCAAGATCTCTTTGCCATCATCCGGGAGAATGTCCGTGTTCCGGAACCGGTCATCGGTGATCTTATTGCCCAGGTAGCCGGTAATGAAGTAGGGGGACAAAAGTTAGTAGAGTTCATGGAAGAATACAAATTTACCTCGTTGGCTCCCCTTTCCCAGGCGATACTCAACACGTCTGAAGAGGGGATGCGCCAAGCCATTGCAGAAATTCCGGATGGGACCTATTCTCATCACATTATGATAGACGGTTTCGACGAACCAATTCGGATTCAGATCGCTCTTACCGTTGCCGGACGCGAGATGTTGATCGATTATACAGGTACTTCCCCCCAATGTGATTTTGGGATCAATGTGGTATTTAATTATACCCATGCCTACACCACCTATCCGGTAAAATGCGCAGTCAGTCCCCATATTCCTAACAACGAAGGGAGCTTCCGTCCAGTCAAGGTGACCGCCCCAGCCGGGTGTATCTTAAATGCCCAACCTCCTGCGGCTGTGGGGGCACGGCACATTATTGGCCATTTTCTCTCCTGTGCCGTTTTTGGGGCTTTAGCTCAGGCTATTCCAGATCGGGTGATTGCTGATGGTTCTGCCGGTCTCTGGAATACCCAGGTACACGGAGAGGATGAAAAAGGGAAACCGTTTGTCTATGTCTTTTTTTCTGCCGGAGGAATGGGAGCTCGTCCAACCCGAGATGGGTTATCAGCAACCGCTTTCCCGAGTGGTATTCATGGTGTGCCAGCCGAAATCATCGAAAATGTCTCTCCTTTAGTGATGCTTCGGCGAGAATTCATTGAGGATTCAGGGGGACCAGGAAAGTTTCGCGGAGGATGTGGCCAACGGATGACGCTACGGGTACGGAGTCATAAACCTATCGTGCATTCCTGTATGTACGATCGACTCAAATTTCCTGCCCTCGGCTTCTGTGGTGGGAAACCTGGACGGAAAGGGGATTTATTCCTTTCGGACGGGACACGTCCACATCCTAAAAAGAAGTATCTCTTGCTACCTGGCCAAGAGGTAACTCTTGAACTTCCGGGAGGAGGAGGATTCTATCCACCGCAGGAACGGGAGATCGACCGGGTAGTGGAGGATGTGCGTAATGGGTTAGTCTCTGTAGCTGCTGCCGAACAAGAGTATGGGGTGGTTCTCGATCCGGACACCCTAATTGTGGATATGGAGCAGACCACCAAGCGGCGGAAAGAGATGCTGTAAAACGCTACGAAAGACTCAGTCTCCATAAGACTTTACTATTCAGGTGCGTACGGTTTTAGTCCTGCTTGTTGTCGCTTGAAACTGTGCCTCCAAGCTCTGGAAGGGGTTAAGAGCTTCTGCAGAAGTCTAAGTTGGGAGCTACTCTCCGGACCAGGCCGATATGAGCAATTGGCTCCGGGAAGCGGTTCAAGGAGATTTTCGTCAAAGTACATAACAGGCTCTGGGGCTTTATTGACTACTCCTGAATCAAACAATCACCTAAATCAAATGGAATATACTGGGTAACTCTAGGCGCTTATACCTGAGAGCTCATATCGACATTATCTGTAATCCAGAGGAGGCTATGATGCCTACTGCTATCCGTGTTCTAGTACTCGAGGATCGGCTAGCCGATGCTGAATTAATGATCCATGAGTTGCGCCGAGCCGGTTTTGCTCCTCACTGGCAACGGGTGGATAACGAAGAAGACTATCTTGCCTGTTTACACAGAGACCTCGATGTCATCCTTGCCGACTACATGTTACCCCAGTTTGATGCGAGCCGCGCCCTTCAACTTCTGCAGGACCACAACCTGGATATTCCTTTTATCATCGTCACCGGGACTATCAGTGAAGAGACAGCGATCGAGTATATGAAACGGGGAGCGTCGGACTACCTCTTAAAGGATTACTTGACTCGCTTAGGACCAGCAATAGTGCAGGCCTTACAAGCGAAAAAACTTCGGGAAGAGAAACGACAGGCAGAGCAAGCGCTCCGAGAAAGTGAAGCTCGATTTCGCCGCCTCGCCGAAAATGCACCAGATGTTATTTACCGGTATCGTCTTCTTCCCACCAAAGGATTTGATTATATTAGTCCTGCCGTGACAACGCTGACTGGTTATACTCCGGAAGCACACTATAGGAATCCGGAGTTATTCTTTACGCTTATTCATCCAGGAGATCGTGCTCTCTTCGAACATCTGATCTCTACCGGAGAGAATCTCCGACAACCTCTTGTCCTCCGTTGGATCCGGAATGATGGGACGGTCCTGTGGATGGAACATTGCCACGTACCGGTCTATGATGAAAAGGAAACGATAATCGCTCTCGAAGGGGTAGCACGGAATATTACCGAACGCCGACAGGCGGAAGAGCAAATTCGCGAACAAGCAGCTTTACTGGACATCGTACCTGATGCGATTATTGTCCAGGATCTCAAAGGTCGTATCCTCTTCTGGAATAAAGGAGCAGAGCATCTCTATGGGTGGACCGCCACCGAAGTTGTGGGGAAGCCCACCCCTTTTGGTGAGGTGATGCCTTCCTTAGACTCTGCTGCCCAGCAGCATTTTATGGAGAGGGGAGACTGGCATGGAGAATTGTCCCAGGTAACCAAAACCAATCAGGCATTGATTGTGGAGAGCCGGTGGACCCTTATGCGCAATCAGATAGGACAACCCCACTCGATCCTGATTGTCAATACGGATATTACGGAAAAGAAAACCCTGGAGGCCCAATTTCTCCGCGCTCAACGTATGGAGAGCATTGGTACTCTGGCCAGTGGTATTGCCCATGACCTCAATAATATCCTGGCTCCTTTACTCCTGGCAGTCCAAATCCTCCAGCAGAAAGTTTTAGATGAACAGGGACATCGTCTGTTAGCAAGACTAGAATCGAGTGCCCAGCGGGGGGCAGAAATGGTGCAGCACCTGTTAAGTTTTGCCCGGGGAGTAGAAGGAGAGCGCGTTAGCCTTGACCCCAGACATCTGCTTCGGGAAGCTAAACAGATTACCAAGGAAACTTTTCCGAAATCGATCCAGATTTTTACTAAAATCCCCTCCGAGCTCTGGATGATCTCCGGAGATGCTACCCAACTGCATCAGGTGTTACTAAACCTGTGTGTGAATGCCCGTGATGCTATGATCAATGGAGGGACATTGACTCTTGCAGCCGAGAATGTCTGGATCGATGAAAGTTATGCTCGTATGCATCTCGAAGCCCAGGTTGGTCCTTACGTCGTGTTCACAGTGTCTGATACCGGGATAGGGATTCCAGCGGCAATCATCGACAAAATTTTTGACCCCTTTTTTACGACCAAAGAGGTTGGAAAAGGGAATGGTTTGGGGCTTTCTACCGCTTTAGCCATCGTGAAAAGCCATGGTGGATTTATTAATGTCTATAGTGAAGAGCAAAAGGGTACAACTTTTCGAGTGTATCTACCGGCCCAGGAAGCCAGGAAAGAGAAACCCACCAGAAGTGAACGGCTTCCTCTCTTTGTCGGTCAGGGAGAACTCGTACTTGTTGTAGATGACGAGGCTTCGATTCGAGAGATTACTAAGGAGACTTTGGAAACCTGTGGGTATCGGGTGCTCACCGCCAGTGACGGCACAGAGGCCATAGCGTTATACGTTCAGCACCAACGCGAAATTGCTGTCGTAGTAACCGATATGATGATGCCTTTTATGGATGGCTCAGCTACCATCCGCGCTTTGCAAAAGCTTAATCCTCAAGTTAAGATCATTGCTACGAGTGGCTTATCTTCATACGAAAAGATCAGAGAGACTGCCGGAGCAAATGTGTGGGCTTTTTTGCCTAAACCCTACACAGCCAAGAAACTGTTATCCACCCTCCATGATATCCTCCAATCGCAGGATGCAGAGTAAGACAAACTGATACAAGCTGGACATGACTTCTTTGCCTTTTTACCAGGATAAAAGGGGTTGACATTCCGCATCTGGTATTCTATATTCGATGACGATTATTTGTGTATTCGTGTATCCTCACATCCTTGCTTGGCAATAATGTGACGCAAAAGAAGCGAAAGCCAGAACAATAGTCTTAGTGTATCAGGAGCGGACACGAAAGGAGGAAAAGAGTTGGATATAATTGTCTGTATCAAACAGGTCCCGGACCCTGATGCTCCAGCGGATACGTTTAAAGTCGATCGGGAGCGCAAAAAAGTACTTCCACCCCCTAATGTTGATCCGGTGATCACCTTGTATGATGAACATGCGATTGAAGCAGCTCTCCAGCTAAAGGAGCAGCATGGAGGGAAAGTGACGGTCATAAGTATGGGACCGGACTCGGTGCAGCGCGCTATCAAACAGGCGATGGCTATGGGAGCTGACGAGGGATACCATCTCAATGATGAGGTGTTCTTGGATGGAGATGCGTATACCACAGCCTATGTGCTGGCTCAGGGGATTAAAAAGATTGGCCATTTTGATCTCATTCTGTGTGGACGGCAAGCATCGGATTGGGATCAGGGGCAAGTAGGAGTTGGTATTGCTGAGTTTCTGGGTATTCCCAGTATTACGCTTATCCAAAAAATTGAAGTCACCGGGCAGCACTTGCGGGTAGAACGACTGGTCGAAGGAGGGTATGAAGTTATTGAAACTTCCTTACCAGCCTTGCTTACGGTCAGTAGTGAAATAAATAAGCCACGCTATCCAACTTTGAAAGGCATTATGGCCGCCGGACGGAAAAAGGTGCCTATCTGGACCGCAGCAGATATTGGAGTAGAAAGGACACAGGTTGGAGCGCAAGGGGCTCTTATGGAACTCAGAGACCTTTATATCCCTAAGCATGAGGGAAAATGCGAACTGATTGAAGGAGAAACTCCACAAGAGATTGCGGAAAAACTTGCCTTGCGTCTCCGCGAAGCTAAGATTATTTAAGAAAGAAGGAGGGTAGTATGGCTGAAGAACAAGGAGTCCTCATCTTTGGGGAGGTCAGCGCAGGAAGACTCGCTACAGTCACCTATGAGATGTTAGGGCTTGGTCGAAGATTAGCCAATGAATTAGGAGAAAAGCTCTCGGTGGTCATTTTAGGGAAGAATATCCAGGATTTGGCGATGGAAGCTATTGCTCATGGGGCTGAGAGCGTATATGTGGTGGATGATCCTCTACTCGAACACTATCAGCTTGACGCCTATACGGCGGTTATGGAAAAGGTAAGCCGCCAAGTCAACCCCAATGTCCTCCTCCTAGGATTTACTCCATTGATCCGTGATATGGCGCCTCGCTTGGCTTTTCGTTTGGGAGTAGGGATGGGTTCTGATTGTGTTGATCTGCAGGTTATTCCAGAGACCAAGCTTGTACGGCAGATCCGACCTGTATTTGGGGGCAATGCAATGGCGGAGCTGGTTTCCAAAAAGAAACCGCAAATGGCTACTGTGCGACCAAAGACCCAGGCTCCCGCTGAACGAGACGATTCTCGTCAAGGAGAAATCGTAGAGATAGCGGCTGAGGTGGACCCCACTATAATGCGGACAAAGGTATTAGACCGGGTGGTAGCAAAAGCCGAAGGGGTGACCCTCCAAACAGCGAAGGTGGTCGTTTCGGGTGGACGGGGCATGAAGGGGCCAGAAAATTTCAAGATCCTCGAAGAATTGGCCAGTATACTGGGAGGAGCCGTGGGGTCTTCCAAAGCAGCCGTAGACGAGGGCTGGGTACCACCAGACCGACAGGTGGGTTTGACCGGTACAGTGGTCACGCCCGATCTATATATTGCGGTAGGCATTTCTGGAGCAGCCCAGCATATGGCTGGATGTGGTTACTCTAAGCATATTGTAGCTATCAATAAAGATCCAGATGCCGCCATTTTTCAAAAAGCGCATTTCGGGGTGGTAGGGGAATGGCAAAAGATCCTTCCCCCCTTCATTGAGAAATGTAAAGAGCTCGTAGCCCCTGTAGCTCGGTAACCGGAAAGAAAGATCAAGAGGTACTGGAAGGAAGAAAGCGATGGGATCGTTCTTTGTTCGAAGCAGGGTGAGGTGGCAAATTGCTTTTCTCGTTTTGCTTTGGGTCCTCTCTCTCCCCTCTGGAACGCAAGGACTCTGGAGGGACGATCTTCCTTACCCGCATATACTGGTAGAGGTAACCAAAACCATTGATCATCTTTACTATGAGCCAGACAGGATCGATTATCCGGTCATGTTTAGCGAGGCGATCAAGCAGGTACAGCGTGCTCTCCCGGCCAATACCCTGGAAATAACGAGAGCCCCTCAACAGCTAGTGCTTCATTTTCTTCAAACTGATCGGCACACAGGATTTTCCCTTCCGGCAAATCGAGAAGACTTCTTAGCAGAACTTTACGCCGTCTATGCCCTGTTTGCAAAACAGCAGGTTTTTTCTTTCCCTCTAAAACAACTAGAATACCTCCTTATTGAAGGGATGATGAAGACCTTAGATGCTCATTCCTCTTTCCTGTCTCCTCAAGAATTTCAAGAGATGCAGGAAGATAATCAGGGGAGCTTTGGAGGAATCGGTATTCGAGTGAGGAAACAAAATGGTTATCTGACGATTCTCGAAACGATGGAGAATACACCGGCCTCTCAAGCCGGTCTCCAGCCAGGGGATCGCATCCTTAAAATAGATGGAGTAACTACCGAAGGCTTGACTGTACCGCAAGTTGTATCTCGTATTCGGGGGCCTCGAGGAACACCGGTAACTCTCACTATTGAAAGAGACGGGTTGGCTACTCCTCAGAATTTTACCATTATCCGTGGACTCATTATGTTTCACTCTGTCTCTTCCCGTATGCTTGAGGACGGAATCGGCTATATCCGGCTACGAAATTTTCATCAGCATACAACGGAAGAATTGGAAGCAGCTCTTGCTCAGCTACAGGAAGCAGGGTTACAGGGCTTGATTCTCGATCTCCGCGATAACCCGGGGGGTCTTCTGCATCAATCGGTCAGTGTTGCGGAACAATTTTTACAAGAAGGGGCCCTGGTGGTGTATACTCAAGGGCGGGGGAAAAAACAAAATCTTCGTTTTTTCACTAAACGCCCCGGACGATACCTTTCTCTTCCGCTGATCATCTTGATGAATTCGAGCAGTGCCAGTGCCTCTGAGATTGTGGCTGGTGCTCTCCTGGACCTCCAGCGGGCAGTCGCAGTAGGTACGAAAACTTTTGGGAAGGGATCGGTGCAAACCATTTTGCCACTTCAAGATGGATCAGGGTTACGTCTTACTACCGCCAGGTATTTTACTCCAACTGGCAAAACCGTTGATCGCCTGGGCATCAGTCCAGACTATGAGGTGCAAAATTCGGGAGGGGAAGATAGACAACTCCTTCTGGCTACAAAGATTCTTCAGGATACCCTCACTTTGCAGGCGAAAAGAGTCTCCTTTATTGCTACACTCCCCGATCCCAACCGACTACTTCGGCAGGTACTGCATCTTGCTAAAGAAAGCCCTTTTCCCCTGAATGGTCATCACACCAATGGGATTTCTTATCCAGATTTACACTATACTTATCAAATCATTGATACAAACGGCAATGGAATCTTAAACGCTGGAGAGCAGGATTTTCTCCTCTTGACCGTTCAAAATAGAGGGAATATCCCGGCAAAGCAAGTACGGGTCTTTCTCCTCTCTGATAGCCCGCTGTTCCCTCTACAGAAACCTCTACTGGGTGATATTGACCAGGGAGAGAGTAAATCGATCCAGCTTCCACTCTCCATCCCTCTAGATGTGCAAGATTCTCGACTCACTATCATTGTAAAGATCAGCGAGGAAGGAGGATATACCTCATCTCCTGATCTCCTAGAATTTTTAGTGAAGAGTCGTTAGCAAGGCTCTCTTCCCAAGGAGGGAATCCTTATGACTTCTACCGGTGCTGCTCTTCTGGTACGGGCATTGGCTCTTGCAGGAGTAAGATATCTGTTTACTCTCTCGGGAAATCAGATTCTTTCTATCTATGACGCCTGTCTGGATTACGGAATTGAGCTGATCCATGTCCGTCATGAATCGGCTGCCACCTATATGGCAGATGCCTGGGGGCGCTTAACTGAGCAACCTGGTGTGGCTTTGGTCACTGCTGGTCCTGGGCATACCAACGCACTGACTCCGCTCTATGTAGCGGCGGCGGCTGAATCTCCCGTAATCCTCCTGAGTGGACATTGCCGGACAACCGAGCTAGGGAAGGGAGCTTTTCAAGAGATGGATCAAGTTCTTGCTGCTCAGCCTGTCACAAAGGCTTCCTGGATGGTCCGTGATCCTCAACAACTCGGACAGGATATAGCGAAGGCCTTTCGGTTAGCCCGGTCTGGACGACCTGGTCCCGTGCATATCAGTCTTCCCAGCGATATTCTGGATGCCCCTATCTCCGAAGGAGAAAAGCGGCTTCCTTCTCAGGAAGCGTTTCAGCCAAGCCCTGCAGAGGGAGAATCTTCCCTCATTGAAGAGGCTCTTGACCTGCTAGCACAGGCCCATCATCCTCTTATCCTGACCGGTCCAGCGATGGCCAGATCGTACCGCTGGGCTGCGGTGACCCGATTGAGTGAGGTAACTCATCTCCCGGTGCTCCCTATGGAAAGCCCTCGTGGTCTTCGTGATCCCTTGCTGGGAAATATTGCGGAGCTCTTTGCGGAAACCGATGTTGTGTTACTATTAGGGAAAAAACTTGATTTTACCCTGCGTTTCGGAAATCCGTCTCTGTTTACATCGACTACTCGTCTCATTCAGGTCGATCCTCATCCTCATTCCGAGCATGAACGGATGAGACTCGCTATTCCAGGAGATCCGGTGGTGGTGACTCGACAATTTCTCCAGAGAGCAGAACAGCACTCATGGCCGGAGAGAGCTGCCTGGCAGGACAGAATTGCATATGCTCGACAGCGGGGAAGAGAAGAATGGCTACTCTGGGAACAATCTGACCAAAGCCCTATTCATCCTTTGCGTTTGTTTCGAGAATTACGCTCTTACTTCACCGAGTCTACCATTTTCATTTCTGACGGTGGGGAATTTGGGCAATGGGCACAAGCGGCTTTGTCTGCTTCTATACGACTCATCAACGGCCCCTCCGGGGCTATTGGGGGCGGAATCCCTTTTGCTCTTGCTGCCAAACTTGCCCATCCAGATGCTTTGGTAGTTGCTCTCATGGGAGATGGAGCCTTTGGTTTTCATGCCCTTGAGTTCGATACGGCTGTCCGGTATGGTTTGCCAATTCTGGTGGTGATAGGGAACGATGCCGCGTGGAATGCAGAAAAACAGCTTCAAATAAAACAATATGGCCCTGAACGTGTCGTGGGATGTGATCTCTTACCCACTCGGTACGATCGCCTCGTAGAAGCTCTTGGTGGGCACGGAGAGTATGTAGAAAAACCAGCAGACCTCTCTCCAGCTTTCGATCGAGCAATTCGTGCTGACCGGCCGGCCTGTGTCAATATTCGTATTGAGGGTATCCCAGCACCATAAGAGAAAGTTAAAGAGCTTTGCTCTGTTTTTTTATCCCGGTTGTGTGGTCTGTTGTTGCAAAAAAATAGGAAATATGCATAATAGAAATGAAGAATAAATTCAGAGCTTCTCCCCCGATCGTTCTGAATGCTGTTCTGAATGCTCAAGGTAGAATTCCATAAGCTGGACTAAATAGAAAGAGCTGTTCCGTTTCGCCGGATAGGATAGAGGGAGGAGGAAAAGTTTGCTAATAAGGGATTGCTGAGGCTAAAGTAGGAACAAAGGAATGGCCATCGATTATACCGAAGTGGGAAAGAGAATTCGTGGGTTGCGGGGAGGAGTGCGTCAGATTGATTGGGTCAAAAAACTTGGCTGTAGCCAAGGATACCTCTCTCAGGTAGAGCGAGGTGTTACTAAACCATCTCTCGAGTTCCTCGTCACTATTTCGCGTATTACTGGCGTAGACATTGACTGGATATTAACCGGAAATATCCCCCCAGAAGTTTCCACCCACCAGGCCGAGGACCAAAAACCTCCCCTGCGATTTCCAATAGAACGCCGTACGCACTTTCGAAGAAAAGAAGACCAACTCCTTTTCTGGGCCCGGACCTTTTTGCAAAAACCAGATGCTTTAGCTGTACTGGATACTCTTGAACAAGTACTAAAACTTGGTGGGATGCTGGTCTTTAGTCCAGATTATCACCGTCTCAAATCTCTTCTGGTCGAAGTCAAACAGGAAGTTTCATAATGAAGGTATCTCGTTAGTGAGGAGAGAGAGTATGCCCAGAAAAGTAGGCAGTCTCGGAGTGAGTCTGTGCTTATTGTTCTCGATGATAAGTTTTGCTGGTCAGGCTATTGTGCTGCCAGATGATTATCAAACCTTACATAACCTGGTAGGGCAGTGGTTCTTTTTTGATAAGGAAATCTTTTTCAATGCAGTGATGTTTGTTCAGGATCGTAACCATGATGGGGAAATTGATCTCATCGAGTATCGAGTGATGGGAGAAACGTATTGGGAACCCCATACTTATAAAATTATTATCGATGATAACTTTGATGGCTATGCCACCCGCAAAATTACCAGCTCAGAACGAAATGGGATTTTTGACAAAGAAGAAGCAGTGGAACACCAGCAGGTGAAAATGAAAGATATCTACTTTGCAGGAGCCACCGTACGATAGCTGCCCAATGATTGATTTTGATTTCCCCATCATGAAATGTGTCTGCCAAGAACTGGAAGGACTTCTTCTGGGTGGCATTATTCGCAATGTGTATCAGCCGGATAATGAGACATTGCTTCTTCCGATTCGTTGTGCTCAACGGACGTATCATCTCCTCTTGAGTGCCCATTTTCGCTATCCTCGCCTGCATCTAACTGAGAGAGCCTGGCCACATCCTCCGACTCCGTCCAGTTTTTGTATGCTCTTCCGTAAACACCTCCGGGGGACTCGAATCAGCCAGATTCTATACCCTTCTGCTCTTCCGGTAATCCATTTCCACCTGACCCCCCTGAGAGAAGGGGAGCGAGAAGAAGTAATGTTAATTGGGGAGTTTGTGGAAAAATATAGCAATATCTTTCTTGTGGGAAAACGCAGCGGCCTTATCATCGAGAGTGTGAAACATCCTCCTTCCCCTTTTCGACAGATTGCACCACAGCTCCCCTATCAAGATCCAACCATACAGGGGTATCTGCATCCACAACATGCCTCGTACAGAGAGTTTATAGCCCTCTGTCAAGAGCGAAGAGCTCTTCCCATGTGGAAGTTGTTACATCGACATGTGCTTGGGCTCAATCAGTGGACGGCGAGAGCCCTTCTCGTGCAGAGTGGTCTCTCGACCACTGTTACCGTTGATACCCTCTCTTCAGAACAACTACAGCAAGTTTTTGTTACTCTACAGTCGATGTATCAGTCAGAGCAGTATACCCCTTCACTTGTGTTACAGCACCAAGCAGAGCAGTGGATACCGATAGGGATGTCCGCATTCTCTCCAGCCGGATTAGACCGTGTCCAAAAGACCCAGACCCTTTCCAGTATATCTGAGGTTTTGGATCGGTATTATGCCAGCCGCTTACAAGACCAATCCTTCCGCCAGAAACAACATGCTCTCAAACAAGGCCTTGGAAAACAAATAAGGAAATTGAAGAAACGCAGCCAGACATTTCAGCAGAACTTACAGGAAGCCGGAAAAGCAGAATACTATCTTCACTTGGGGGAACTGCTCAAGGGGCATTTGGGAGAGATACAGAAAGGGCAAGACAGGGTAGAGGTTATCAATTATTATGATCCAGAACTTCGACCGATCCTGATCCCTCTGGAACCAACGCTTTCTCCACGTGAAAATGTGGAACGGTATGTCAAAAAATACCAAAAGGGGGTCAAAGGAAGAGCCACCACCCACAGGCTAATCCAGCAGACGGAGGAACAGCTTTATTACCTGCAGGAGGTGTTGTACTATATTGAGCAGTCAGAAGAAGAAGCTGAACTGGAGGCACTAGAGTATGAACTACGTCAGCAGGGCTTTCTGCCCAAGCTCTCGTCGTCTTCCACCTCAAAACCCCGACAGATCTCCACTCCTCGCTGTTTTCGCACTGCAGATCAGTGGGAATTTCTGGTTGGGAAAAACGGCCGGCAGAATGATCTCCTGGTGACGCAGATTGGGAAAGGAGACGATATCTGGTTTCATGTCCGCGACCGACCAGGAGCCCATGTGCTCTTACGCAACCCACAGCGTCTCTCTTCTCTTCCTGCTCATCTGCTTCAGCTTGGAGCACAATTAGCCGCTTATTTCAGTAGTGCCCGGCGAGAAGGGAAAGTTGAGGTGGGTTATACTCCTCTGAAGTTTGTACGCAAACCGAAAGGAGCACCACCAGGGACGGTTTACTGTCAACAATGGCAGACCTTACGAGTACCTCCCCATCTTTCCAAAGAATTGCACCTCATTGCTTCACCAACCTGAACCAGTCTTTCCCCCTGCCAAAAACCAGGCCGCTCAGTCAGTTTTTTTCTGGGTTTTAGAAGTAAAGAGAAAAGGATCAGAGACCGGAAGGGGGCCAGGGGAAAGATAGCCCTGGCCCCATTTTGCCCGAATCATTCGGCCATAATTTTGTGCTGCAGCAGCGATTACCGGAATAAACTCAAATTCTTCGGTATCCGGATTAAAAAACTGGGAGCGATGACATTTAATCCCCTCTAAATATTCCTCTGCATATTCACTAATATCCACGACAAAAGTTGGAGGAGTATCTGAAGGCAGAAAATAATAAAAAACTCGTTCAACCGTATGCGGTTCTTCGGTAAGTGGCATTTTATGCAGACGAGCAAAATTGACCGCGTGAGAAACCAGAATTCCAGCGGTCAAATGATCGGTATGACCCAATCCTCGTCCAGGCACACCACGCCAATAAGGCGCTACCACAATGGTAGGACGTTGGATGCGGATAACTTGAGCGATTTTCAGGCGATTTTCATACGTATCGGTGATCTGGCAATCCTGGAAGTCAAGAACCTGGACATGATCCAGCTTGAGCACTCGTGCGGCTGCCTCGATCTCTTTTCGTCGTGTTTCGGCATCACCCCGTGTTCCCATCTCTCCACTCGTCAGGTGGATAATCCCTGTACGATACCCCAAAGCTTTCATCTTGAGCAATAGTCCACCTGCACCAATTTCTGCATCATCAGGATGTGGTCCAAAAACCAGAATATCGACGCTCATGCCAGATTCCTCTCTCCTTTTTTACCGATTACCCTTCCCTGGCCTCTCGGATGCACTCAGTGCGGATTTTTCTCTCTAGGTATTCTGCAGCGAAAAGGGAAGTGATGAAGAACTTCTCTTGAATAAATTCATGGAGCCCTCAGACAATTTTCTTTCCCTTGGGATCTCACCGCATAACACAAGGCAAAATTTTTTCCAGTGGTGATAAAGACATTCAAGCTACTCTGCTCAGGGAAGGAGAAGTTTTCTGAAAAATTTTCTTCATATCTACGACTCTTGTACCCAATAAATTCATCAGAAATTACCAGAAACCTCAAAGAAGTGCTTGACTTTTCTAGAAAATTTTCATAGCATTATTAACATAAGTATCTTTTGCTGTCAAATGGTATAAGCAGGTCAGATGTGAAATGATTGTACAGCATCGAGTGGTGAGGTTATAAGGAAGAAAAAATGCCTATCCACGAGTATGAATGTCTGGAGTGTGGATATATCTTTGAAAAATTAGTGTGGAACAATAGGCTGGTCTCTTGTCCCCAATGCCAGGCTTCACATACAAAACAGCTTATTTCAAGCTTCAGTATGGGGAAAGGCTTATCCACAAAGTCGTCATATAGTAGCAACGCCTGTGGACCAAGTGGCTTTAGCTGACGACCAACCCTCTGCTAAGTGGTGTACTTAGAATGGCAGTAAAACAAAACTCTCTTTTTTCTACAACCAGTACTGGTTGTAGAAAGAGAAGGAAGAGGGGGCCGGAAGAACATAAACAGAGTTGAGCGGTTCATATCAGGTTACTCTCTCCAACTTGCTCTATGTTCTTCTTCCTCTTCCTTCTCTCGATTTTTTTCTCCCTACTCTTATTCCTGCTTCGCTGGTCTCTCTTCCCCTTGAGAATATTATCCTCTGCCTTTCCGGATACCTTCACCTTCGCTACACACAGGATAGGCTCTGTATCAGACGAAAAACGCAGAGTGCCAGGCATATCCGGCCATCGACATACTCAAGTTCCCGATCCTCTCTTCTCCTCTCCTGTTCGGTAGAGGCAATGCCGGGCCTGAATCCATGCCCCACACTATAGAGTTTTTTGCGATAGGTGTCAAGAAAAAAGAAGAAAACTTCAAACTAAAAAATCTTTTAAAAACAACACATTAAGTATAACCGTGTACTCATTTGGAATTACAGAAAAAATCCCTTTTCTACCCCTTTGGGCTACCTCCTAAAACCCTCTTATTTCCCTTTACCGGTTAACCATGCTTGCACTTGGGGAAGTGGAAAAGTATTCAGAATATCAGAGGCCTCTAACCATCCTCGTCGAGCGACATAGATTCCATATTGCGTGTGCGTGAGCCCTTCGACGCGATGGGCATCTGGATTAATGGCAAGCTTTACTCCTTGTTCTTTGGCATATTTACACATCTGCCAGTTGAGATCAAGCCGATGGGGATTGGCATTGATCTCGATCACTTTCTTCTCTGCTGCAGCAACCTCTATGATGGCTCTGAGATTGACGGGATAGGGTTCACGAGCTAACAACAAACGACCGCTCGGATGACCAAGCATTGTCACATAGGGATGTTGTAAGGCCTTGAGGATGCGTTTGGTCATCTCGGCTTCGGATAGGGTAAAACGACTATGCACCGAAGCAATAATGAAGTCAAATCCGGCCAAAATCTCGTCTGGATAGGTATCCAGAGACCCATCAGGCAGAATTTCCAGCTCAATTCCCTTGAGCAACGTTATACCAGACAAGTGGGTATTCCAATGCTCAATTTCTCTCCACTGCTCTCGGATACGGTCTACCGTTAGTCCATTTGCATAGCGTGCTGTCTGACTATGATCAGCAATCCCTATGTAGGTGTATCCCAGTTTTTGGGCTGCTCTCGCCATGGTCTCTAGCGAATCGACTCCATCACTATAATACGTATGTACGTGGAAAATCCCTTTCAAATCAGATTCTTCCACCAGATGAGGGAGAGTGCCTTGCTGGGCGGCCTCGATTTCCCCCATATTTTCACGTAACTCTGGAGGGATGTAGTGAAGACCTAAGGCCTGAAAAATATCTGTTTCGTCCTTGCAAACGATCCGCTCTTGAGTCTCTTCGTGAAATAATCCATATTCATTCATGGTGAGTGAGAAACTTTTGGCTAATCGGCGCATCACGGTGTTATGCTCCTTACTCCCGGTAAAATGATGCAAAGCATAGGGGTATTCCGTATCTGTTACAATACGGAGGTCCGCCTGGATACCAGCTTCAAGAAGGACACTGGATTTTGTCTCGCCACGTTGAAGTACTTTGGCAACTTCAGGACGGGTTGTAAAGAACTCCATCACGGCATGTGGTTCGTTGCTACTAGCCAGAAGATCAATATCTTTTACCACTTCCTTCCGGCGGCGGAGGCTTCCGCCAAGGCTCGTACGGAGAACCGCCTTATGACCGGCCAAGGCTTCAAAGAGGGGGGTGGCATGCGTAAAAGCCTCTGGATAGAGATACAGTTGGGCATTCTTTTTCCGATAGAGAATCCCCTGCAGAATTTTCTCCTGTGTTTTCTGTCCAAATCCTTCCAGGGTAACCAACCTGTTCTCCTGACAGGCATATTCCAGCTCACCAAGCGTACTGATTCCAAGTTGCGTATAAATAGTCATCACCTTTTTCGGGCCAAGCCCCTGAATCTCTAACATCTCGACCAGACCAGGGGGAACGGATTCTTTTAAGGCTTTGTACTCAGCTACCTCGCCGGTCGTGATATATTCGGCAATAATTTCCGCTATCCCCTTGCCAATCCCTTTCAAGGTGGAGAGTTTTTTCGCTTTGAAGAGAGCCTGCAGATCAGCGGTGGTAGTCTCAATAGTACGAGCAGCATTATAATAGGCCCTTACTCGAAAAGGATTTTCTCCTTTCAACTCCAGCAAGGTACCCATATCGTGCAGGAGCTGGGCAATAGCTCGTTTATCCATCGGTTCTCTCCACTCCAGAAAAATGCGGCATAACCGTTTCGGCAAAATACGCCATATCATCGAGTACTTGCTGTTCGTCATTCCCGACAAAGATTAAGGCGGAGAGGGTATCACAACCTGCTTGACGATACCGTTCAACCTGGTCAATGATTTGGGCGGGAGTACCGATAAGGTTCCGGTCCCGATGATCATCTACAGGTTGATGTTTGAGGGTTGATTTGCGTAAAGAGAGGAGATGTTTAAAGACTTGCGACTCTGTAAACTTCTGCTGGGCTTTCTCTGGGGTATCGGCAATGCTTACCGCCAACTGTGGTGCAATAGCGATAGCCGAAGGATCACGACCAGCAGCTTTGGCCATCGCTCGAATATGCGTCGTGCATCGATGAATTTCTTTCGGACTGAGAATGGCCGGAAGCCATCCAGTGCCATAGCGGGCAGCCCGGTGCATACCCCGGGTCGAATTCCCACCTATCCAAAGAGGTAAGGGCTGCTGAAGAGGTTTAGGATACATTTCCACCTCCTGAAAGGAGATATATCTTCCGTGAAAAGAGGCTTTGCGATCCTGAAACAGCGTCTGTAGCGCTTGTATCCCTTCATCGAACAGGTCTCCCCGATGCCACTCGTGTGCTTCGGGATGCACAGCTTCAAATTCCTCCCGATAGGCGCCAATTCCCACACCGAGAATCAGGCGACCGCCTGATAATAAATCCAGCGTAGCCGCTTGTTTGGCTAACACCACCGGTTCCCGTACCGAGAGAACCGCCACAGCCGTTTGGAGCAGAATACGCTGAGTTGCAGCCGCCACAAAGGATAGCGCGACAAAAATATCATAGTAGTTGGGGGGCTGGGACCATTCTGCTGCCACATAGCGCTGAGTAGTGAGGTGATCGTTGCCTCCCACATGATGGTAACCTAAGTGCTCCGCCGCTTGGCTGATGCGTATCAAGGTTCCGGCATCTCCAAACGGAACCGGGTACATTAATCCTTCCATTCCCGTGGCTAGACCCACGCCAAAGTACATAGTCTCTTCTCCTCATGTGATCAAGGGTACGATATCCTGGGCAAAACGGGTGATGATGCCTGCGAGACTCTGTCCAGGCAAAATGATTGGATATATAGTGATCTGATCTACCCCTGTAGCGGCAATTTCTTGCAATTGATCGATGACAGTGTTTCGGCTCCCAGCTACCGCTAGATGTCGTACAAACGTATCTGGTACAAGAGCAGCACTGGATCTAATCACACGATAATCACGGCGGGCTAACTGTTCACGAAGGAGAGGAGGGACTTCGAGATTGAGGACTTCCAGATATTGGAAATTTGGATAGCTATTCCACAAGGGGAGTACGATCATGTGTTTTACCGCCTGGCATGCGGTCTGGGGATCATCATCACTGATACACAAGTCTACACGGGCAATAATCCGCACCGGGGAAGGTCGAGCTCTCGCCCCCTCTCGAATCCGATCTATTGCGTAGCGCAATCCGCGCTGGGAAGCATAGGGAGCCACCATAACTCCATCGGCCAGAGCACCAGCCATTTTGAGTGTGTGATAGCCGCGGGTGCCGATAACAATCGGTGGGAAACGCTTCACTGGAAAATGAAGCTGTCCGTTAAAACAGGAAATAACCTCTCCTTTATAGGTCACTGTTTCCCCATGCCACAGGCGGCGAATGATCTCTATAGCCTCTCGGAGGGCAATTGCCGGTCGTGCACGCTGCATTCCCATCTCTGGAAATCCGGTCCCTCCGGCCCCTATGCCCAGGATTATACGGCCTTCGGAAAGCTCATCCAGGGCAGCTATGGCCGCAGCCGTGAGGGCTGGATGACGAGTATACGGATCAGTAACACCGGATCCTATACGGATACGTTGCGTACTCATGGTCACTATCGTTAATCCCACGTAAAGATCGCGATAGAATTTCTCATCCGCATACCAAAAAACATGGTATCCTACAGATTCCGCGAGTTGCGCCAAGGCGATGAGGTCGCTTGGAGGATGCTCTCCGAGAACTAACAGACCAATCTCCATCATCTGAGTCCTGCTGTTTATTGCTGCGGTTCCACCCGGAAGTTCATACCATTAACCTGGGGTACACTTACTTTGCTGAGGATTTCCCTCTGAGCAAACTCAGAGAACTTTTATTATCGCTGTGCAGCCTTTTCTACCATGCGCACCAGAGTGCTAATTTGCTCTTGGAGAATACGGGAAAATTCTTCCAGTTGCAGAGCATACGCCTTAATAACTGCCAGATCTGTCGATGGGCCTTTGGGAAGTTCGAGAACAGGTGGAGCTGCCGTCTCAGCGGCTGGTGCGGCCGTTTCTTCCACACGCGCTCGTGCCACCAGATCGCGTCCCTCTCGTTGAAACAAAATTTTCCCTTCTTGTGCTGCTCGATCCAGTTGTCTTTTTACCAGATTTTTATCAGTAGGAGTATTTTTCACACCTACTTCCCCACCATATTTAACTATAAGCTCAGTAAGAGTAATCTTCCCTTCTCCTCTAATCGCCTGTACAAAATATTCCTGTACCCTTCTTACTTCACTGACACTTCGCCGTTTCCCTTTCTTCATCGATTGGTAACCTTTCACTAGAAAGAAGTTTCATTAAAATTAAGATATAAATGAGTTGTTTTTAGTATTATTCCTTATTTTGTTCGGAGAAGCAATAGCTATAGAAGAGAAAACACTATTGAAAATTTATTTAATAGAAGCAATACCTTTACTCTTAAGATACACTACTCGAAGAAAGCTCTATCCAGACATCCAGATACTGATTGGCCAGAAGATCAGGAGGGAGAGCAAAGAAAGATATCCTCCTTAATCTTGAAAGAAAGCCAAAGTGGAACAGAGAGAGGTATCCAGGAAAACAGGAACAGCCGAATTTAACATCCTTCAGGGCTCTGCAGTGTAAGGTATCCAGGCAGCTCGTGCTACCATAATCCCGGTTACAAGCGTAATAAGCAAAAAAATGGCTGCCCCAAGACTCATCGACAGTTCACCTCCTCCCGGTAGAGGGACCGCGGGGTGGGCTGGATTAATCATAACCCTCCCCACCCCAAAAGCTCGAATCACTATCAGAATGGTCAAAATCTTCGCAAAAAGATGCCGATGGAAGAGACGGACTATACGTCCTGAATCCCGAAAGACAAAGTGTAGCTCCCAGGGACGATACAACAGAAAAGGAATAAGGACGACAAAAAGGGCCCCAAAGATAAACCACCCGATTCCTGCTCCTGTTCGCATTCCCCGGGCTCCAAAGCCCTGACTAGCCAGGTATATTGCACCGATCAGGTAGAGCACTCCATACAAGAGATACATCCAAGCAGCTTGCTTGAATTTCTCATTGGGTGAAGCCATAACCAACCTCCTCTCCTCACTAACCCTGCTAAGTATAAAGCAGCAGAATTTTTATCCTGCTAAGGAATGAACTCCTACCCACTACTCTGTGAACTCATAGCGAGTATTTTTCTTTTGTCCTCCTGGAAGTGCAGCCTAGGGAAGTCCAGTCGTCATGCTAAGTTTTACTCGCTAGGAGTTCTTTCATAATTCCCCTTTTTCCCTTTCTAGTTTCTCCCTTCTCCTCCTTGCTCTCTATAATCTGGAAAAGAGAGCCGAGCAGGAGAGGGATAGGATGTGAAAAGATCTCAGCATCCCGAAGCCAGGGTATACAGTTATAAAAATTGGAATAGTCCTCTCAAATCTTTCACTGTTCGTCTGTTACTTGATGTCGTATTACGTCGATCGAGTAGTACACTATGCATACCTACCCTTTCTGCCCCAACCACGTCATCAATAGCACTGTCTCCAACATGGAGGACTCTTTCTGGTGAGACCTGTGCCAAACGTAAAGCCGCTTCAAAGATCCGTGGATCAGGTTTTTCTGCACCGACTTTGGATGAAATCACCATGTAGCGAAAATACGGGGAGATCCCCAATCCTTCAAGAATACGGGGAAGTCTGGTATCCCAGTTCGAAATAATCCCAAGGGGATAATCATTCTTTCCAAGGAAATCAAGGACTTCCAATACTTCAGGAAAGAGCCTCCAGCATCGTGGCTCAGCAAACACTCGATATACTTCTTCAAAATAGGCACTGATATCTTGCTCAATTCCAATGGTGCGAAAGGTTCTTTCCACTACCGTTTTCCACCAGATTTTGGATTCCTCCTCGCTCACCCCATAGCGCAGGGCATTCTGCTCCCGCTCCTCTTGTATTTTCTGCCATACTATACGAAAGGCAGCTTCGATCTCCGTAGGATGCTGATCAATGCCATATCGTTTCCCAACCTCGGCGTACACCGCTCCTACAGAAGGATAAGGATAGAGAAGCGTTCCACCAGCATCAAAAAAGATAACATCATACGTTTTCTTTTGCACCGCATTTTCTCCTGTTGTACATCCAACCCACTGCTACTTTTTCTCCTGTTGGAGCCTCTTTTCTCTTTCTGCTATACCATATCAGTTCAGAAGGTGCAAGCGGCGATCATAAAGAGAAATAGTATCAAATTGACACTATACTCTCATGTATAGACAATAAAAGAATACTCTCTTTTGATACGGCATCCAATGAGGGTATCCAGCGCGAAACCGAGGAGCTCTTGAAGATCAAGAGGGAGAAATATTGGACTCTACAGGTCAGATCAGACGTAATGGGGAGAAAGAAATGAGGATTATCGAAAAGGAGAAACAGTTCCTCTTGAAATTTTGTCTTCGGTAAGGCAGAATACGGGGGTGGTCTATTTCCCCAGAGAATATAATAGGGTTATCTCATCAGGAGATTGCATGGGTACACTATTAACAGTGCAAGATCTCAAAACATATTTTTATACTCCTAGTGGGGTAGTAAAAGCCGTAGATGGGGTCACCTATGATGTACAAGAAGGAGAGACAATGGCGCTCGTAGGAGAAAGTGGATGCGGCAAGTCGGTCAGCGCACTCTCTATTATGCGCCTGGTTCCTACTCCCCCCGGTCGTATTGTTGGAGGACAGATTCTCTTTCAGGGGGAAAATCTGCTCGCTTTGGATGATGATCGGATGAGGCAGATACGTGGTAAGGAGATTGCGATGGTCTTTCAGGAACCGATGACCTCTCTGAATCCGGTGTTGACCATTGGCCGTCAATTAACGGAAACGTTAGAATTACATCTTCACATGAGCAAAGAGGCGGCAAAAGCCCGGGCTATAGAAGTCCTCAATTTGGTAGGTATCCCAGATGCGGAGCGTCGTTTATCCCAGTATCCCCACCAATTCAGTGGAGGGATGCGCCAACGGGTCATGATCGCTATGGCCTTAAGTTGTAACCCCAAACTGATTTTGGCCGATGAACCAACGACAGCGCTTGATGTAACAATTCAGGCACAAATTCTGGAGCTGCTGAAGGATTTGAGTGAGCGTTTTGGAGTAGCCATTATCATTATCACTCATAATTTAGGAGTTGTCGCTCGCTATGCTGACCGGGTAAATGTCATGTATGCTGGCAAAGTCATTGAACGTGGCACCGCCCGAGTAATCTACCATAATCCTCGACATCCCTATACACTGGGGCTCTTGCGTTCGGTCCCGCGATTAGATCAGCCACGGAAAGCAAAACTCGATCCAATTGAAGGGCAACCGCCAGATCTGGCTGATCTTCCGCCTGGCTGTAGCTTTAAGCCGAGATGTAGATTTGCTATTGAGAGATGTGCGGCGGAAATACCTCCATTACTGACCGTTGATACCGAACATCTCTCGGCTTGCTGGGTCGCAAATGACCTGGGAAGTGACACCTAGAGGAGACAGACGATGGGACAACACTCTCAGCTTAGTAATAGCCATACCCACAATGGTTCCTCTTCATCTCCACAAGGCAATGAGGTGATTCTAGAAGTTCGTCATCTCAAAAAATACTTTCCGATAACCTCCGGGATCTTCTTTCCGCACGTGATAGGCCTAATCAAAGCGGTTGATGATGTCAGCTTCTCGATCAGACGCGGGGAAACCTTGGGTTTGGTTGGAGAGTCAGGGTGCGGTAAAACTACTACCGGTCGCTGTATCCTCTATCTGGAGCAACCCACTTCTGGGCAGATTCTCTTTGAGGGTAAAGATCTTTCCGCTCTGAGTAGTGAGGCACTTACAAGGCTTCGTCCGCGTATTCAAGTCATTTTTCAGGATCCGTATAGTTCCTTAAATCCCAGAATGACCGTAGGACAGATTATTGGGGAACCAGCTCGCGTCCATAAAATCGTGACGAACAGACGAGAGTGTCAGGAACTCGTTGCAGAGTTGCTTTTGATGGTTGGTTTACGTCCGAATATGGCTGATCGCTATCCGCATGAGTTGAGTGGTGGCCAAAGACAACGGGTCGGTATAGCCCGGGCCCTGGCCATGAAACCAAGCTTTCTTATCTGTGACGAACCGGTCTCGGCACTCGATGTCTCTATTCAAGCCCAGATTATCAACTTACTGGAAACTCTTCAGGAGCAGTTAGGACTCACCTATCTTTTTATTGCGCATGACCTCTCGGTGGTACGCCACATCAGCAATCGCGTGGCGGTCATGTATTTGGGAAAAATTGCAGAAATCGCTGACTGGAAAGCTCTCTATGAAAATCCATTACATCCTTATACGCAAGCTCTTCTCTCGGCAGTGCCGATTCCCGATCCGGTGGTTGAAGCAAAACGGAAACCGATCATCCTGCAGGGAGAAGTGCCTAGTCCCTTAAATCCACCTGTTGGTTGTGTCTTTCACCCGCGTTGCCCTCTGGCTATCGATGAGTGTAGACAAAGAGTCCCAGAATTACGAGAAGTTCAACCGAATCATTGGGTGGCCTGTATTCGAGTCTAAGTACTGATCAGAAGGGCATTTGGAGACGGATTCGCTTTGTCTTCCTCTCTGACAAGCCTTACAAAGAAGTATAAGGAAAGACTCGAGGGACAGAGTTTCGTGTGACATTGTCAAATTTCAAATAGATCTCTATACTGGTGCAGAATTTTTCTGATCATTATGAAATTGCCGGGGTTCCCATTGGCTGGTCCTTTAGAATAAAGATAAGTGCCTTTTGCAAAAAGTTTTGCAACACCAGGTCATTCTGAGTGACTGTAAGGAGCGAAGAAGCTCATCAAAACCCACCGGGTCTTTGCCAGTGAGATTCTTCGGCGCAGCGCTCCTCAGAATGACACGATCTCGTTATAATAAGATAATGGATTGAGGAAGTTCTGACGAGTTGTCAAAATATAGTTTCCAGAGCACTATGGGTTAGAGAGAGAATACCAAAGTCCAGCTATGCAAGACACAGGTATCTTTGTCCGATTTGATCAGTAAATGTCTTCCAAAAACTCGGAGGGTCTTTTTAGAAGACCGGACAAAATTATCCAATCCTTGTTAAAGAATTTATAGTGAGCATAATTGTTCAGGAGAGTGTTTCATGACCGAATCCCCTTTACTACTGCACTTAGATCCTCCCCTTGCTACAGTGATACTGAACCGTCCACACCGGTATAATGCCCTCAATGAAGAGATGCAACAAATGCTACCTCCTATACTGGATGACCTCCGTGCACGGGCAGATATTCGGGTACTGATTGTGCGGGGAGCGGGGGGAAAAGCTTTTGCTGCCGGAGATGACATCACCCAGTTTGTCCAGTGGGGAGCTCAAGAAGCTCTGGCTCATTATCACCACTTAGAAGCATTTATCAGCGCTATTGAAAACTTTCCGAAACCGACAATCGCCTTAATAGAAGGGTATGCAGTGGGAGGAGGTCTCGAAGTGGCAGCCGCTTGCGATCTCCGAATAGCCACTGCAGAATCTCGCTTTGGAATTCCGATTGCCCGACTGGGACACACCGTAGACTATCCTAATGCCCTGCGTCTTATTCGCTTGATCGGCCCAGCACGAGTCAAAGAGATGCTCCTGACCGCTGAGTTAATCGACGCAACCCAAGCGGAGCGTATCGGTCTGATCACGCGGGTGCTCCCTGCCGATCACATTGAATCCTACACTTATGATCTAGCCCGGAAAATGGCACATCTGGCCCCTCTGTCTCTACAAGCATCCAAACAAGTTATTCAGACCTGTTTAGTAAATCCAGAATTGCGTGGTATCGAGAACCCATTGGCCTTTGCAGCTTCTCTCTTTGATACCGAAGATTTTCATCGCGGAGTGGCTGCTTTTCTGGCTAAACGCCCACCAGAGTTTCTTGGTCGATAATCTGAGAGATGAGAGGTGCTTTAGGCATGAGTAACTATGACTAAATCTCTTGCATTTTTGTCTATCGCATGTAGGGTGGGCTGAACCCACCAACACAGCACTGGTTCTTCTCGGTGGGCTGAGCCCACCCTGCATTTGGCTAAGAGATGATGGGTGCTTTAGATATGGTATGACCGATTTATGTACATCTATCGTAGAAAGGAGTCAAACTGAATGGAAGTCTCTCAACCGGATTACGATGTGGTTCTCCTGCAAAATGTCATGGTCAAGGCTCGTGATGGTATTGGACTGGCGACCGATATCTATCGGCCAGCACGTCAGGGGATTCCAGTTGAGCACCCTTTACCGGTGCTGCTGGAACGGACTCCTTACAATAAAGGAGATCCTTTTCGTTTTCAATCCAAGGCCGAGTATTTTACCCGACGAGGGTATGTGGTGGTCATTCAAGATTGCCGAGGGCGCTTTCAATCGGAAGGGGACTTTTATTTCCTTACTCGGGAAGCCGAAGATGGCTATGATACGGTGGAGTGGATAGCTCAACAACCCTGGTGCAATGGGAAGATCGGTACCTTTGGTACCTCGTACGCTGGCTGGACCCAGAGCGCATTGGCGACCTGCAATCCTCCTCATCTCTCGGCGATGGTCGTGAATCAGGCTGGTGCTAATGCCCATACCAGTTCTGTGCGTCATAATGGAGCTTTTGAAATTCGGTTTCTCTGTTGGGCATTTTGGGGGGGAGCGGTAGGCAAAGAAGCTTTGGCGAATCCAGCCATTGCCAAAGCCCTTGGACAGGTCAATATGCGGGAATGGTTGACCCCTTTACCCTTGAAGAAGGGGTGTTCTCCTCTGAGTCTTATTCCTACCTATGAACAGTGGGCGTTTGATATTATTCAGCACGGCGAATACGATGACTACTGGAAACAACGAGGCTTGAATATTGAAGAGTATTATCACGAACATGCGGATGTCCCGACCTATTACTGTGGGGGCTGGTATGATTCCTATACTCGATCCACGCTCTCCAATTTCACCGAGCTCTCTAAAATCAAACAACAACCCATCAGAGTCATCATGGGCCCCTGGACCCATGGAAGCGACACTCCGGGTTTAACCTATGCCGGAGACGCCGACTTTGGCCCAGAGGCTGCCATCGATTTTCTTGCTTTTCATCTCCGCTTTTTCGATCACGTCCTCAAAGGGATGAACACTGGTCTTGATAAAGAGCCCCCGGTGAAGATCTTTGTGATGGGAGGAGGGGATGGTAAGAAGAATAGTGCCGGACGGATCAATCATGGTGGGTGCTGGCGTGAAGAACAGGAATGGCCCCTCGCGCGTACCCAGTTCACCAATTTTTATCTGCATGCGGATGGGACCCTGCGTACAGAGCCACCAGAGCCGGATGTCCCTCCTTCCCGGTACCAGTATGATCCGAAAAATCCGGTGCCTACCATTGGAGGAAATATGTCCTCACTCGCTGGATTGATGCCAAGACCAGAAGGAGCTCCAGATATTCCCAATACCCAGCGCGAACGGGACAATATTGGGCTACCAGGAGCTTATCACCAGAAGGAGCATCCGCGTTTTTTTGGTTGTACTCCGCCCTATCTGCCCCTTGCCTCTCGTCCGGATGTCCTGGTCTTCCGCACTGCACCCCTAGAGCAGGATGTCGAGGTTACCGGCCCGTTGACTGTCAAACTCTGGGCCTCTTCTTCTGCCCAAGACACCGATTTTACCGTGAAGCTTATCGATTCCTATCCGCCGAGTTTGGATTATCCAGAGGGATATGATATGAATATCTCGGACAGTATTATCCGGGCTCGATATCGGCAATCTCGGGAGAAAGCAGAGCTGTTACAACCAGGAGAGATCTACGAATTTTCTATTGTCATGTATCCGACAAGCAATCTTTTCCAGAAAGGTCATCGGATTCGTCTCGATATTTCGAGCAGTAACTTTCCTCGATTTGATACGAATCCCAATACTGGAGATCCTCTCTGGAGTAATAGCTGTACCGTGGTGGCGGACAACAAAATTTATCACGATGCCAAACACCCAAGCCATATTATCCTGCCTATTATTCCCAGGTAAGGAAACGAGGAGGTATATGTGAAGACAGAAGATATTTTGATGTGTCCTGGTCCAAACGATATTGCGGACCGGGTTATCCGAGCCATGCTTCGACCGGCTGCGAATCCGTACTCCGCCGAGTTTCAGGCACTCTATGAAGCAGTGCACCAAGATCTCTCTCGAATCTTTCAGACTAAAAATCAGGCGATTACGGTACCAGGTTCTGGACGGAGTGGACTGGAGGCAGCTATCTTGAGTGTAGTAGAGCCGGGAGATCGGACATTAACGATCTCCAGTGGCTATTTTGGGGGATTGGCCATGCGTATCATCACCAACGCGGGAGGAAAAGCGGAAGAGATTAGCTTTCCGTGGGGTGAACCGATTGATGTTGCCATGGTCGCAGAAAAGTTAGCTCAGGGCAATTACAAGCTGGTTACAATGGTACACAATGAAACCTCAAGCGGGGCGCTCTATCAGAATGGGGATGAGATTGCCAAACTCGCCCATCAATATGGTGCGTTGTTCTTACTCGATGCTATCTCCTCTCTTGGCGGAGCACCGGTACCTACCGATGAGTGGGAGGTGGATCTCTGTGTCTCATGCAGCCACAAGGCTATGGCCGCCCCGATCGGCCATGGCTATATTGCGGTAAGTGATCGGGCCTGGTTGACCATGGAGCAACGAAAAGACCCATGCCGTACTACGTTCAGCAACCTGTTGCGTTGGCGAATCCAACCGCTAGAAAACTCTGGGGAAGGACCAGCGTACCGAAGACCACAGGTGGTCTTTAGCGCTGTACACCTCTATTATGCCCTGCATGAAGCATGTAAGATGATCTTGGAAGAAGGATTAGAAGCTCGCTTCGCACGACATCGTATCAATGCCCGTGCCTTCCGAGAGGGTATTCAGGCCATGGGGTTGACCTCTCTAGCCAAACCTGAAGTGGCTTCTCCTACCGTGACCTGTATTCTACTTCCACAGAAGATCAAGCCAACCGAGGTGCTTCATCGCTTGCGTGAAGAACATGGAATTTCGACGACTACCGGGCTTGATTCCTACCAAGAGACGGCTATTCGTATTGGACATATGGGAGTGACTGCCCTTCCCCGCTGTATTCTGCACTGCCTCCATGCCTTAGAGACAACCCTTTCCGAGCTTGGGTATCCGGTCTCTCCAGGCGCAGGTATACAGAGGGCTCTGCAGATTTATGCGGAAGAACGGGAGAGGAAACCGACTGAAGCTCCTCTTCCGCAAGGACCACGGGGATAAGAAAAGGGGTAGGGAAGAGATGAGGAGAGAAAAGTATGGAGAATACAGACATTATGGCGAAAGCACTCTTTAGTATGATCCAGGAACAGTATGGTTCCCGGCTCACTGCAGAGCAGTTGACAGAAATATACAAAGCGATTGAGGCCAATGCCAAAATCGCTCACACTTTAGCTCAGGTCAACCTGACCAACGGTGATGAGCCCTTTTCTCTTTTTATCCCTTATCGGGCCTGGGAGATGTAAACATGAAAGAGGATGAGATAATTTTCCGTTCGATTCCAGACTTAGGGAAGTTACTCCGTACTAAACAGATCTCTCCGACCGAACTGACTGAGCTCTTTTTGCAGCGGCTGGAATCTTTGGGACCCCACTACAATGCTGTAGTTACGGTTACACGGGAACGAGCGCTCCGACAGGCTCGTCAGGCTGAAGAAGAGCTTGCTGCTGGGAGAGACAGAGGACTTCTGCATGGTATCCCTTATGGAGCAAAAGATTTGCTGGCAACTTCGGAGGGGATCCCCACAACCTGGGGCGCTGCTCCTTTTCGGAATCAAGTCTTTGATTACGATGCCACGGTCATTCGCAAACTCGAAGCTGCTGGAGCGATTCTGGTGGCCAAACTCGCCATGATCGAGTTGGCAGGTGGGATGGGGTATCGGCAGCCGAACGCCTCTTTTACCGGTCCCTGCCGGAATCCCTGGAATCCTCAAACCTGGAGCGGTGGGTCATCGAGTGGTTCTGGTGCGGCTGTAGCCGCTGGACTGGTCCCCTTTGCCCTCGGTTCAGAGACATGGGGATCGATTATCAGTCCGGCCGCATATTGTGGAGTCGCTGGTTTACGTCCTACTTACGGGCGTGTAAGTCGATACGGGGCTATGGCGCTTTGTTGGACTCTGGACAAGGTAGGCCCTCTGTGTCTCACGGCTGATGATTGCGGGCTGGTATTACAGGCAATTGCCGGTCCTGACCCCCTGGATCCCTCCACCATACATCTCTCCTATCAGTACGATAGGAGAGACTCTTCCCGACGTTTTCGCTTGGGAATAATTCCTGACTCACTGGACGGGGTGGAGGAGGAGGTACGGGAGAATTTTCATCAATCCCTGCGAGTGCTAGAGGCTTTTGCAACTATTGAGGAGGTGGCATTGCCTGACTTTCCCTATGAAGCAGTGACGCGCACCATCTTGAATGCTGAAGCAGCGAGTGCGTTTGACGACTTCATTGCCAGTGGCAAAGTGAGTGAACTCACTGCTCCGGAAGACCGCTATGGGGGGTATGCACGCACTACGGTTCTGGCCAAAGACTACTTACGAGCCCTCCGTATCCGCGGTCTCCTGGCCAAGGAGATCGATAAGCTCCTCTCCTCCTACGATGCTCTGGTTGCGCCAGCACGGCCAAACGTAGCTCCTCCACTGGATAAGGAATTTCGGAGTATCTCTGCCGGAACGAGTCGCGATGTCATCGGGGCCATGGGTAATGGAGCGGGGTTACCCGGTATATCGATTCCGAATGGTTTCAGCAAGGAAGGTTTACCTACGGGTTTGCTCTTCGTGGGGCGCTCTTTTGCCGAGAATACTCTTCTTGCTCTCGCTCGTACCTATCAGGGAACTACCTCCTGGCATACCCGGCATCCAGCAGAGTTGAAAACAGGGAACAGGTAAGGGTCCAACCTGTTTATACAGAGCCTTTTATCGCCGTTGGGGCCTATCTCCAGTGTAACAAAGTCATCCCTGCAGTGAAATCCGCGAGGGTTCACCGCAGGCAATTCTATGGCTTCACCATCACCTTAATGGCACTGTCCACGCGGAGCTGGGTCTCAAAGGCTTCTGGGGTTTGGTCCAGCGGAAAACGATGGGAAACGAGTACCTTGCGATCGACCCGGCCAGACTGGATAAGACGAATTGCCTGACGGAAATCTTCTGGACTCCACGCCCATGAACCCCGGATTTCGATCTCATTGCGCACTGCGTAGTTATAATCGACTTCTGCCTTTTGTTCAAAAAGTGCTACCAGTACCATACGGCCTCCAGCCGGCTTTAGCATCTTCATGGCCTGCTGAGGGCTGAGAGGCGATCCGGCGCAATCGATGACTGCATCGACATTCCCGGTGCGAAATCCGAGACGAGGAGCAGGATTTTCTCCAGTTAATGCCATAATCTGTTCTACCGGATCTCCCTCGGTAAAATTGACCACCTCATCCGCCCCGACCTGTTTCGCCATGGCTAATCGAGCTGGAGAACGATCCACCACAATGACTCGGGTCAGAGTAATCGCTTTCAAAACCTGCACACAGCCGAGCCCTATAATTCCCGCTCCCTGCACCACTACAGTCTCCCCTATGGAGAGATTTGCTCGGGACACGGCATGAAGCGAAGTAGCCAACGGTTCGGCAGTGGCTCCTTCTTCAAAAGGTATCTGGGTGGGGAGATGATGCACACTCCGGGGGATCACTTTCACGGGAACCAGCTCTGCAAATCCTCCCGGTCCCAAAGCAGCCACTCGATCTCCTACCTGAAAGTTCTTTACTGCGGAGCCGACTGCCACAATTTCCCCACTGAACTCATGCCCCATAATACGTCCGTTATCGATGACCCGTCCCAATTCTAAAAACATACCCAGCTTGTACATATGCAGATCTGAACCACAGATGCCGCAGGCTTCTACCCGCACAATAACTTCATCCGGCGCTGGTACCGGATCCGGTACCTCTTCCACACGCAAGTCCCGTGGACCATGATACACGGCTGCTTTCATTCCGTTCTCCTTTCCTAAAATAGAACCCTTCTGCGCTTACCGCGTCAGAGGGAAGTTACAGGTACTTGTCTACTGGCTTGGCTCTGAAAAGAATGTGCAGTGAGAGAGGGTGGAGAGGGGTCTTTGAGAAATCTCCCTACCCTCCTTTCACCACATTTATTAAGGGTTCATTTCGTTTAAAACGTTCTAGATTATCCAGAAAAAGCTGGAGATCTCGTCTTTCATTCAACGGTGAGGCATCGCAACAGTGTGGTGTAATCACCACATTGGGCATATCGTAGAGAGGACTCTCCGCAGGTAATGGTTCATGCTCAAAAACATCCAGATATGCTCCAGCAATTCTTCCACTCTGTAGAGCTTCTATTAACTTGGCTTCCTGTACAATGGCCCCACGGGCTACGTTCAGCAGATAAGCCGTCGGTTTCATCGCTTTGAACTCCTGCTCACCAAAAAGACCTCGTGTTTCGGGAGTCAAGGCGGTTGAAATAACGACGAAATCTGCTTGGGAGAGGAGTTGATGTAATGCAGTAGGTGGAAGAAGTTGATCCACCCATTCTATGTCTATCGGACGTCTTTTCGTAGCAATGACCCGCATGCCAAATGCTTTGGACAATCGAGCCACCTCTTGCCCAATATGTCCCAGGCCCACAATCCCAACGGTCTTATCCGTCAGCTCTTCTCCCCATCCAGGATCCCACCGGTGTGCTCGCTGTGCAGTCAGATAGTGCGGCATACAACGGACAAAATAGAGCATCATGAGAAGGGTATGCTGGCCAATCGGAACCCGCCGTACACCGATAGCATTGGTGAGTAAGACTCCCCGCTGAAGGAGGCGGTGGAAAAAAGGGTCATCCACTCCAGCACTGGCGGTATGTACCCAGCGCAGTTGAGGGAGACCGGGGAGCTGGGTAATCCAGGGAGGAGAGGTCGGCATCCCCTGGGCGGTATGTAATGCCACAATAAGATCATCGGAGAGAAAAGCGACTTCTGCAGACTCTCCTGCTGCTGGTACCGCGGCTCTCGGGGTATAGGGTATCAGCAGCACGTCTGAATAAGTGCTACGCAAGGTGTCTCCATGTCGATCATAAATACCCTGAGAAAGCAGAATCTTCATGAATCCTCCTCTAACGAAGAAATCGAGTACGAATACGGGCTATCGGGAGTAACAGAAAGAGGGGACGACCATGAGGGCAGGTTTGGGGAGCTTCTGTGCGAAGTAAACCTCGTACGAGATCTTCCATTTGAGACCTTTGGAGCGACTGAGAGGCTTTGATCGCCTCATGGCAAGCCACCGTGGTCAGAATACCCTCCATGATCTCCTCTGGTCTGATCATCTGTTCAAAATGCATGAGCCGATCCAGCATATCGAGAAAAATGCGCCGATAATCCGTTTCTCCGAGTATCGCTGGTACAGCACGCAGCACTAAACTCTTCTCACCAAAAATCTCTACCTGAAACCCGGTCTGCGCAATTTCCGAAGCAAATCGCTGGAAAGCAAAATATTCAGCCAAAGACACCTCAAGCACTATAGGAAATAAGAGCTTCTGTTGCGGGATGCTTTGCCGTCGTAATCCCTGCTTCAACTTTTCATACAGGATACGTTCCTGGGCAGCATGTTGATCGAGTAAGATGAGACCCTGGGCACTTTCCAGAAGGATAAAAGAATTGTGCAACTGGCCGAGGATCTGGAATTCATCGGCGGAGGAAAGGGTGAGTGGAACCAGATCTTCTCTACTTTGAGACTTTGCAAGGGGAAATGATGCAGGGTCAGAAGATTGGACACCCGATTTTTCTTGTTCCGGCGATGATACTCCGCCTATCTCTTCGTGCGCTCTTCTTTGGGCTGCTTTCTCTCCGGTTCTTCTCTCTGGTTTCATGGGAGAGACAGGGGAGAGGCGCTCTTTCCGTTTGGCTGGTAGAGTCACCAAGGGAACAGTTGGTGAAAGAGCTTGTCGGAAGGTGTCTGCTACAAGAGTATGTATCAGATCGGGACGTCGAAAACGGACCTCGGTCTTGCAAGGATGCACATTGACATCCAGGTCATGCGGGTGCAAGAAAAGAAAGAGGAAAAAGACTGGATAACGGGACAGAGGCAGTGTATAGCGATAGGCTTCTTGTATGGCATGATTGATCAGACGATCTTTGACATACCGTCCATTCACAAAAATAAACTGGTGGTCCCGACTCGATCGGGTATAGGTCGGCGGAGCAATGAAAGCAGTGAGCTGAGCGTGTTCATGCTGGACTTCAATGGGAATGAGCTGCTGAACAAGCTCTTTGCCCCAGAGGGCAGCGATACGATGCAAGTAGCTGGCATGTGCAGGTAAATCAAGCAGGGTTTTGTGGTGATGGGCCAGAGTAAAGGAAACATGAGGATGACTTAAAGCCTGATAGGTCATCACGTGCGAAATGTGTCCGAGTTCTGTGGTATGGCTTTTTAAAAATTTGGCCCGCGCTGGAGTATTAAAGAAGAGCTGATTAACCTCTATAGAGGTTCCCACTGGACAACCTGTCGCTCGAACTTGCCGAAGTACCCCTCCTTCTATAATAATCTCTGTTCCAGGGTCTCCAGCTTTGGTAGCGGTTATCAGATGGAATCGAGACACCGCAGCGATACTGGGAAGCGCTTCTCCACGAAAACCCAGCGTGGAGATCTCGAGGAGATCTTCCTCTTGACTGATCTTGCTTGTGGCATGACGCTCTATCGCCAAGAGAGCATCATCGCTATCCATTCCCACCCCATCATCGGTCACCCGAATAGTACGTTTCCCTCCCCCCCGTAAGAGCACCACAATCCGTTTCGCCTGAGCATCAAGCGCATTTTCGATCAATTCTTTCACAACAGAAGCTGGTCGTTCTACGACTTCTCCCGCTGCAATTTTGTTTGCCAGATTTTCGGGAAGAATCTGTACCCGCTTCACCCTTCTCCCACTCCTCTGGTTCAGATCTGTCGTAAAGCCTCTGCTTTTTGGGCTTCTTTCTGAGCAATAGCCTCTGCGCGGGCCAGAAGACGTCTCGCTTTTTCCGCAACGGGAATATCGATCATGCGGCCTTCAATCGCCACGGCTGCTGTTCCTTGGGCCACGGCTGCCTCAAAAGCTTCTATAACTCGTTTGGCATAGGCAATTTCTGTTTCGGTTGGCGCATAGGCTTCATTACAAATGGGTACTTGAGAGGGATGGATAATAGATGCTCCACGAAACCCTCGCCTGTACGCCTCTCGGGCACTCTTTTTGAGGCCTTCCAGATCTCGAAAATCAGCGAGTGTGCCCATAAGTCCCATAGGAATAATCCCTGCTGCCCGAGCAATCAGGATGATCTGAGATTTTGCAAAGAGGAGTTCCTCTCCTTGCACCGTAGCTTCAATACCTAAATCGGTAGCCAGATCCTCTGTACCGACATGCAGAGAGATAATGCGGGGACAGGCTTGAGCCACTTCCCAGGCTTTTAACACGCCGAGCGCCGTTTCGACCGACACCGCCAGTTTAACACTGCCTGCTGGTATTCCCCGTGCCCTCTCGAGCTTACCAATAATTTGATCCGCCTCCTGGAGTTCAGCGGCTGATTCGGCTTTGGGATAGGCAATTCCACTCAAACCAGGGTAGATAGAGGCATCAAGATCTTCCCTAACCGACGATCTATTGATACGTACCAACACGTCCGCTCCACCCCGCGCTACCAGAGGGATGGCCTCTTTTACTAATTGGCGAGCCCGCTCTTTTTCACTGGGTGGAACAGAATCTTCCAGATCGATCGTAATGGCATCTGCTCCCCGTTGATAAGCTTTTTCTAAAAAACGGCGTTGATTTACAGGCATGATCAGATTCGAACGCCTCACCAGTTCAGGCATAAATAGGCTCCTTAATCGAAGAATGTTCGTGAGAGAAGTCTACAATAGAGGACACGAGCGTTCCTCTCGCTCCTCCAGCAGGCTGCACTCTATACTCCCTAATACAGGATTTTCCCAGAAGGCTTCCGGTGCATACCCTGAAGCCTTCTAGTACCTTGTCTATAAGGTGCCGTGTATGTTGAAGGTTATAGCTGACGACTCCAGGTTTTTGATACTGTCTTAATATTAGACAGAGACCTTGTCAAGAGTCAAGAACGAAATGGAGAGAAGGTCAGCGAGTGACGAAGGTTGGCTTGAAGAAAAGGTAATGGTTACTTAGATTGCTTCTTCCGTATAAGTTCCTCAAGCAGTTGAGAGTAGACCTGTTTCTCAATCTGTTTCTGTTTGCTACTAATGGAGACCTTTACTTCTGCATCATCCTCACCGTTCGAGGTCTCTTTTCTCTGTTGCGCAGCCCGGAGTTTGGTCAGTTTAAGCTGGTGGGTATAGCTATGCACAAACCGTTTTATCTGGAACGAAAGGGGATTCACAGATCTTCTCCTCTTTAGAATAGCTAGAATAGCGGTAACCTTCTTATTCTTCTCTTCTCTTATCGGCCTCTCCTTCTCGAGAGTTTAGAAAAATTTTTCTCCTATAAACTTTTGGGGAGATATGCCGATAAGAAGGGTGAAAATTTGCTGGAACAGAAAGGGGAGAGCAAGTGCATGGTTGATACGAAGGCCACTATTTTAATTGTCGATGACAGCAAGCTAAACCGAAAAACCATCAAGGCCCGTCTTCAGGGCTATGGGTATCATTTCCTGGAAGCTGAAGATGGACAAAAGGCCTTAGAGCAACTCCAAACACACCGTGTAGATCTGGTCATTCTGGATCTGGTGATGCCCAGGCTGGATGGATTTGGTCTGCTGGCGAAGCTACACGAGCATCCTCTCCAGGCCAATATTCCGGTCATTGTCTATTCTTGTTTGGAAGACCTGGACTCGATTCAAAAGGCGCTGGCACTGGGTAGTTATGACTATTTCAGTAAATCATTACCAGAGAAAGAGGCGAAAATTCTCTTACCCTTAAAGGTCAAAAATGCAGTTCATACCAAATTGTTATTAGATGAGGTTTCAGAGAAAAAGGCCATTCTGGAACAAGAGCTAGAAGCGGCAAGCCGATATCAGCGCTTTTTGCTTCCCAAGAATTTCATCGTCACCGGTATGGAAGTGGAATCGTTTTTTCATCCATATATCAATATTGGCGGAGACTTCTTCGATTTTGTTCCCCTCACAGCAGAGAAGACCGCCTTTATTCTGGCCGATGTCAGTGGTCATGGGGTGCTTTCCGCCATGGTAGCTACCATTTTAAAACCTCTGTTTGGACAATATATCCGAGAGACCGAATCCCCCCGATTTACCTTGCAACGTCTCAATCGAGATTTTTTCCACTTAACGACCGACGGGTATTATGTTACCGCCTTTGTTGCCGTGTACGATCCACTTCAGCACACCCTCTGTTATGCAAACGCTGGGCACCCTCCCCCACTGTACATTACGGCTGGAACACACTCCTCAGCAATCTTGCCCGCTACCGGGACCATTCTGGGGATGTTTGCCCCAGAGGAATTTGAGATAACCGAACAAAGTCTCCCGATAGCTCCGCATGATCGCCTGTTTTTGGTTACTGATGGGATTCTCGAGGCCACCTCTCCACAGAGAAGATTCTTTGGGATCGATGGGTTCCAAGAACTGTGTCGCCACATGATGACTCTGGATCTCAAATCTGCCAAAGACTATCTCTGGTGGTATATCCAGGATTTTACCGGTGGGCATTTTACCGATGATGTAACTTTTATTGCTATTGATTTTCAGGAAGACCAGATGGTTTCACCAAAGACCATTCAGTTATCAAATGATCCAAGTGCGGTTTTCCCCGCAGTAGAACAAATCCTGCATACGCTGGAGACCACCTGTACGCCTCTCGAGCAAAAGGCTATTCAAATGAGTTTGGTCGAGACAATCATGAATGCAATTGAACATGGAAATCTGGTTATTGGGTATGAACAGAAAGGAGAAGCCCTCGCTGCAGGGACCTTTGATCGGTTGCTTGAAGAACGACGGCGGAGCGAGCCATATGCTTCGCGCAGAGTAACAGTTACTTACTCTATTGATGCTACCAAAGCGACATTTACCATCCGGGACGAGGGAAAGGGATTTGATTGGCGTACCCTTCCTGATGCCCGCAATAGTGAGAATGCAGGCAAGGCTTATGGCCGGGGTCTGCTCATTGCCCGGGCTAATATGGATGAAGTTACCTTTAATCAACAAGGAAATGAAGTCCGACTAGTCAAATATTTTGCAGAGAAAGAGAAAGACCATGAACGTTTCGAGCAAGGTATTCCATAACGTTGTTGTGCTCACTTTAGCTGGGCGAGTTGATTTTTCCGCACGCACGGTCCTTCAGTCACTGATCAATGACACATTTCATGGATATCGATATTTCGTGATTCACATGCAGGAGGTGACTTTTATAGATAGCTCCGGCCTTGGAGCTTTAGTGGCCTGTCTGACTACTATTCGCCGCCAGGGCGGGATCATGTATCTCGTACAGGTCGCACCTCAAGCCTATGAACTGATGGAGATGACCAAGCTTTCTCATTTTTTTGAGATATGTGCCAGTGAAGAAGAAGCTCTGGCACGTATAGAAGCCGACATGGAACAAGCAGAGACATGGAGCCACTAGTCATGGACGAAACACTTTATACAATTTTCCTTTCCCCTGACGAAATGGAAGCATGGATGATTTTCCATTCCACGCAGCCATTGTCGCCGGATCATCTCCTTACTGCGCTGCAGGCACATGGCATTGTATTCGGGATAGATCAGTTCTTCCTGCAAGATCTCGCCGAGGCACGTCAGATCGGACGAGCCTATCAAGTCGCCCAGGGGGTAGTACCCGAGGAAGGGCTGGAATATTTTTTCCCTCTCCATCAGAACCGTAAACCCAGACGTTTACCAGATGGACAGGTCGATTTCCACAATCTGGATACTATTGCAAACGTCATTCAGCAGCAGATATTAGTGACGCAAATTCCCGCTTCGAAAAGAAAACCAGGGAGAACAGTAACTGGAAAAGAGATCGCTCCCACTGACAAGCCGATCTCGCTTCCCATCGCTGGAGAAAATGTGGCTCTTTCTGACGAAGGGAATGCCCTTATCTCTCTCATCAATGGTTATCCAAGCTTAACAGGGAATGTGCTGAGCGTCTCACCGACTTATACCCTGGAAGGAGACGTAGATTTGTCAGTAGGAAATCTCACCTGTGTCGGGAATCTCGTGGTTACAGGAGATGTCAAGAGTGGCTTTAGTATTAAATGTGCCCAGCAGGTCACGATCCATGGGATTGTAGAGAGTGCGGACATTCATGCGGGAGGTTCTGTTCGGTTGCAAAGTAATGTATTTGGGAAACAGAAAAGCTTGATCAAAAGTGCCGGGCAGGTCCAGGGGATCTATGTGGATTCTACCAGGATCGAAGCGGCTGAAGATATCCTTTTGCTCCGTGGAGCCCGGCACAGCCAGTTACATAGTGGTGGGAGCGTAATGGTTCAGGGCCCGAATGGGCATATCATTGGTGGACGTGTCCAGGCATCAGGGCAAATCGTCTCCCATGATCTCGGCTCGGAAAACGAAGTATCTACTCATATCGAAATCCTTTCTGATCTCTTTGATCCGGAAACGAGTCGTCTTGTGTTAAGACATATCGCTACCGTATTAGAAAAAGATAGGAAAATACTTGGACAATCTGACGATCTCCCTGCTGGGAAAACCAGCGAGACCATAACAAGGCTCCAGCGCTGTCAAGAAGCCCTGCAAGACCTCTATGCCTATTTTGAACAGCGACTCCAGGTGTTACCACTCACCCCAATGCAGATGGGAACTATCGTCGCCACCGGCACGGTCTATCCTGGTGTAACTATACGTATCGGTGGAGTCTCCTTACCCATTACTCGTCCACTTACTGGGGTGATGTTTTACAAATCGAAGGGAAGTATCAATATACAACCATTAGAGATACCACTCCAAGAGAGCATGCAAGCCCCATAGTGACTAGGGAGTAAGATACGATGGATATAGCAACACTCGTCGGTGTGGTAGTTGGTATTGGGTTAATTAGTTTTGCCATCCTCTTAGGAGGAGATTTTGGTCTTTTCATTAACATTCCATCCATCATGGTGGTCTTTGGGGGAACTCTTGCCGCTACCCTCATTAATTTTCCTCTCAAACAGGTGCTCTCTGTGATGAAGGTAGTGCAGAAGCTTATTGTAGCCAAAGAGGAGGATCCCCTTGTCCTGATTAAGCAATTTATTCAGTTAGCAGTCATCGTGCGTAAAGATGGCCAATTGGCTCTGGAAAATGAGGTGAAGAATGTCACCAATCCTTTTCTAAAAAAGGGTCTGCTCCTCGTGGCTGATGGAGTGGATGGTGACGAGCTGAGCAGCATTCTTAATCTGCAAAACCTCGCTGTACAACAACGCCATAAGATAGGGCAGGAAGTCTTAAAGGCCATTGGAAAATGGGCGCCAGCCTTCGGGATGATCGGTACACTGATCGGCTTGGTACAGATGCTCGCTAATATGACCGATCCCAAAACCATTGGACCATCGATGGCCGTAGCGATTTTGACCACCTTTTATGGGGCTTTGATCGCCAATCTTTTTGCCCTTCCTATGGCGGCAAAACTCAAACAGCGTACCGATCAAGAGATACTCATTAATATGGTGATTGTCGAAGGATTAAAAAGTCTTCAACTCGGGATGAATCCTCGATTAGTAGAGGACAAACTCAAAGCTTTTCTGATGACTGGACAACAGAAGATGGAATTAGGAGAATCAAAGTAAAGTGCCTGTAAAGGAGCCCGCACATGGCTGCTGAACCAGAATTACCACCAGAAGAAACGGAAGAAGGAGCCCCTGAATGGGTGGTTACCTTTGGCGATATGATGTCCCTCTTGCTCACCTTCTTTATTCTGCTCCTTTCTTTCTCGCAACTGGATATCGCCAAGTATAAAGTCGTTGCTGGTTCATTCGAAAAAGCATTTGGTGTGCAGAAAAAAAATCCCGTATATGAATCTCCGAAAGGGATGAAATTGATCTTTCGCGATTTTGACCAGGCTATTGTCGAACAGGCGCGAGTGGGCAACCAGGAGGAATCTGAACGTGATGTAATGGACGAGTTGAATGAAACTTTAGCCAAGCTAGGGATTGAGGAATTAAAACGGCAAGGGCTTTTTGCAATAGAAAAGATCGGAGACCAGATCATCATGCGTCTCATGGGACAAAGCACTTTTGATTCTGGGAGTGCGGCTATTAAACCAGCGATGGTCCCTATCCTGCAGCAAATTGGGAAGATAATCGGTGACTTCAAAGGAGATGTGGTAGTTGCCGGCCATGCGGATGATGTCCCCATTCGGGGGGGAATCTATGCTTCTAATTTGGAGCTGTCGGCAGCCCGAGCCGCTTCAGTGGTAAAATTCTTTATTACCCAGGGATTGATTGCTCCCTCAAAAATCGCTACGATGGCCTTTGGAGAATACCGGCCATTGGTGCCGAATGATTCCCCCGAAAATCGCCAAAAAAACCGTCGCGTAGAAATTATCCTGACTCGTCTACCCGATCCTCAACCAGAAACCACCGGTGAAGAAAAAGGGAAAATTCATCCTTAATTTTCGTGTGCGTCCATTTTTCCCTAAAGTTTTCCTGCTACCCGTCCGAAAAGAGAGGGTAGAAGGAAGGATGATAAAGGATGATAAATGAATAATATGGAAAGGAGGATAGAGAGGAGCAAGAGAGAAAAAGCAGAAGGGAAGAGAAAGAAAAGAAATATCACAATCTCACTTCAACTCAGACTGTAGGTATTATTTCACAACAAAGCTGGGCAGGGAACGCCCGGCCAATATCTATCAAGGAGGATAATGATCATGGCTTTTAGTATCAATACCAACATTGCTTCTTTAAATGCTCACCGGAACTTATCCAAAACTCAAGAGGGGCTTGCTCAGTCTTTGGCCAGATTGTCCTCGGGTCTACGGATTAACAAGGCAGCAGATGATGCTTCTGGGTTGGCTATTGCCAACGCCTTGAGAGCTACCGGTTTAGGTATCGGCCAGGCAGTTAAGAATGCCACCGATGGTATCTCGTTGATCCAGATTGCCGATGGGGCGCTCGAAGAGGTCACCAACATTATTAACACCATCCGTACCAAAGCAGTGCAAGCTGCCTCGGATAGCCAGACTACGGAAACACGTCGCTTGATCCAGAATGACATCGATCGACTACTCGAACAATTGGATAATATTGCCAAAGACACCGCGTTTAACGGACAAAAACTCCTATCTGGTGCTTTTACGAATAAAGCTCTCCAGATCGGTGCCGGCGCTAATCAGACTGCCAGCATTTCCATTGCCTCAGTTGAATCCACAAAGTTGGGACATGTGAGTAGTGCCAACCTGAGCTTGTCCAGTCCAGAGGGTGGAGAAGTCCAGTTGACCATCACCAGCTCGATTACTGGACAAAAACTCACCCTGAATAAAGTGGATGTGCAGTCCAATAACAGGGCCGAAAATGGGATAGGGGCTCTGGCTGATGAGATCAACCGCTATACTTCGACCACTGGTATCAGAGCTACCGCAGTAGTGCAGACTACCTCGGGAAGTGCCATTCAATCCGGTGTTACTGGAGCTGACTTTGCTATCAACGGTATTACCATTGGAGCTATTAGTGTACAAGCTAACGATGCAAATGCCGCCCTGGTCAACGGGATCAATGCGAAACAGGAAGAGACCGGTGTAGTGGCGAGCATCACGGCAGATGGGAAACTTACTCTGTCCTCCGTAGATGGTCGTGCCATTAAAGTAACCGGTGATGTCTCCGGTGTGATGGGTAGCACGGCGAATCAAATGTCTACGATTGGCTATCTGAAGCTCGTACAAAGTGGAGTGAGTGAGTTTCAGATCAGTGGGATTGGCGCCGGAGCAACCGGGGCAAACTTTACTCTCACCGCAGACGTAACCACCGTGCAGGATTCAATCATGGCGGCAGGCTCGACGATTTGGGCGGGCTCCAAGCTGACTGCCGGGAGTGTGGTAGGGGGCAATGCCCGGGTCCTCGTGGCCGCAGATCCGACCCAATTAGCCACCACTCTCAAAGCCGGATCAACTATTACCTATAATAGCCAACTAGTTGCCGGTACGATTCTGGGCGGTTCGATGCGAGTCGGAGGGGAAACCACGGCCGGTAATATTGCCTTAACCCAAGATATGCTGGTGGCCGCTGGAAGTGTCCTGAAATCCGGTACGGTGCTAGGTACAGGCACTGTAGTGAGCACTACTTTTACGGCAGGCGGTGTAGAGTATAACGCTGGTCAAACCTTAACCTCTAGTGTCACACTGGATAGTGATCTCACCTTGACCGCCGATATGACCTTGAAATACAACAGCACGGGTGGGAACTCCACTATTGCCCTTGACAGCACCTTAAACGCAGGAACACAACTCGGGGCAAAGTTCACCGTGGGTCTGCGTTATGATGGTGGGGATAATACGGCAGCGGCGACAGCTTTTGCTGCCGATACCGCAACCACCGTGGATCGTATCCTCGATGCGGCAGTAACCCAAGCAGTCGGTGCAGGGAACACAGTGACCTTTAAGGCTGGGAGTTTATTGAAGGATGGAACAAGTTTTGCGATCAGTGCTGGCGGTGCCTGGACCGGACCGACCTTGGTTACCACCACGGGTGTCATCACGGAAGGTGATACGGTCGCAGCCGATACTATTGTGACCCTGCAGGGTGATCAGGTGCTTACAGAAGATCTCACCACCAGGGCAAACGTTACTGGAGGTGGAGTATCAATTGCCGCAGGTTCAATCCTCCTGGCGGGTACGATCTTCAACACTACTGCTGGGGGCGGTGGTACATCCGATATTGTGGATGCCAAAGAGAATTTGCTTTTGGCAAACGATATGACCGTCAGCAGCGGATCACGCCTGGAAGCTGGCACCACTATGCTGGCAGGCTCCCAATTGGGTTCGGACACGTATGTCTTCGGTGGGGACTATGGTGATGCCTCGGCCTCTCTTTCTACTTACACCACCACCAATCTCAAAGCAGGGTCAACTCTCCAAGGAACCGGTACTGCTGGGGATGGCACGGTATTGGCTGCTGGATCAACCGTAGGTGGTACAGTGACTGTGGCTAGCTCCACCGGTGCCCAAGTTACCTTGACTTCTGATATGACACTCAAAACTGGTTCCACTCTGAAATTCGTGTCTGGCGCGAACAATACCTTGCTCAAAGCAGGGACAGTGATTGGACAGGATATGACTCTAAACACCGCAAATAACGGTGCTTCCGCAACTGAGGTGAGTGTCAAGGCGGGTGATGTGTTGACCACTGACCTCTATCTCGATGCTGATGTCACTCTCTCCTCGGATATGACCTTAAAGAAAGATAGTGTCTTGGCTGCTGGTACTCAGATAGCCACCAACACCGCCAATGCGGGAACCGTCGGACTGAGTGAGAAGGCGCTGAATCGGATGTCCGATCTCAACTTGCTCACCGCGGAAGGGGCCCAGTTGGCGATCGATATTGCGGATGCGGCCTTGAAAGATGTGGATCGAGTGCGGAGCTCTCTTGGTTCTGTCCAGAACCAGTTGACTTCCACCGTGGCGAGCTTGTCCATCACACAGACTAACGTCCAGGCAGCCGAGTCTGGCATCCGAGACGTTGACTTCGCAGCAGAAGCGGGGAACTTTTCGAAGCTGCAGATATTGTCCCAGGCTGGTTCTTTTGCTTTGGCACAAGCCAATGCATCCGCTCAGGCCGTCCTCTCACTCCTCCAGTAATCACAGGAGTCATGGGGTAGGAAAAAGATGTACCCGAAAGGCCCTGAAATGCTTCGGGGCCTTTTTAGCTATTCACATATTCTTCGTACCTTCCGCTAAGGAAGAGCGGATCGATACACTCTTGCCCGAGTCTAGCGAGGATACTGGGGATGGATCTTGTATCCCCACCTTGATTGCCCAAAAAGGATTGGTCTGGGAGGTTTCTTTATGCTATTAGGGAGTATTTCTAGTCTAGGTGTCGGTTCGAGTTTTGACCTACAAGGTATTCTGGATCAGTTGCGTGCTGCCGAAGAGATACCGGTCACCCGGATGGAACAAAAAAAAGCAGACATCGAAGTACAACTGGCAGAGTTTGATTCGGTCAAGACCAAGTTTTTGACGATGAAGTCTCACGTCCTTAATCTATCTCTGCAATCTAACTTTCTGGTGAAAGGGATCTCGGTATCCAATCAAGATGTTTTGACCGCTAGTGTCGCCTTAGGGACTCCGGAGAGCATGACATCTGTCGAGGTGATACGTTTAGCCGCCAAAAGCGTCTTTCAGTCTGATGGCGTGGCCGATGCAGATGCCGCGGTGATCACTGCAGATTCGACCTTTGCCTATCAAGTGGGACCCGGTGGGGAGACGATCAGTCTGTCGGTCACGGCGGATATGACGCTGAATCAATTAGCTAATCTCATTAATAATGATGAGAATAATCCTGGCATTACAGCCTCTGTCATCGATGATGGCACCGGTACTACTCCATTTCGCCTAGTATTGACTGCCAATGAAACTGGTGAAGAGCATCGTATTACCATTGTCACCCCGTTAAATGACTTAACATTTACCGAAGTCCAGGGCAACGGGACCTCCCTCAATGCTGCGATACAAGTGGGTGGTATTACCTATGAACGTCAACAGAATACCGGTATCAAGGATGTGCTCCAGGGAATTACCCTGAACCTGAAGGATACCGGTACTACCACTATAGAGGTGACTACAGAAACCTCCGCCCTACAGGCGGATATAGTTGGGTTGATCGAGACGTTTAACGAAGTCGTCCAGGAGGTTACTACCCAGAGTGCCTATGATGAAGAGAGCGGCACCTTTGGTCCCTTAGCATCTTCTGCACTACGTGGAACGGTCAGTGCTTTGAAGGCCCTAATCGGTACACAGATCAACACCGGGGGAGCAGTGACTAGTTTATATGATTTGGGGTTGGAAATCAATCGGGATGGGAGCATTACCTTAGATGAAGATGTGTTAGTATCTGCCTTGTCTAACCATCTGGATGCGGTGATGAAACTCTTTATTGGCGAGGAAGAGGAGGGGAGAACTGGCCTAGCAGATCTTCTGAATGATCAGTTGTCTAATATCACCAGTGCTACTGGGTTAATTGCCAGTGAACAAGAAGCGTCAAACCAAACTCTCTCTCGCTTGGAAGCCCAGATCGAAACGACGAAAGCTCGGTTAGATCGTCGCTTTGATATTCTCACTCGTCAGTTTATTGCGTTAGATACATTTATTAGCCAGATTCAGAGTCAAGCCGATTTTTTGACCAATATGATCTCCAATTTTAATAATTCTAGTCAATCGTAGTCGTTTGTTGTCTGTTTTTACCAGAGGGATTTGCAATGCCAGCACATTACGCACATCAAGCTTATCTGACAGCTAAGGTACATCAAGAAGTTGATCCAAAACGATTGATACTCTTACTCTACGAAGAAGCCTTAAAACAGATCTGTCTCACCACTGAAGGCATCCAGGAAAACAACTCTCGCAAACGTGGAGAACACTTAAGTCGGGTCATCGCCATTGTTTCCCTGCTCTACTCCTCTTTGGACACTAAAGTGCAAGATGACTCTATCGTCTTCCTGCGTGGGCTCTATCAGGCCATGCTTGTAGAACTAGCCAAGGTCTCCATAACTCATGATCTGTCCACCCTGAACCTGGCTTTTCGCTACCTGCAACGGTTGAAGGAGATCTGGGAACGAGAGGTTATGGGAAAGAGGTCTGGTTCAGCGAAAGGAGCTCTTGTCCATGAATAATCCACTATTCCAGGATCTGCTGCACGCTTTCGACCAGTACGCTCAGGTGCAGGAGACCCATTTACGCCATTTCACCCACGAGAGTCGGCCGGATATCGAACAGCTCTGTTTTGAACGAGCTCGAGCCTTTGCTGAACTCAAAAATCAGCTTATATCCCTTCAACAGCAACCAGGAAAAGCAACGGATTATCTTATTCTCCTCTGTCAGGAACGGCTTATGACCCTCAAAGCACAGGATGACCTCTTGCGAGAACGTTTATTGCCCTATTATAAAATACTTCAACGCCAGTTAACCCAATTGCGTCAACATAAGCAGGCTCTACTCAGTTATGGGCGAGCCCAAGGGATGTCCCACCCCTCTCGTCGAGGGTAAACTCTTCGGGCCCGCCTATTATTCCTCCTTCGCAAGATCTTCCTTTACTTCTTCTCAGCAAACTTTTCTAATTGCCTCTTACCACTCACTACTCGTCCAGAGTATATTAATCCTCCTGCATCAATGCAGTTTTGAGTGGTTCCAGATACGATTCATAATGCCGGTACTGGTGTACAGAGGTCCGATAGAGAGGCCGTCGAACCTGGTCATAACTAGTCGTGTGCACCAAGCGTTTGGTTTCATGGAATCGTAAGCACTGCTCATGCCATTCTAGCCCACAAAAGGTGAGCATCTGCTGACTGATCTCTTCCTGATGTGTGATTAACTCTTCGTAGTGTACCTCGAGCAAAGAGATATCGAGTACGCTGTGCCAGTGCTGCATCAGTTTCTGATATTGTCGGTAATAGAACCCCAGATGTATCAGGTCATATGCATAGGCGTGTCCTACAGTAAAATCCTGAAAGTAACAGGATAAACAGGTGTCTAAAGGATTTCGTCTGCAGTGAATAATCCGAGCCTGAAGAAAAAGCAAGGCAATCAAACCGAGATGGAGAAAGTTCCCAGGCATTTTGTCAGTAATACGAACCGCATCAGGAGAGAGGGTCATCAAGCGGGATAAATACCGGTGAGCTAGAGTATTCACCAGCTCTGGGGAGAGAGCCTCTACACAAGACGGATAGGAATGGTTTGGCCCAAAGAGTGTGGGAAGAGAAGCTACGATCTGGGAGATATCACGGAGCTCGCCGGCGCCATAGACAGCAGGGTGGCTTGCAAGAATTTGCTCAACCAGGCTAGTTCCTGAGTGTGGCATTCCTACAATAAACACCGGTCGCTCAGACTGATGCGTAGCCCGTGGTAAGTGTGCCCAACGATCCACGCTATAGGCATCAATCAATGCGGTAATAAACGCGGCATGTTTGCCTGGATCAAAATGGCATAGCTTCAGGGCATTCGCTTGCTGAAAGTAGGCAAAGGCTTTATCAAAGGCTTTGAGCTCATCACATAATTTTCCAAGTGCGAAGAGTAAACTCCGACGTTGATCGACAGAGAGGCTTTCCTGGGTTAACAATCGTTCCATCAGAGTCAAGAGTGTGGTACGGTGATCATAGTGCCGACAGAGTGTCGCCAGAGTCGTGATCACAGCAATATTGGTTGTTCCTGCTTTGAGCAAGGGGTATAATCGTTCGTAGGCCTGAGCAAAGTCTCCTTGTTTTTCCAAGAGACTTGCTTCTCCGGCCAGCGCCTCTATGCAATCCAGAGTGAGACGTAACGCTTCCTGATAATTTGCTTGAGCCTCGGCAAAATGCCCCTGCACCTGCAGGGTAGCACCGAGGTCGGTATACGCCTCAGTATAATCAGGTTTATATTAGACTGCGCGTCGATAGCTGGCGATCGCTAAGGAGAGTTTGCCTTGTTCATGTAATACCAATCCCAAGTTATTGTACGCTTCAGCAAAGTCTGGCTTAAGCTGTAAGGCCTTCTGGTAGCTTGCTAGAGCTTGGTCAAGATCTCCTCGTCTTTGTAATATAGCCCCTAAATTGTGATAAGCTTCGACATAATCTGGTCTCCTCTGTATGGCCTGTCGGTACCTCATTTCAGCTTCGGTGAGCCGTCCCTGAGCTAGCAAAGCATCACCTCTAAATGGCAATAACTTTCTACATAGTCCGGTTTGAGTCGTATAGCTTCTCGGTAGCAAATAATAGCTTGATCAAGATCCCCTTGATCCCAAAATACATTCCCTAAATTATGATAGGCTTCGGCATAATCTGGTTTCAGTTGTAATGCCTGCTGGCAACAGCTCAAGGCGTCAGCGAGATGTCCTTGACGGCGAAACACCGCACCCAAATGGGTGTATGCCTCGGCATAATCAGGCTTATAGGTGAGAGCTTGCTGATAACTTGTAATCGCTTCTTTCGGTTGACCTTGGGCCTGCCAGACATTTCCCAGGTTATGGTAAGCCTCAGCAAAGTCTGGCTGGAGACGCACCGCCTCCTGCTAATATCGGCATGCTGCGGATTCCGTTGGAGGAGTTGCTTGTAGAGTAGTTCTGCTTGCTGGAGATATCCGTTCTGATGACACTGAAGGCATAAGTGAGACTTAGCTCCTCGGGTGGCATTGTCACTCTTGTCTCCTTTCTCTCATAATTCTCGTAGAAGGTTTAGCACAGCTCATCACACCTCACTGTCATAGGCAAGCAATTCCAATGCCAATTGGTATTCTGTCTTGGTCTCGAGGATTTTTGCATAGTAGACTCCTCAAAGAAATCCCACAAAACTCCGATGTTCTAAGTAACTATGACTAAATTTCTTGCACTCTTCACCGCCATAAAAATGTAGGGTGGGCTGTGCCCACCAAGAATACCCCTGGCTGTGTTGGTGGGCACAGCCCACCCTACCTCTGGCTTTTGTGAAAAATGCTTAGTGATACTTACTTATCTCATCAGACCACAGATGCTCCATCAATATACATAGCTCAGGGCAGGAACCTTTTTGGTCAACATATTGACATGTTTTTCTGGGAAATTGACAGATTCTGCTTGATCAACTCTGACTTTGGTTATCTCCAGCAGAGTGCTTTGTCTCTTCTGCTCCCTTAAGAATGAGAAATCCACGGCTATGATAGAGAAGATGCATTGGGCGCCATGGCTAGAAGTATGAGCGACCAAGCAATTTCTGCGGTGATTCCTGTCTCATTGACATTGTCAAATCAATGTCATTACTGTTTCTACCACCCGCTGGAACACAGTATCCCAATCTCCTGGTTGTGGCTGCCGAAACAGCCGCATGGTTGGATACCATGGGCTATCTTCACGGTTTAGTAACCAGCGCCAGTCTGGAATAAAGGGTAATAAGACCCACACGGGGACCCCCAATGCTCCGGCAAGGTGAGCGATAGCAGTATCCACAGTAATCACCAGATCCAAGTTCATCATGACTGCTGCAGTGTCTACAAAGGCTCCAGTTGACTCATCCAGTATTGCCCCCAGATCTTGAATAGTATACTCCTGTGCCCGGGACGTGAGTTGCTCTCTGCCGGTCCCCTTCTGGAGGCTGTAGAGACTGATCCCTTTCACAGAAGCGAGCGGAGTAAAGTACGATAACGGTATAGAACGGGCCATATCACGGGGATGCCGTGGATTTCCTCGCCAGCAGATGCCGATCCTGAATTGCGTATCATTACAGAGTTGTGTAGCCCACTGGTGTATGAGCTCCTCCTCTGCATGGAGATAGGGGATTGGTGTCGGGATAGTCTCCAGCGTAGTACGGAACAGCCGAGGTAAACTGAGTAACGGGATATGCAGATCAAATGAGACAGCAGGTGGTGCACTGGAAGTCTGTTCGATCAACTGATCAATACCCTGGCATTGACGCAGGAGACGAGCCAGACGGGGCTGACATTCAAAGATCACTGACCCGCCTCGTGCCTGCACCATCGGGAGGTAACGGAGAAATTGTAGGGTATCACCGAGTCCTTGTTCAGCATGGACCAGCAGCGTACACCCATGGAATGCTGCTCCATCCCACAAGGGCTGCCAGAAGGGACGCGGTGGACTTCCTCTCCGTTTCCAGCGCCATTCGTATTCTTCCCACCCTTGCTCAAAATTGCCAGATAAAAGCCATGCCAACGATCGGTTCCAGTGCGCTTCCACATGTTGAGGTTGAATCTGCAGAGCCTGATCAAATTGTGCAAGTGCTTCGGGAAGCTTTCCTTGAGCCTGTAAGGCAACGCCGAGGTTGGTATACGCCTCAGCATAGTGTGGCTTATAGTGTATGGCCTGCTGAAAGCTCGTGACTGCTTCCTGGAGTTTGCCTTGAGTTTGCAATACGACACCCATATTCGAGTAAGCCTCCGCGTAATCAGGCCTTAGAGACACAGCCTGCTGAAAGCTTGCGAGGGCTTCATCCAGTTTCCCCAGAGACTGGAGGGCGATACCCAAATTATTATGGGCTAACGCAAAACCAGGATTGATTTGTAATGCCCGCCGATAGCTGGTAATCGCCTCCTCACTTTTTCCTTGACTCCGAAATGCTAACCCCAAATTCACGAGGGCCTCAACAAAATCGGGTTTGAGACATAATGCTTGTTGAAAACACTCGATGGCAGCCTCGATCCTCTCTTGTTTCTGGAATGCTACTCCCAGGTTTGCATAGGCTTCGGCACTATCTGGTTTCAGGTGGATCGCCTGGTGGTAATGGGTGATGGCGTCGTCGAGTTTGCCCTGTGTTTGGAGAAGATTACCTAAGTTTATATGCACCTCCGGGTAGGCTGGTCTCCATTGTAGAGCCTGCTGATAGTATATGATAGCCTTATCCATCTGACCCTGGCGGTGAAAAATATTGCCTAAACGATTATAGACCTCTGGATAGTCTGGTTTATAGTGGAGGGCTTGTTGCAATAGACTAATGGCTTCCGCCAATCGACCCTGATTGTCCAGTATCAGCCCTAAATTCGCATGGGCTTCGGCATAATCTGGCTTAGAATATATGGCCTGCTGGTAATGAACAATAGCGTCGTCGAGTTTGCCTTGAATCTGGAAGACAAGCCCCAGGTTGTTATGGGCCTCGGCAAAATCTGGTTTTAGGTGGAGAGCCCACTGCAAGCTCTCTTGAGCCTCTGGTAGCTTGTGCAAGGCACGATAGACTTCGCCAAGGTTGTTATGAAACACTGGATTTGAGATATGCGCAGCTATCGCTTTCCCCATATAGAGCAGCGCCAGATCACTTCTTCCCATTTGATGCGCTAACAGGCCGAGTAAATGGAGAGCATCAGGCTGATGGGGATTTTGCTGCAGGATTTGACGATACAATAACTCAGCTTGCTGCAGATTACCAGCCCTATGGTACTCCAGAGCGAGGCCAAGGAGGTCAGAAAAGGCCTGGTGTGCTTTGTAAGACATTGATATCAGCTCCTAAAATAGGTAGGAAATAAGTTTATTTCCTCCCAGGAATTCTCCAGCATCAGATAAAAGCACAGTTCTGGGTGGCCCAGGAAATAGCTTGCAAATATAAGGCCGGAATATTCACTTCTCCAACTTCAAGATGCGCGATCATTTGGGAGAGTTGTTGCCACTCTCCTTTTTCATAGGCTAAGACCAGATCATAAATATCCCGGTATCGGTTCTTTCCTCCTAATAAGGCGGTCTTGATTGCTTCTGTAATGGGTAAATCAGCTAAAATATCTTCCATGGGCCGACCCATCAGAACATCGATGAGGGAAAACATGCCCAGAAGAAAGAGATCCATCTCGCGGCCTTTTAGGCCCATTTTGAGGCCTAAACATTCACAAAATTTTGCTCGGATAAGGGAACTGGCAACCAGCTCTAGGGGTTTATCTACCCCTAAATTGGCCAGCACAATCATAGAAACCCATTTTCTGATCTGAGTTTCTCCCATGAGGAGCAGGGCCTGTTTGATTGCACTGATCGTTTTCCGAAGGCCAATGGCCACCGAATTGATATAGCGCAACAATTTATACGAGAGAGAGACTTCTCGTTGAATAATCTGCTCGAGACGGTCAAGACCGAGATTGGGCCGATTGATTTCCTGCAAGATCTGGAGGTAAGTAAGTTTAAAGACCGGGACATCTTTGCTGGAGAGGATAACCGGTTTACTGAAAAAATATCCCTGAAAATAGGTATACCCCAGGTCTAGAGCTTCTCTAAACTCTTTGTAGGTCTCTACTTTTTCGGCAAGCAACGGGACACTCCATGGACGAAACTGCTGCACCAGATGTTTTCTTTCTGGGGGTGAAAGGGCGGCAAAATCCACCTTAATGATATCGGCCAGTACGATAAGTGGTTCCCACTTGGTCTGGTAAGTGACCACGTCATCCAGGATTAGCAGATACCCTGAGGTTTTGAGCTTCTGGCAGGCAGCGATAATTTCTGTATCCGGCTCTATGTTTTCCAACAATTCGATACCTACCAGATGGGGAGGCAGAAGAGATGCGTATTCCTGCAATAAGAGCTGGTGTGTGAAATTGATGAACCCGCGTTTCCCTCCCGTGAGGGTCTCCATCCCCACGAGAAAAAAGCTGTGATTGATCACTTGTAAAGAAGCTTGATTATCATCTCGATGAGAAAAAAAATTCTCAAAACCGGAGCGAAACAACAACTCGTAAGCATAGACTCGTTGATGCCGGTCAAAAATGGGTTGCCGAGCCACAAAAACATCCACAGTTGTTTTCCTCCAAAATAACTATGACGAAATTTCTTGCATTTTTGTATTTCGCATGTAGGGTGGGCTGAGCCCGCCCTACTTTTGGCTTTATGCAAAATTCTTAGTAATATTTACTAAGAGCTAAGGATATTACTTTCTAAGTGAGTATTTGTAATTCCATTTTCTGCCTGCAACCTTGTTACAAGCCTTTGATCCCTGAGAGGCACACCACCGAATCCGCAGAGCCTTTCACTCTCACTCTCGGTGTGCTCAGCGTTCTCTGGTAAAGACCTTCAGACAGTGGACAGTATAGTTGTACTGAATCGCAGAAATCCTTAAAAAAGCTTTGTCATAGTTGCTGATCATTTCATGATATTGATCCTACTTGAAACTGAGAGTCTGTCCTTTAGAGGAGCGAAGCATCTCGTTTCTGGATTGTCTATTGTCCTTCTGAATTTTTTCATCCTTTGCCCAGGTTATCGAGCGTAGCAAAGGACTCAGCAGGGCAGAACGAGTAAAGGCTCATTGTCTACGAAGCTGCTGTATAACTGGCTGTTCTTTCAGAACTCTTCTTGCTCTGCGCATGTCGAGCCAGGCTTACCAGATCTATGGGGTCCAAAATCAGCCCCACTCGTCCGTCTCCTAAAATAGCCCCTCCGGCAATGCCCGGAATTTTACCAATTCCGGTCCCGATAGCCTTTACAACAACCTGTTGCTGTCCAAGAAGTTCATCGACTAAGATAGCTCCCCGTTGCTCTCCTTCATTCACAACCACGACTAAGCCATGGGTCGGATCCTCTACTGCTCCTGGAATCTGAAAGATTCGGTGCAAGCGCCATAGAGGGAGCAATTCCTCTCGTAACCGTACCAGTTCTCCCCGTCCCACTACAGTAAACAAGTCATTCGATGTCGGTCGAAAACTCAGGGTAATATTGACTGTAGGAATGATATACCGCTCTGTTCCTACCCGTACTAACATTCCATCCGTAATGGCCAGGGTAAGCGGAACGGTCAGGGTAAAAGTGGTTCCCTGCCCTGGGAGAGAGGTAATATCAATACGTCCACGTAACCCCTCGACCTGTCGCTTGACCACATCCATACCGACGCCTCGTCCGGAAACATCTGTCACTTGCTCTGCTGTAGAGAAGCCAGGGACAAAGATAAGGGCAAATACTTCGCTATCAGCGAGCCCTTTTCCCGATTCGATTATGCCTTGGTCTAGCGCTTTCTGGAGAATTTTTTCCCGATCGAGTCCCCTGCCATCATCCTGAAGTTCGACAATGACATTCCCACTGGCGTGATAAGCTGCCAGCCGTATGGTACCACTACGTGGTTTCCCTCGTTGTTCCCGGACATCGGGGGGCTCAATCCCATGATCGACCGCATTACGCACCATGTGGATGAGAGGATCACTCAACGTATCGACCATATGACGATCAAGCTCGGTATCTTCCCCCTCAATGACCAGTTCCACCGATTTTCCACTCTTCTGGGCGAGGTCTCGGACGAGTCGAGTCATTTTCTGGAAGATCGTTTTAAGAGGAACCATTCGCATAGACATGCTGAGGTCTTGTAGCTCGCGGATCAGTTTTCCACAGTGAGTCACTTTACGTATCAAGGCATAGTGACTGCCTTCGCGGATCGTTTGGTCCTGGACCACCATGGATTGGGCAATGACCAACTCCCCGACCAGATCAATAAGGCGATCTAAGCGGGTTGTGCGCACGCGGACAGAGGAATCTGTCTTGGATTCGGCGTTGACCAGGCGTTGTTGCATCCGAAGAGCTTGAGCAACATCGGTCAGGGATGCTGTCCCCGATTTGACCAGAGTCATACCTATAGGATGTGTGCCCTGCTCAATGGCAATAGATTCTATCTCCTCCCGGCTTACTTTATTCTGGGCAACCAGGAGGTCCCCGAGTCGGGGAGGAGGAGGCACCTCCACACAGGGAGAAGCTGGAGATAGTGTATCTGGATGAGCTAAGTCCTCCATCAACTTTTCCAGGCCAGAAGGCAGTCGAACTTCTGTACCGCCTAAAGCATCTTGAGTGGCCTGGAGCAGAGCTTTTAACATATCTACCGAACGAAGAGCGAGATCGGCATAGATTCCCGTATACCGGATTTCATGCTCTCGCACCCGACTGAGGAGGGATTCTGCATGATGAGCTAAATTAGAAAGACGAGTGAGACCAAGAAAGGCGGCTGTTCCTTTGATGGTGTGAAAAGCCCGGAAGACGGTATTTACGGCATCCATATCCTCTGGATTGGTTTCCAGGGAGAGGAGAGCTGCTTCGGCAGCTTCGATATATTCTCGTCCTTCGATGATAAACTCTCCTAAGAGTTCTGGATCCGCATCCGGAGGAAGAGACTCTAAAGGAGAAGCGTCTCCGATAGGTGGAGAACAAATGCTCTTCTCTGCTTTGGTCAGGGTGGATTCTTCAGGATCTTGAGCAACGCTGCTCACTTCTAAAGCGGTTTCCAACAATTGACTCACCTCCTCCAGCACTTTTCCCGGGTCCTGAGATGTCTCCTGGAGAATCTCTGTAAGTTTATATGCTGCTGCTGCAATCAGCTCTCGTGCCGTTGGTGAATAGGAGTGACCATCTTTCGTTTTTTCCCCAGTAGCAAGATAAGAGAGAGCTTCCCGCACCTGAGTCAATTCCTGGAGATCGGCTTGTTCAAGCTGGACCAATAGCGCAATGATATCATCGAGAGATTGAAGGGAGGATCTCTGTGCTGATCCTGTCTCTTTCTGCGACATAGTGAACTCCTTACCTGTTAAATCCTGACACTGGCGTGTATCCTTTCTTTCCCTCTGAGCAGCCAAAAGTGCAAAGTATCTCGGGTGAGACGGACAAGGGGTAATCCCTGTGTGTGATTCTGCGTCATGTTCCCAGACTTCCGCTCGGGCCATGCCTTAGCAGGATACTTCCTGCTGCAGTTCAATGGAGAATCCTCCTAGATACCCAACACCTGTTTGCCGATATCAAGTGGAGAGCGGTCTTGTTTCTCGTTCTCTTATCGGTTCCTCTGGGGAAAATCTTTATAGGGATGTGGGCAAAGGAGAAAAATATTCGATCCAAAAAGGAGTAAAGAATTGGTGTAAAGGAACCGATAAAAAGTAAAGACGGCTTTACGTACAAGTAGTGGGGAATATTCAGGAAACGAACAGGAGACTGTTCAAGCGTTTTTAGAACTCCGAGCAAGAGTTACCAAAAGAGTAAGGCATATCCTCTCCTTTCTCTTGCAACAACCATAAGATAAGCATGAAAAGCAAAGGTTCTATTCTTGTTGTTGACGACGAAGAAGACATCCGCATATTGTTACGAGAAATGTTGACCCATATGGGGTATAGAGTGACCACAGCCTCTGATGGACAAGAAGCACTAGAGGTAATCCCCCAGCAGCAATTTGATCTCATTCTGGCTGATATCCAGATGCCCAGGATCTCTGGTTTAGAGCTGCTGAATAGAATTCGGAAGGCTTTTCCTCTTCTTCCTTTTGTTTTGATAACAGGTTTTCCTTCCGTGGATTTAGCAGTTGAAGCCATGAAGCAGGGAGCCTCTGATTTTATTCCAAAGCCATTCCATTTCGATTATGTTGATCGGGTCTTAAGCCGTTTAATCTGTGAGCGACAGCTCTTACTGGAGAACAGAGAGCTCAGTAAAGAGGTGGAGCAAAAAGAACGAATCGAACGCCTTAACAAGGATCTCCAGAAGAAGATCGAGGAGATTTCGGCGCTCTATACGATTAGTGAGACACTCAATACTATAGATGAAAAGCAAGATATTCTGGGACAGGTTGTCTCGTTAGCTACCCGGCTCTCAGAAGCCGAACAGGTTACGCTCTTTTTGGTCGATCCAGAACAACAAGATTTTACCTTACATCTTATGGCCAATACCCACCAAAAGCCCTTTGGTACTCTGACCGTACCTGAAGGAGAAGCCATACTCCAATTAGTCACTCAACAAAAACAATGGTATGGCCAGTCTATCCCGGAAAGACAATGGCATCCCGAACAGGACTTTGAACTTGGCATTCCTCCCCTTCACTCCTTATTTTTCCCTCTTCTGATTCGAGAAAATATATTGGGAGTGCTTTACCTGGCTCCAAAACGTGGTGGAATACCCTATATCTCTTCCGATCTTTTCCTCATCAAGACTTTGGTAGAGAAAGCCTCTCTCCGTTTAGAAAATCATGCCCTCTATACTCATCTCTTCTCTCAAATCACCGATACGCTGCGTGTACTGGTCTCCACCCTGGAAGCCCGGGACCGGTATACCCGTGACCACTCGCTCCGGGTAGTCCAGTACTCTTTAGCCATTGCCACCGAGCTCCAATTGAGTCAGGAGGAGAAAGAGCGACTTCAATTTGCTGGGCACCTCCACGATATTGGGAAAATAGGCATTCCAGACCACATTTTACTCAAACCAGACCGGCTTACCGAACAGGAGTTTCAGGTGATCAAGACCCATCCAGTAATCGGAGAAACTATTCTCCGACCGATTCTTCATGATCCGCTAGAGCGAGTCATTGTCCGGAATCATCATGAGCGTCTTGATGGGCGAGGATATCCAGATGGTTTAGTTGGGTCGCAAATTCCTTTTCTGGTCCGTATAGTGTCTGTAGCAGATGCCTTTGATGCGATGACCACTCCTCGCACATACCGCGGGCCTCTTCGCTTGGAACAAGCTGTGACAGAATTACAACGGTGTACCGGCACGCAATTTGATGCGGAGATCGTCCAGGCTTTTTTGCGTTGCCTTCCCCAGATCTGGCCACTCAATTCCTATCATCTCCCGCGCCATGAGGAATAATCTTTTAATTAGCACAAGCAGGAAATTGAGCCCACTAGGGCTCTGGTAACTTCATTGGGATGGGTCATCCCGAGTCCTTCGCTTCGCTCAAAGGTGACGAGATGACTTCCCTGCGCTACGCTACGGGATAAACTCCGCCCAGGATCTCAACAGCACTGCAAAGAGATGCTTCACCTTCAGCTCAGCATGACAACTGCTCAGAACTTACTTAGCAGAGCACTAGACTTGGAAGCAAAGCAGCTCCGCTTACAACTGGCACACACCCTTTGTGTTGCTCAGGATAACAGGACCCCATCGAATAAGCAGTTTAAGTAACTATGACTAAATTTCTTGCACCCTTCACCGCCATAAAAATGTAGGGTGGGCTGTGCCCACCAAGAATACCCCTGGCTGTGTTGATGGGCGGAGCCCACCCTACCTCTGGCTTTTGTGAAAAATTCTTAGTGATACTTACTTAAGAAATATTGTCTCTCCTTTTACATTTCCTTGTTGCATTCTCTCCTGAAAAAGTGTTAGAATTTTGACATCTCTAACCAGAAAAATGACAGTATCGGATCCAAAAGGGGGAGACAATGGGGGGTGAGCGCATTTTAGTTGTAGACGATGAAAAAGAGAATCGCGAGCTGTTATGGGAAGCCCTGACTACAGAAGGGTATACAGTAGAGACAGCGGAGGATGGTCTCAAAGCATTGGATTTACTCAAGCGCGAAAGTTTTCACCTGGTACTCAGTGATCTGATGATGCCCAAAATGGATGGGGTCGAACTCCTCAAAGAGATCAAAAAGATCGATCCCTTTATCGTAGGAATCATTCTGACCGGCTATGCGAGTATAGAAACCGCCGTAGAGGCCATTAAGATAGGGGCGTATCATTATATCACCAAACCGTTTCGCTTGAGCGAAATCAAGCTTATCATCAAACAAGCCCTTGAGTTTCAACGCCTCAATCATGAGAATATTCTCTTACGTAAACAGCTCAAAGCGAAATATAAATTTGAAAATATCGTCAGTGATGACGAAAAGATGCTGGAGATTTTTCGTATAGTAGAGAAAGTCTCGGACAGCGATAGCACGGTGATGATTTATGGCGAAAGTGGCACAGGCAAGGAACTCATTGCCCGAGCGATCCATTACAATAGCTATCGACAAGACAAACCCCTTATCCCTATCAATTGTGGAGCGATTCCTGGCGAATTACTCGAAAGTGAACTCTTTGGATTTGAAAAGGGTGCTTTTACAGGAGCGACCTCTACCCGGATAGGACGCTTCGAGTTAGCCCAAGGTGGCACTATTTTTCTGGATGAAATTGGAGAAATGAGCCCTCCGCTCCAGGTTAAACTGCTGCGGGTACTGCAAGAACGTGAGTTTGAGCGGGTTGGGGGTACACGGACGATTAAGGTTAATGTGCGTATTATCGCTGCTACCAATAAAGATCTGGAAGCCTTGGTCAGGGAGGGCACGTTCCGAGAAGATCTTTTTTACCGGCTGAATGTCATCCCTATTAATCTTCCCCCTCTGCGCGAGCGAAAATCCGATATTCCTCTGCTCGTCTACCACTTCATCGAACGATTTAATGCCGAAAAGAAACGGAATATACAGGGAGTCTCCCCTGAAGCAATGGAGATGCTGAAACGCTATCCCTGGCCCGGTAACGTCCGTGAACTCGAAAATATGATTGAGCGGATCTCTATTCTCAAAGGGAGCGGAATCATTACACCGAGTGATTTATCTCCAAAGATTTCGGCTGTTTCTCCTGTTTCTACCATTCCAGAGATAGATATTCCAGAAGATGGCCTCGATTTTGGGGCGCTGGTGCAAACGTTTGAAAAAGAATTAATCCAGAGGGCTCTCGAGAAAGCCCAGGGGGTGAGAAGTCAGGCAGCTCGCCTTTTACGGATGAATCGTACCACTCTCGTGGAAAAATTGAAAAAGCTCCAGTTGGATCGCTGAATCTTCCCTCCCCCAAAAGGGGCTCATCTGGTTGCCATTTTTTTGACGGAGTTTTCCTTACCTCTCTCCTGCTGTTATCCCTCCCCCTTTTTACTCTGGCCTGTATGCTGTCTCCTGTTGGTCTTGCTTCCGCCGCACTTGTCGCGAGGACAACACACGCTTAGTCAGTGTAGTCCTGTGCAGTCCCCTAGCGTCATGATGTTTATGCCATCGCCTGAAATTCTTTTCCATCAGTGCACCTCAAATTTTGGCTCAGAAGAGAAAGAATATCATGGTATAGCTTTTGCACTCCCCTCCTAAGAAACATTATAGAACTCATAGCGAGTATTTCTCTCTCATCATCCCGTAGTATAGCGAAGGGAAGTCCCATCGTCATCCTGAATGTAGTGAAAGACCTCTCCTGATGTGTTCCCAAAAGAAGAGATTCTTCGCTGCGCTCAGAATGACATTCTGAGGCTTACTCGCTCCAAGTTCATATATATCCTGCCCAAATGCTGGCATAAAATCGCGGGAGATCGAAGAGCAGTTTGCTCCTACCAGGCAAGCTTGTCCACCTGATCTCCTGAGAATGCACTAACGTGAGCCAAGGCGGTATAGATGGAGGGTACAAGGCATATGACATCTCGCACGATTCTCTGGGCGATATGGATATTTGGAATTGGACTCCTGTTTGGACCTTTCCTTACCCGAGGTTACGGTGAAAACCTTTTACAACAAGTGCGTTTTGGTTATCATGGTGACTTCTCGCGAGTTGTTTTCGATCTGCAAAAACATACTACCTATCAAGTACTCGCCCAGTCCACCCCTTCTACTGTTCTGGTGGAATTTGAGGATCTAAGCCTCCCTTCTTCTTTGTCAGTCTATCAATCGCGTGACCCCCTGATCCGCGCAGTCCGTTTTGTTCATACAGCAGAAAAGACCAGGGGCGAAATCGAACTGAAACAACCAGGACGAGTGAAAAAACACTTCCGCATGGATGGGCCTCCGCGAATTGTGGTGGATATCTTTCAAGAGCCCTCCCCTAAAGAGGAAGCTTCAGAGGACTCTCAGCGGCAACAACCAGTACAGCATCAATCCTCTCAGAAACCACAATCCCAGGCAGTTCAAGAAGAACCCCGGAAAGTATCCACAACTCTTCCCCGTTCAGATCAAGCCCAAACAGCGCTCACACCAGCTCAACTCTTAGAGCAAGCAGATCGTGCCTTTACCCAAGAACAATTTGACGAAGCGCAGCAATTGTATACTCAACTGTTAAAACGTTATCCTCACCAGGCCAATGCTCATCTTATCGAAACACGCCTGGCAGATATTCTCCGGGCTCAAAAACACTATCTAGAGGCGTTAAAAGCGTATGCTACAGTAGTGACCAAATACCCTGCAAGTGAAGGGGCTGTGTGGAGTCAGATACACATGGCAGAATTAAGTGTGGAAGCGCCTGATTTACTGCCAGCCAACGCAGACGACCGCTATGCCTCTTATACGGAACCAATTCAGAGTCTTCTTCAACTCAGCAAAGCCTATCCTCTGAGCCCATTTGCTGGTCTTGCCCTACTCAAAATGGGAACCATCCAATTAGCCCAAAATGATCCCCAGGCTGCCTTGGAGACTTTTCAGCACATCCTCGACAACTATAAGGATCCTGCCTTGCACCAAGAGGCTCTAGAGAAACTTGCCCAGACGGTGGAACGCTTGCTTACCTTACCTCAGGAACCTCAAAAAATCCTTACAGTTCTCGAAATTTTCTTTCGCGAACGTGACCGTTTACAAAAAGCCCCTCTCTATCCTGATTTGCTCTTTGCTGTAGCTAAAAACTATGCCCAGCTTGGCTTAGAAGAAGAAGCACAAAGTATTTTACAGCAGCTCCTCAGTATCACCCTTACTCCTCAACTGCGAGCCAAAACAGCTCTCCTCCAGGCAATCTTATTATTTCAAAGTGGCCAGTTAGCCGCTGCAAAAACTCTCTTGACTCCTTTGGAGCAGTTTAGGGAAGAAACAGAAAAGAGGAAGGCCTTGCTTTTGTTGGGGAAGATCACTTTGCAGGAGCATCATCCTCAGGAGACCTTACAGTATCTCGGTATGGAGGGATCTATGTTTTCTACTCCTGAAGATCGGGTGACCCTCTTTTATCTTCGAGGCAAGGCATATCAAGAACTCGGAGAGAAAAACCACGCGCTTGATGCATTTCGACAATGCGCTGAAAACCCCAGCGGAGAGGAATCAGCATTTCCTTCCTTACCAGAACAGTGTCTTTTTCAGGTTGGGGACATTCTTCTCGGGCAAAACAAACCTCGGGAAGCATTAGAGATCTATCAGACTATCCTGGATAGATTTCCGCAGAGTACTCGTCGAGAGTGGACCTTGTTCCAAATAGCGCACATTTACCGACAATTACACGATGAACAAGGACTGAAAAAAACATTGACTCTACTACGTGAGCATACCAATAGCCCCTTTTGGCAAGCTATAGCAATGGAACAACTCAACGATTTTCAATGGAGAAAACGCTTTGATCCACTCTTGGCCGAGTTTCAAAAGACGGTACTCCAATAAAAAACCGTGGAAGAAACTCTTGAGATTTCCTCTATATACCTAGACATAAATTTTCCCCTCTCCCTGGTTAGGGAGAGGGGCAGGGTGAGGGTTGTTTTTTGGCGAAGTGCAAGACTCATCCCCCTCACCCGTACCCTCTCCCCCAAAGGGGGTGAGGAAGTGTAAAGAACTTCTGTCCAGATACTTATCTCCTTGGGCCACCCTTCATTGGCCTATCTAGAGGAAGGTAGAGAGCAGATTGATATCGAAATTGGAGAATAGAGATATTTACAGGAAGGACGCTTAGATGATTGCAACATTTTTTACCAAACCGATGGCTCTCTTAGAGAAGAATCTCGATTTACGCTTGATGCGTCACAACGTGTTGACTGCAAATATCGCTCATGCTGAAACCCCCGGATACATCGCCAAAGATATCCGATTTGAAGATGCCTTGAAGGAAGCGAGTCAAGATACCCCTTTGAACCCGTTGGCGCGCACTCATCCCAAGCATTTTCCTCCCCCTATCCCATCGGTGGATTCGGTGGAGGGTGTGCTAGTCGCCTCTCCCTCTACCGATGTGGGACGAGACCTCAATACCGTCTCCATGGATCAGGAAATGGCCAAATTAACCACCAATATGCTCCACTATAATGCGTCTATAGAGATTCTTTCTCGTTTCTTTGATCGATTGAAACGCACCATAAGCGAAGGAGGTCGATAAACAATGGACATGATGAAAGGGCTACAGATTAGCTTTTCTGGGCTGAATGCACAACGCATACGGATGAACGTTATTGCCTCCAACCTGGCCAATGCGGAAGCCACCCGTACCCCCGAAGGTGGCCCTTATAAACGGAAAGAGGTCATTTTTGCCGCCCTACCACAGATCACCTCTTTTGAAGACCTCCTACAACAGCAATCATCAGAATTGAATGAAGTACCCGTGCTCAACATTATTACGGATCCCAAAGGTACCCGTATAGTCTACGATCCTAGTCATCCAGATGCAGACGAGCAGGGATATGTCACCCTTCCCAATGTTAATGTGATCCAGGAAATGGTGGATTTGATGTCTGCCACTCGTTCCTATGAAGCAAATGTCACGGCAATCAATGCCTTTAAGGACATGGCGATACGGGCTTTACAGATAGGACGGATCTAAAGAAGGACAGAGGAGAGGATCGTTATGGACGTTTCTCGTATTCAAGGAACTGATTTACTCCATCAAGTATCAAAGCCTTCCTCGACAGAAGCAGGGCTGGAGACCTTTGGTGAGTTTCTTCAACACTCATTGGCTGAGGTCAATCGACTTCAACAAGAGGCAGAAAAATCCGCACGTGATTTTGCCGTGGGACAAGCAAAGAGTATTCATGACACGATGATTACGATGGAAAAAGCGGATATTGCGCTCCGGCTTATTACCCAGATTCGCAACAAAGGGATAGAAGCCTACCACGAACTCATGCGAATGCAAATCTAATCTGACTCTGTGCGTGTTGATTTTTCCTTCTGAGCTTTCGATGCTTCGAAATCTATTCAGGACAAAGCAAAGCCATAAAGCCTCCGAAGAGGTTCAACAGAGGAACAACCTTTTTCAGGGGGGTGAGACCGAACCCTATAAAAGGTTCACCACAAAACAGAGAAGTCTGCGACAAGAGAACTTTTCAAACTGATCAAACTGACAAAAATGGTATTTCTTTTGCAGGTAACAGCTCTGGGTGCAAAACAGAGCACTAGTCCCCCTGTAGAACAGGGGCATTCCTCTACATGGTTAAGACTGCACCACCCGATAGTGATGAGGGGCTAGAACACGTGTACGAGCGGTTGCAAAACCTCCTTTCATTTTTACCTGAAAAGATCCGGACTCTTCCGCCCACCAAGCTCTTCGTGTTCCTAGGGCTGATAGGAGCCGGACTGGCTATTGCCCTCGTCTCTCTTCTTTGGTTTTCGCGAGGAGAGCCAGCCCAGCAGATTCTCTATACCCAGTTAACCACAGAAGATGCAGCAGCGATCGTGGCCAGACTCAAGGAGAAGGGAGTGCCGTATACCCTTCAAAGCGACGGAACAACCATTATGGTTCCTCCAGCCTCGGTATACGAGTTGCGTCTCAGCCTGGCCAGTGAAGGTTTACCACGGAGTGGAGGAGTGGGCTTTGAAATCTTTGACCATCAGAACTTCGGCATGACCGAGTTTATGCAAAAGCTCAACTACAAACGTGCCCTCCAAGGAGAGTTGTCTCGAACGATTAGGCAACTCGCTGCCGTTGAGGAAGCGAGAGTCCATCTCGTCTTACCCGAGAAATCCCTTTTTCTGGATCAGCAGGAAAAAACGACAGCATCAGTAGTATTGAAACTCGCTCCAGGACGTCGTCTGAATGAGGAGCAGATCCGTGGGATAGCGCATCTTGTCGCTCGTAGCGTGGAAGGTCTTCACCCGGCTGATGTCATTATTGTGGACAATAATGGACAAATGCTCAATAGTGAAGAGAAAAATGCCTCTTTTTCTTCCTTGACAGAAGCGCAACTCGAATATCGAAAGCGTCTAGAGCAGAGTTTAGAACGACAGGTGGAAGGTTTACTTGAACGAGCTGTGGGCAAAGGGAAAGTCGCGGTCCGGGTATCAGTCACTCCCGACTTCCAGCATATTGAACGGACCGAAGAACGCTACGATGCCGATAACCCGGCAGTCCGGAGTGAGCAGCGGAGTAAAGAACAGGGTACAGGGCCGGGATTTTGGGCCATCGGTGTCCCCGGTGTCCAGTCAAACCTCAATCAAGAGTCACAGAATCAACAACCTGCATCTACCACTTCCTCTCGCCAACAGGAGACCATTAACTATGAACTCAGCAAAGTGGTAAGCAAAATAGTTGCTCCCAGTGGTTCGATAAAGCGGCTTTCGGTAGCGGTCTTGATCGACGGCTCCTTTCAAACAGATGAGAAGGGTGAACGGAAGTATGTTCCTCGGTCAGCCGAAGAGATGGCCAAGTATACGGAAATTGTGAAAGGAGCGGTCGGTTATAACGAAAGTCGAGGAGATCGGGTGGAAATAGCCAATGTTCCCTTTGAAATCCAGCCTAATCTCGAAGAAGAGGGAATAGCTACTCTGGAACGCTGGGGGTTGATCATCAGCATAAGCCGCTATGTGGCATATATTATCTTGGGCTTCTTATTCTTCTTCTTTGTCGTACGTCCCCTAATCCGCTGGATAACCGGAGTAGACGAGACAATCCTTGAAACCCAGTTACCACGGACAGTGGGTGAACTGGAAGCGGATATGGGAGGGGAAGGGATATTGCCAGAATCGAAAGAGGCCCTTGAAGAGCCTGTACCGAGTCCTCGTGAAAAAGTCATTGAGCTGGTGAAGGCGGATCCAGAGCGTGCTGCAGCGCTGGTCAGACTCTGGCTCAAAGGTGGAGGAGAGGTAATTAAATGATTGCCGAGAGAGCGTTAAGTGGTCCAGAGAAGTGTGCCATTCTCTTCTTGTCTATTGGAGAAGAAGTAGCTGCCTTGATTTTGAAGCATTTAAACGACCGGGAGATCCAGCGTATTGGGAACTATATGGCTTATATGCAAGAAGTAGATAGGGAAAAAGTCAATGAGATCCTTGAAGAGTTCTGTACTATGGCGACGGGTGTCGAAGGTTTGACAGCCGGAGGACGGGAATATGTCAAAAAACTCCTCTCCAAAGCGCTTGATCCGGAAAAAGTCAACTGGATCATGAGCAACTTAGCAGTTCCAACTCTGGAAACTGGTCTGGAAGCCTTAAAGTGGCTTGATCCCAAGACCATCGCACACTTTTTGCAAGGAGAACACCCACAAACGGTAGCGGTCATCCTGGCTCATTTGGATCCGCAACAGGCTGGGGTTACTTTAGGCCTGTTGCCCAAGCCGCTCCAGTTAGAGACGAGCATACGTATTGCTAAATTAGAACGGATCCCTCCAGGGGTCATTCAAGAACTGGATCAGGTATTACAAGGTGAATTGAAAGCCACTGGCGCATTCGAAACCGATAAGGTTGGAGGGGTGAAGGCCGTTGCCGAAATGTTAAATAGTTTGGATCAATCCTCAGAACGTGAACTTATGGCCCAAATCGAGGAAAGGGATGCGCTCTTAGCTGAAGAGATCCGCAAACTTATGTTTGTCTTTGAAGATCTGGCTCATATTGACGACCGGGCCATGCAGGTCATCTTGAGAGAGGTGCCCATGAAAGAGCTACCCCTTGCGTTGCGGACAGCCTCGGACACTTTGAAGGCTAAAATCTTTCGGAATATCTCTCAACGGGCAGCAGAGACACTGCGAGAAGAGATAGAATTGATGGGACCGGTACGTATCAGCGAGGTGGAAAAAGTACAGCAGAAAATTTTGAAGACAGCGAAAAAGTTAGAAAGCGAAGGACAAATCGTCTTAGGTGGTCGAGGAAAGGACTCCCTTGTCTAAGATTATTCGGTGTGGAGCAGAGCATGCTATTGCTATTCAGGTCTTTACTCCTCCTCTCCTCTGGTCTAATGCGTTCGAAGATGGAGATGAAGAAACGACAATTAGCGCTAAGGAGCAAAACCCTCGAGAAGATTTCAAAGAGCCTGGTACAGCAATCTCTGCTCAGAACGAGCAGGTATCGGAAGACTCCGGGGAGGGCCAAAGGGAGCTGATATTACGTCAGGCGCAGGAAGAAGCTGCCCGCTGTCTGGCTGCCGCACAGGAAGAAGCTGCCCGCTGCCTGGCTGCCGCGCGGAAAGAAGCCGCTGCCCTCAAGGAAGAAGCTGCAAAGCAAGGGTTTCTCGAAGGGGAGGAGGCTGGAAAACGGCAGGGTCTTCAACAATTGGATACGGCGATTCGGAGTTTGCAGCAAGCGGCTGAGGAGCTTACCCATCTACGGGGAGAGCTCTTACGTTGTGCGGAAGAAGACATTGTGACACTCGCTTTCCATATTGCCCGTGTAATTATCCGGCAAGAAATCTTGCTGAACCGAGATGTGATACTCTCGACAGTGCAACGTGCCCTGGAAAGTCTGGTCGATCGAGAGAACATCCTCATACGGGTCCATCCAGACGATCTAGAACGGGTCATGGCCGCGAAAAAAGAGCTCTTCGAGAGCCTCAAAGGGATCAAGACCTTATCTTTCCAAGGGGATGAGATGATTGACCGTGGTGGATGCATCATTGAGTCCGAATTTGGAGAAATTGACGCTCGAATTATGGAGCAGATTGCAGAAGTAGAAAAGCGTTTCCGTGAGCGACTGAGCCTTCTATCAGAGGAAAAAGACTAAACATGGATCCTTCACCTCGACTCTCCCGCTATCTACCACTTCTCGAAGGAATCGACTCTATTAAAACGACCGGAACGGTCAGTGAAGTCGTGGGACTCGTGATAGAGGGAAGAGGACCAGCAGCGTCTATTGGCGAAATGTGTGATATTTATCCCGACTTTGCTTCAACACCGATTCGTGCCGAGGTGGTAGGATTTAAAGGTCGTCATCTTTTATTGATGCCTTTGGGGGATATGCAGGGAGTCCATCCCGGCAGTCTTATCGTAGGTCGAAGAGAAAAGGCTATGGTTGAAGTGACTCCTTATCTGCAAGGCCGTGTCCTCGATGGTCTGGGGAATCCTATTGATGGTAAGGGGCCCCTCCAGGCCACTGCTACCTATCCACTCCATGCCCAACCGTTTAACCCGCTCTTGAAGAAAAGGATTACTACTCCTTTAGATGTGGGTGTAAAAGCGATCAACGGCCTCCTTACCTGCGGGAAAGGCCAGCGTATGGGTATTTTTGCCGGTTCTGGAGTTGGGAAAAGCGTCCTGCTGGGCATGATTGCTCGTAATACGGAAGCAGAAGTAAACGTCATTGCCCTTATTGGGGAACGGGGACGTGAAGTCCGGGAATTTATCGAACGAGACCTGGGAGCAGAAGGACTGCAGAAATCTGTGCTGGTGGTGGCTACCTCAGATCAATCCCCCCTGGTCCGAGTCCGGGGCGCTTATGTGGCGACGGCTATCGCTGAGTATTTTCGAGATCAAGGCAAAGATGTCTTACTTATGATGGACTCATTGTCTCGTTTTGCCATGGCTCAACGAGAAATCGGTTTAGCCATTGGTGAACCGCCTACTACCAAGGGATATACTCCCTCCGTCTTTGCTCTCCTTCCCAAATTGCTGGAACGTGCTGGGAATGCTGATGGTGAGGGAAGTATCACCGGTTTATATACGGTCCTGATTGAAAATGATGACTTTAATGATCCCATCTCCGATACCGTCCGCTCTATCCTTGACGGCCATATTCTTTTATCTCGAGAGCTCGCAGCTAAAAATCATTATCCCGCGATCCATGTACTGTATAGCCTGAGCCGGGTGATGATGGATATTGTAACTCCAGAACACAAAGAATGCGCTGGAAAGCTGCGAGAAGTGTTGGCCATCTATCATGAAGCAGAAGATTTAATCAATATCGGAGCCTATAATCGAGGGAGTAATTCCAAGATCGATTATGCACTCCGGATGATGGATGCTGTGAACGCTTATCTCCAGCAATCGGTTGAGGAAAGAGTCAGTTTTGCCGAAAGTGTCGAACAGTTGAAAACCCTTTTTAGGTAAAGAAATCCAGCACTACACTGTGGCCTTACTCTTTTTATTTTGCTGGATGGAGAGGAAACAAAGACTCTCCGTGCGGATCCATTCTTATCCGAGAAAGAATGGGAGGAGAAATGTATCAATTTCGGCTGCACCGAGTACTCGAGTATAGACAAATGCTTGAAGAACGAGTTGAACGCGAGTTTCGCGCTGTTCAAAAGATATTGCAACAGGAAAAAGCCCTTCTGGAGCATTTACAGAAAGAGTATCAGGAAAGTTTAGAAAAATGGAATGCTCCTCCACCAACTAGAAAAGTTCTCGGAGCAGAACTTAAACTCCGCTATCGCTATCAACTACTCCTGGCTCAAAAGATTGAAGCCCAAAAGGCTATGGTTGCTAAACAGGCTGAAATGGTTAATGCCAAACAACAGGATTTACTCAAAGCTCGTCAAGAGAAAAAGGCAATAGAAAAGCTGCAGGAAAAGGATAAACAGCGGTATCTTCAAGAACAGGCTAAACAAGAGCAACTGTTCTTTGATGAATTCGCTCTTAAGGGAGGACATCATGAAACGTGATCCAGGGATTCTGTCAGTGGTCAAAAGACCTCTTAGTCAAGCCTTGAATACCGGTATATTTAGGCGAAGTAAACTCCCCCATCTCTACGGTGTAACGTTGACCGGTGTAGTCGTATTAACACTTCTGACCCTGATAGGGAGAGGTAGCTTCTCTTTCTTTACCTCCTATAGTACCACTCCTCTGGTCAAGAGTGCCCTGGCCGAAGATCAGTCTCTGCAAACCGGAGAGCAACAAGGGGTGGTAAGCCCTGAAAAAGAGCAACCGAAATCCCAACCAGCTCAGTCTCTGCTTCTCTCTGCCACCGATATCCCTCTGCTCCAGTCTTTAGAGGAACGGAAGGCATTACTGGATAAACGAGAACAGCAGTTGGAAATTCGGGAAAAAGAACTACAGGATCTCCAGCAACGGTTAGAAGAAAAAATCGCCACCTTGGCTCTCCTGCGTCAAGAGGTGGAAAACCTGATGCGGGAAAAAGAATCTTTTGAAGAAAAACGGCTCGAACACCTGGTAAAGATCTACGCTGGCATGAAACCAGAAGAAGCTGCCCCCTTGATAGAACAACTCAGCGAAGAGACAGCAGTCAAATTGCTCTATCAAATGAAGGAACGAAAAGCGAGCCAAATTTTAGGATTTGTCAAACCTGAAATCGCCGCAAAACTCAGTGAGCGGCTGGCCTTACAGCTCAAAAAGACCGGTGCAGCCAAGAAGGAGAACTTATGATTGCCCAAATCCCCCAGAGCCTCCTGGTGTTTTTCAAGGATCAATCACTTCAAGGGAAAAAAGATGACTCTCCGGGAAATAGAGGTTTTCTAAACTTGTTGGAAAAGTTACAAGGCTTCTTCCACAAGCTCCCTATCGGTCCTTCCACTCCTCCCGTTTTGAAGGAAGAGCAGGAAGAGGAACGAGAAGCCCTCCAAAGCGTCTTAGCAGCCTTAAAGACAATATTTCAGCATCAGACTCTCGACCACAATACCCTTTTCGTAACAGGAGAATCTCTATCGTCCTCCTCTTTGACTCCTGTCCAGAGAATGAATACGGAGCATGGGGTAGCATCGGAGACCAAGATAGTCTCTGCGAATATGCAGTCTGCGCAGACTTCAGAAGAGCAGACACTTCTCTCTCCCTTCTTTCCAGAGTATATCTCGAGCGGTGGCTCTTTAAGAGAGCGCCCAGATATAGTAGAGGAAACGACGATGACTCTCCTATTATCTCGCTTCAGGCAAGGGGATGTAGAACTAGAGTCTCCTCTCTTTTCATCTAGAGATACGGCCAACCCTCCTCTCCTCGGTGCTTCCTCCGGATCATCTGAAGAAACTGATCCCCTTCTTATTCAGCAGCCAGCGATTGCCTCAGCCTCCCGTCCAGCAAGAGAGGCCTCCCCTCGAGGGGACTTCTCAACAGCCACTCCCAGCTCCAGCCAGCTCCTCCGGGAGCCCCCTGCGCAGACCTCCCGTCCCGAAATACCGCTTCCCTCTTTATCTTCACCTCAGATGGAGGAGGGGGGACCTACTATCGCTCCCTCTCCTAAATCTCCTGCTAGCCCTCCTCTCCTCGGTGCTTCCTCCGGATCATCTGAAGAAACTGATCCCCCTCTTATTCAGCAGCCAGCGATTGCCTCAGCCTCCCGTCCGGCAAGAGAGGTCTCCCCTCGAGGGGACTTCTCAACAGCCACTTCCAGCTCTAGCCAGCTCCTCTGGGGGACCCCTAGGCAGACCTCCCGTCCCGAAATACCGCTTCCCTCTTTGCCCCCCCTCCAGACTGAAGAGACTTTAAAAGTTGACGGAATCCAGATCTCTCCTGAAACCTCGCTCTTTACAGAGCAGTTGAGGAGGTCTCATATCTCGTCCTCTTCTACGATGCCTGAGGGTCAGGTCTCTGACCAGCTCTCAGCATCTGAGGAAGTATTTCCAGCCCACACGAAGATTCAAGATACGTTCAGAGATGGCTCTCAAAGAGAGACTGCACAGGATAACTTGGTGATATTCCCCTCTTCATCACCAGGAGAAAGAGGGAGCAAAACCAATAACCACAGTGGATCTTCATTAATGGCCTCTCTCTTGATGCCTTCTGACCACAGAGAGGGTACAGAAAAAAGATGGGGACTCATACTTCCCCGAAATACCGTCCTGTTAAAACTAGAACCTGCAGAGCTTGGTTCTTTGGTGGTTCAGGTACGTCTAACTGGCAAAAAGAACCTCGAAGCTTCCTTTTGGACAGAATCCTCCACTGTGCGTACCTTGCTTCAGGCTCAACTACCCTCGCTGAATCAAGTGTTAACCCAACAAGGTTTTCAGCCTCAACAGTTTTTTATTGCCTCCCAAGAAGGATTTTCGAATCAGTTGCCCTCATTTGCTCATCAACACTCGGCTTCTCATTCTTTTACCTCAGGTCATGGACAGGGGTGGGGAGAACGGAGAAGACAAGAACAAAGTCATGAATTACCCTACTGGCTTCAGAAATCGGAGGGACTCGTGGATGTGGTGATTTAACATGGATTCCGCCTTTAAACGGCCTCTTTCGGAATAGAAGTATCTGGACAGAAGTTCTTTACACTTCCTCGCCCCCTTTGGGGGAGAGGGTACGGGTGAGGGGGATGAGTCTTGCACTTCGCCAAAAAACAACCCCCACCCTCCCTCTCTCCCTGGTTAGGGAGAGGGGAAAATTTATGTCCAGGTACAGAAGAGGCTTTTGACCTCACTCTTCAGCATAAAGATAACCGTTCTAGTCGGTACAAAAGGAAAGGAAGTTCTATGGATGTAAGTCAGATTTCTCCGCAAGGGGTTCCAGCTATCTCAGCGGCAACTGGAAGCTTGTCCCAAGTCGGGCAAGATACTTTTTTGCAATTACTCATTGCTCAGTTAGAGCACCAGGATCCCCTTTCCCCGATGGATAATGTTCAGTTTACCGCTCAACTGGCCCAATTCAATACGTTAGAACAACTGGAAACGATGAATAAAGGTATGCAAGCCTTACTTGCTGCCCAGGAGATAACCAATAGTGTCCAAGCAGCAAGTCTTATTGGAAAGGAGGTACGGGCCCAAGGGAATACTATACATTTGAGCCCAGGTCAGAGCAGTGATCTTACTTACTACCTTCCGGCTGATAGTGCTCAAGTAACTATTAATATCTTTAACGAGTCTGGGAACTTGGTGCAGACTTTAGAACAGTCTACTCAAAATGCTGGAGAACATACCCTGAGTTGGGATGGAAAGGGTACCCAAGGGAATACACTCCCCGAGGGAAATTATCTCTTTGTTGTGACCGCTACCGATGCCGCTGGTAAGACCATACCAGTGGAGACGTTTTTAGAAGGGACAGTCGAAGAAGTAGTATTCGAAGCTAACCGCCCTTACGTAGTGGTGGAGGGTAATTGGATAGATATCTCGGCTATTGTGAGCGTAAAAAAAGGGGAATAGACCCTTTGCTACCAAACCTACGGTAGTGCTTTTTCGGTAAAAAAAAAGACAGGAGTCCATAGAGGAGAAACCAATATGGGAATTCAAAGCGCACTGTTCACCGGCGTAAGTGGTTTAACCACTTACGCGAATGTGATTTCTATTATTGGTAATAACATTGCCAATGTGAATACGCCAGGTTTTAAAGAAGGTCGAGGTAATTTTTCGGATATTTTGAGCCAAAGCTCTGGTTCTTCCGGGAGTTTACAAATTGGACGGGGTGTACGGATGACCGGAGTCAATAGCCTCTTTACCCAGGGCTCATTCCAAACGACTAATGTAGCAAGTGATCTGGCCATTGATGGGGATGGATTTTTCATCGTTCGAGATCCTGATACCAATGCTCTTTTCTATACCCGGACTGGTAACTTTGTCCTGAATCGAGAGGGTTCCTTGGTCAATCCCCAAGGTATGATATTACAAGGGTTTAGTGTCGATTCGAATGGGAATGCTCTCCCTTTTGTAAAAGATGTCAATATTAGCGGTCAGGCTTTTCCTCCAAGGAGAACAGGAGCAGCGACGATTAATGTCAACCTCGATTCACAGGCCAAACCTTTGCTCGACCCAGACACCGGAGACTTAATCCCTTTTGATCCAACAGATCCGGTGGCCACCTCCAACTTCTCTACGGCGCTCACCCTCTATGATTCACTTGGTAATTCTCACAATGTAGAGGTATATTTTCAGAAAACCGCTGACAATACCTGGAATTGGTTTATAACTGCCCGAGCAAACGAACTGGATGGTATGAGTGGTGACAATTTGATGACACTCGCCTCTGGAGAAATGACCTTTACAGAGGAAGGAGCCTTAGATACTATTATCACTACTACCGACAGTGAGGGGCCATTAGATCCCCCTTTGCAAGGAGCAACCGCTACTTTCAATTTTGGCGAAGGTGCTGAGCCTGATCAGGTGGTGGATTTTAATTTTGGCACTCCTCGCCAAATTTTTGACGATGGTGACTTTATTGAAAATCCTGCTGCTCCGACCGGTTTTGAAGGGACAACGCAATTCGCTTCTCCTTCGGCTACCCTCTTCCAGTCCCAAGATGGATTTGGTTCTGGTGTGCTCCAGAGTTTTAGTGTAGACGAAAATGGAACGGTACGAGGGCTATTTTCCAATGGTCAAACTCTCGAGCTCATGCAGATTGCTTTAGCAAAATTCCCTAGTCCCACTGGCTTGAACATGATTGGACAAAATTTGTATAGTCAGTCCCTCAGCTCTGGCGATCCAGTCGTCTCTGCTCCTGGAACGAGCGGAAATGGCGTCATTGTCTCGGGTGCACTTGAGATTTCCAATGTAGATCTTTCCACGCAGTTTGTCGAATTAATTCGAGCGCAGCAAGCTTTTCAGGCCAATGCTCGGGTGATTACTACGGGAGACCAGTTATTGACAGAAGTGGTGAACCTTAAACGATAAGGCGAGCCCATAACCCAGAGGGGACAGGTTAAAGAGCTCCTCTCCCTCTACCTGTCCTCTCCAAAGGCCTTCCTTTCTCTCCACTGCACCCTGGCGATGAAAAGAAGAGAGGAATCATTCAGCTAGTACTCCTTGATCAGTGGGAAGTAGACAGGATGACATCTCTTACTGTCCATTTATCACTGACCAGTTGCCATTGTTCCCTAACTACCTACCAAACATTTCCTAGTCTAACTCGTGGATGACTCTGGCGTTCTGAAGATCCTTCAGACCTTTGTTCAGAGATTTTATAGAACAATTCAGGCCAAACTACCGGTGTCTTGTATAGCCGGTGGAATAGAAATTGCAGCCCCCTGAGAGTCGTAAGAGCCAAAACAGAGGAGATATCTCAAAAGGGGGAAATAGCACTATGGACAATGCAGTAGCAAATAAAGCCGGGGCCCAAAAAACTAAACGATCTCTCTGGAAGGTGTTGCTTCTTGCCATCAATATCCTGCTTTTTTTATCCGGCTTAGCCTTCTTTCTTATTACCAAGCTGGGGATGTTGCAAAATGTGACACCCGGTGAAGCCAAAGAAGAACCACGGCCTATACCCAAAGTAGAGCACAAAGTTTTAAGCAGCAAGTTGCCTTTGGTAGCTGTTCCGCTACAACCTTTCATCGTCAATTTGAGTGGAGACAATGGTCGGCATTATCTGCGTCTAACGATACAGGCTCAAGTCTGGGGAGAAGAAACGAAGACAGAAATTGAAAAACGCATTGCCGAAATCCAAAACCAGATCATCTTTCTGTTGAGCAGTAAATCGTTTGCTGATATTGGGACTGTCCAGGGCAAGTATCAGTTACAGGAAGAAATCAAAAAGACCCTCAATGAGGTCATCGGTCAAGCGGCTGTGGAGAAGATCTTCTTTACCGAGTTTATTGTGCAGTAGGGAGTAAGAGGGTATGAATCAGATTCTGAGCCAGGAAGAAGTGGATGCCCTTCTCCGGGGAATTTCGGATGGAGAGGTAGAAACGGAGCAAGAAGAAAATCAAGAGGTCGATGGAGTCCGTCCTTATGATCTCACCAATCAGGAACGGATTATCCGGGGAAGAATGCCCACTCTGGAGATCATTCACCAGAAATTTACCCGCCTCTTTCGCGCTTCTCTCTCAGGCACCCTTCGGCGTGTGATTGATGTTAGTGCCCGGAGTACGGGGATGTTCAAGTTTGGAGAATTTTTGAAAACACTTCCTGTGCCAACCAGTATGCACATCTTTCGGATGAACCCGCTCCGAGGAGCTGCATTACTAGTAATTGAAAGCAAACTGGTTTTTGCCTTTATCGATATCTTCTTTGGCGGAACAGGCTCCTCCCATATCAAAATCGAAGGACGAGATTTCACGGCCATTGAATCCCGCATGATTCAATGGGTTGTGGATCTATTTTTTCGCGATCTGGAAAAAGCCTGGGAGCCACTCGAACCAATCCATATTGAACTCGAACGCTCTGAGGTTAATCCCCAATTTGTAGGGCTTGTGCCCCCAAGTGACGTCGTCACCATCATCGAATTTGGTATCGAGATGGATCAGTGCAATGGGCTTATCCAGCTCTGCATTCCCTATTCAACGATTGAGCCAATCCGGGAGAAACTGTACACCTCCTTCCAGAGTGAGCGTCTCGAAGTAGATCATGACTGGGTTAAGAGGCTCTGGGATCAACTCCAGGAAGTCGAGGTTGAACTCTGTGTGGAACTAGGTAAGACGGAGATTCGTGGGGAAGATCTGCTTAATCTGCAGGTAGGTGATATCATTCGACTCGATCAAGAAAGTACAAGTGAGTTGATTGTTCGCGTAGAAGGGGTACCAAAATTTAAAGGGCTTCCCCGAGCCATTCGAGAGAAAAATGCCATTCAACTGACCAACCGCATTGTGAAAAGAGGAGCAGAAAGTTATGGTGAATGAGTTCGACACGAGCAAAAATCCAGCAGAACCTCCCTCCTGGGAAAATACAGAAGGAGATGGGGAAAAACAGGGACAGGTGATCCAGAATAACCCTCCGGGGAAAGCCGAAGAGAAAAAAGAGACCAAAAAGACGAACAACAAGACAAATCACTCGCAGTTACAGTCCAAAAATCTTCAGTTTATTCTCGATATTCCCCTCCAACTGACCGTGGAGCTTGGGCGTACTCGCCTCCTGGTAAATGATCTCCTCCAGCTCAGCCAGGGCTCTGTGATCGAATTGACCAAACAGGTTGGAGAACCCTTTGAAGTCCTCGTGAATCAAAAACTGCTCGCTCGTGGAGAGGTCGTTGTAGTCAATGACAAATTTGGAGTCCGGCTTACAGATATCATCAGTCCCATGGAACGAGTGGAACAGCTTCGTTAGAATCCCGGGACGTTGAACACACAAAGGAAGAGTAGAATGAAACCTTTGATCATCCTTACTCTCTGTTTAGCACTCATCGGCAGTAATGACAGACTCTTTCTCAGGGGTGAAGCAGCGGAAAACTCTGTTTCCTCTCCAGCTTTCGGAGGACAAAGCAATCCCCGTGAACAATTTTTGAAACACTTTATCACCCCTTCCCCTTCAGAGGAGACCCCAGTTTCTGTCTCCCCGGTTGATTCTCAACCCGCAACTGGCGTGGTATCGCCCTCAACCGAACCCTCTGTTGTCTCTGGAGATTTCACCTCCTCACTTACTACTATGTTGCTATCTCTTGCTTTGCTGAGTAGCTTCCTGCTCATAGGTGCTTATCTGGTTCGACACTACTTTTTTCGCTCGACTTTCCAGGGGAGACGTGGACAGCAGATTCGAGTGCTGAATCGGGTAAATATCACTCCAAAAGCCACGATTGCCCTGGTAGAAGTCCCCGGAAAAGTGTTAGTAGTAGGGATAACCGGACAATCACTCACCACTCTAAGTGAGATACCCCGCCTGGAAGGTCGAGAAGAGCAGCACCATACCACAGAGCCTGAAGAGCATGCAGAGAATCTCAAAGAGGCCGGTAAGGACTCTCCAGCAAAGCATTCATCCTTTGCAGTTACTCTGGCCCAAGAGATAGAGGGATACGATATGGGGCGGAATAGTCAAGACGAAGCTATACTCAGAGTAGCTGAAGCTATTCAGAAAAAAGTAAGTGGATTGAAGAAGCTCTAAAAAGGAGAGGGATGATGCGAGTAAGGATACTCTGGATGTCGGTGATATTCTGCTATGGATATGGAATCCTGAATGCATATGGCGCCACACCCCAAACCGTGCAGATTCCTCCGTTGCATGTGGGGATTAATACCTCTCAGGAGGGGGACCTCGCCGTACCCTTGCAGATCCTCCTGTTGCTGACCGTGCTCACCTTTATTCCGGCCATCATCATGGCTATGACCTCGTTTGCTCGTATCGTGATCGTACTCTCTTTTGTTCGTCAAGCATTGGGAACCCAGCAGATGCCCCCTAATCAGATCCTTATTGGGTTAGCTCTGTTTCTGACCCTTTTTGTCATGGCACCCATTGGCGAACAGATCCGTGCACAAGCTCTTCAGCCCTACTTAGCCCGCCAGATTACTATACAAGAGGCCCTGGAAAAAGCACTTGTCCCTCTTCGTCAATTCATGCTGAGCCAAACACGTGAAAAAGATCTGCTCCTGTTTATGCAGGTTGCCAAACAACCTCGACCGAAAAATGCGGATGATGTGCCCACAACTGCTCTGATCCCGGCATTCATGATCAGCGAACTCAAAACAGCTTTTCAAATCGGTTTTTTACTCTATATTCCGTTCTTGATTCTCGATCTGGTGGTCTCCTCCATTTTGCTCTCGATGGGGATGATGATGCTGCCCCCCATCCTGATCTCTTTACCCTTCAAGATCATTCTTTTTGTCCTGGTAGATGGATGGAATCTCTTAATCGGATCGCTGGTACGGAGTTTTCAATAAAATACCGGTCCTCATCCTGAGTACCGGATGGTATAGGTGGAATACGATACTCCATGCTGACCACTAGCCAATGAGCTCTGAGCACTACAAGATTACCCAAAGGAAACACTATATGACACCCGAATTCATTATTGACTTTGGTATGCGCGCTATCCAAATCGCCTTGCTGATAGCTGCTCCTCCCTTGCTCGCTGGATTACTGATAGGGATCCTGATCAGCATTTTCCAGGCGGCAACTCAGATCCAGGAGCAGACCTTGGTCTTTATACCGAAAATTCTAGCGGTGGTGGTGGCATTAATCCTCTTTTTACCCTGGATGCTTCAAATATTCCTCAACTTTACAGCCAATCTCCTCCTCCATTTACCGGACTATATTCGCTAAGGGGCAAACTCTATCCATAGGAGATAAGGAGAAGCTGTGCAAAACTGGACATGGGTTGCTGAGATTTTGGATACAGGTAGGCGATGACTATTTCTCTGTTTTCTCCTCATGAATTGATCCTCTTTCTTTTGGTGATGGTGCGTATCAGTGCGACGGTGCTCTCGTTACCTTTTCTTGGAGCGCGAAATGTGCCTGCACTCCTCAAAATCCTTTTTATCTTTCTTTTGAGTTTTGGCCTCTATCCCACTCTACACACCCAAGGGATTGTTCTTCCTTCAACCTTGGGACAGTTAGGGCTTCTTATTCTGGGAGAACTGGCTATTGGTCTCTTGCTCGGCTTTGTGGTCCAAATCCTCTTTACCAGTATTCGCTTTGGTGGAGAGCTGATCAATCAGCAGATCGGGCTCAGTCTAGCCAATCTCTTTGATCCACAAAATAGTCAACCGGTCTCCATTATATCTCAATTTCACTATACATTAGCCGTCTTATTTTTTTTCACCCTCCACGCTCATCACTGGTTTATCTATGCTATGGCAGAAAGTTTGCACAGGATACCCCTACTGGGGCTTACCCCCTCTCAAACTCTGGTGACAGCGCTTCTTCATTTGGTTAACAATCTGTTTGTAATGGCGATCAAAATTGGGGCACCAGTACTGAGCGTGTTACTGCTTTCCACCTTAGCCTTGGGAATCATTGCCCGTTTGGTACCCCAGATGAATGTCTTTATCCTGAGTCTACCGGTGAGTTTGAGTGTGGGCCTCCTGGTCTTAGGGTTTTCACTCCCCTATCTGGTGCAGAGCTTTCAGACCATGTTCAGTCAGCTTGGTCGAGAGATGTTGCTGATTATTCGTCTTATGGGAGTTGGATAAGACATGGCTGAGGAAAACCAGCACGAACGTACCGAATCCGCTACCCCTAAACGGCGTGAAAAAGCCAGAGAGGAAGGACGGGTTGTCCAGAGTCGGGAGGTGGTATCCGCAGGTCTTTTTCTTGGAAACCTCCTCTTTTTCTATATTGCTGGTCTTCATCTCTACGGTCAAATGCGCCAGTTGGCCAAAGATCTGCTTATGAACCTGGATATAGCGCAGACTTCTCCGGAAGGAATTTCCACCTTCTTGACCACTTCTGCTCTTCGTTTCCTCCTCATGTTGCTCCCCCTCTTTCTCGTTGTGCTCAGTCTCGCCTTGGGAACGAATTGGCTGCAGACCGGTTTCCTTTTTCGATCGAAAGGGCTTGCTCCACAATGGTCTCGTATCAATCCCTGGCGAGGGGTTCAGCGGATTTTCTCCTGGCAAGCAATACATGAGCTGTTCAAATCTCTGATAAAAATCGGGATTATAGGGTATATCGCTTATCGAACCATTCGAGGGGAGATAGCATATTTTCTCCCTTTTGGCGCATGGGAAATCGAGGAGATACTGTTCGCATTAGGACAGAGTATCCTGCATCTCTTCACTCGTTCTGCCTATGTCCTTATCTTGCTAGCCCTGATTGATTATGCCTTCCAGCGCTGGAGGTATGAAAAAGAACTCCGCATGACGAAACAGGAAATCAAGGAGGAGCATAAGGAACAGGAGGGTGATCCCCAGATAAAAGCTCGTATTCGAAACATTATGCGAGAAATGGCCCGGAAACGGATGATGCAGGAGGTTCCCAAAGCTGATGTGGTGATCACGAACCCGACTCATTTAGCCGTTGCCCTTCGCTATAACCGCAGGGAGATGGCTGCTCCACAAGTTATTGCAAAGGGATCCGGGTATATCGCTGAACGGATCAAAGCTATCGCTAAAGAACATAAGATTCCGTTAGTTGAAAACAAACCGGTAGCCCGTGCCCTGTTTAAACAGGTGGAGATTGGCGAGGTCATTCCAGAAACGTTATACAAAGCTGTAGCGGAGATTCTGGCTTATGTGTACCGCCTGAGGCCCCCAAAACATCCATGAACATGAAACTGGTGGATAACGACAAGAGGATCATTGGGTAGGAAAAGATTATGGCCCTTGGAAATTCTCACCTTGGAACCCTCAACAAAATACTCGGAAATTCTACTGACCTGGTGGTGGCAGCAGGTATCATCGGCATTCTCATGATGATGATACTTCCGCTTCCTGCCTGGATGCTTGACCTCTTATTGGCCCTCAATATTACTCTGTCTCTTGTGACATTAATGGTCTCCGTCTATACGCTCAATCCCCTCGAATTCTCTATCTTTCCTTCACTCCTCCTCTTTCTTACCCTTTTTCGCCTCTCGCTTAATATTTCCTCCACACGCCTGATTCTCCTCAATGGTAACCAGGGAATCGCAGCAGCAGGGGAGGTCATTCAAGCCTTTGGCCACTTCGTCATTGGGGGAAACTTTCTGGTGGGAATTATTGTCTTTTCTATTCTGGTCTTGATCAACTTTGTGGTTATCACCAAAGGAGCAGGGCGTATAGCAGAGGTGGCGGCTCGTTTTACCCTCGATGCGATGCCGGGTAAACAGATGGCGATTGATGCCGATCTCAATGCGGGTCTTATCACCGAACAGGAGGCACGAAAACGACGGCAGAAGATCCAAGAAGAGGCAGATTTTTATGGTGCGATGGATGGTGCCAGCAAATTTGTTCGTGGCGACGCCATCGCCGGTATTCTCATCACAGTGGTAAATATTGTGGGCGGAATTGTTATCGGGATATTCCAGCAAGGACTCCGTGTGCAGGATGCGTTGCAAAGTTACACCATTCTCACCGTTGGCGATGGATTAGTCTCCCAGGTACCTGCCCTGATCATCTCCACTGCGGCCGGTGTAGTCGTGAGTCGAGTGGCTACAGACATCACTTTAGGACACCAACTGCGCGAGCAATTGTTTATCCATCCCAAAGCCCTGGGAACTGCCTCCGGTATCCTACTGCTCCTTGGACTAGTACCTGGTTTACCACATATCCCCTTTTTTTTGCTTTCCGGCATTACGGGTATGATTGCCTACTACTTCAGTGTCGAACAGGAAAAACTCCAACAAGAGAAGAAAGAGACCGAAGAAAAACAGGAAGAGAGGGAAAAGGCAGAAGCAACCTCTGATATGCTCAGCACGCTCGACCCGATTGATATTCTTGAGCTGGAAGTCGGCTATGGTCTTATCCCTTTGGTCGATGCTGAACAGGATGGAGAACTCCTGGCCCGCGTTAAATCCGTCCGCCGCCAGATTGCCCAGGAGTTAGGGGTGATGGTCCCTCCTTTGCATATTCGAGATAATCTCCACCTGAAACCAGGTGAGTATGCCATTCTAATCAAAGGGGTGGAGGTGGCCAAAGGAGAACTCATGATCGGGCACTTTCTGGCTATGAGTCCTGGAGAAGAGAGTGAAGAGATCAACGGGATTCCTACTAAAGAACCAGCTTTTGGCCTTCCCGCTTATTGGATTACTGCTGAGGAGAAAGAAAAAGCTCAATTTGCCGGATATACCGTGGTGGACCTCTCCACCGTCATTATTACCCACCTCACCGAAATCATAAAAACACATCTGCATGAGCTGTTGAGTCGTGAAGAGGTACAAAAATTGCTCACTCGTTTTGCCCAGAATTACCCAAAAGTAGTCGAAGAGCTAGTGCCTACCCAGCTTCCTCTGGGCGGGGTACAGAAGGTACTGCAAAACCTTCTTCGAGAACAAATCTCAATCCGGGATCTGCTGACGATTCTGGAGACACTCGCCGACTACGCTCCCTTAACCAAAGATCCATTGCTTCTGACGGAATATGTCCGACAAAGTCTGGCTCGTTCGATTACCAAGAAATGGCAAAACGCGGAAGGGGAACTGACCGTCCTGGTGCTCGCTCTGGAGGTAGAAGAGGTACTCAGTAAAGCTATACAGCATACTGAGCACGGCTTATATTTAGCGTTAGATCCAAAATTGGCCCAACGACTGATTGAAGAGTTAAACAAAGCAGTGGAAAAGTTTTCTGTTACGTATCAGACTACGCCGATTGTCATGACGACTCCTTTGATTCGCCCTCATCTCAAGCGATTGATCGAGCCATTTCTTCCACAAGTCGTGGTCCTCTCCCAAAACGAAATTGTGTCTACCGTACGCGTCATAAACGCTGGTGTAGTGAGGATATAAGGATGCAGGTAAAAAGATTTGAAGCCGTCGATATGCAGGAAGCTATCCGGTTAGTGAAGCAAGAACTCGGTCCACAGGCTATTATTCTTTCGACACGGAGTGTCAAGAAAGGCAACGGGACCTTTGGGTTATTTGGCCGCTCTATGGTAGAAGTCACCGCCGCCGTAGATCGAGAAGAAGCGGTCGATCCGGAACCAGCTCCACCACCATCACCCAACAAGGAATCAGCTTCTTCTCTCCATCCCTTGGCTTCTACCGCTCCTCTTCAGCTTCTGCAACGCGATGTGAGTCAGGTGAAAGATCTGTTATACCAACTTAATAAGGAGACCCGGTTTCTCTCGTCACGGAATTTTGACACCCTTGAACGGGAATTTGTCACCCTGAAGAAGATGCTGGAAATACTGGTTCAGCATCAACAATCGGAAAATACTCCCCTCTTTTCTCCGATTCTCACCCCGCTGTATCACCGCTTGTTACACAGTGGTCTGGATGAAGCGCTCGCTCGACGGTTGACCACAAAAGTCCAGAACAGTGTAGACAAAGAAAAACTCGGAGACGAACGCTATGTCAAAAGCTATTTCGCGAGTGTCCTTATGAAAGATATACCCGTGACCGGTCCCTTTCACCTTCAGCCAGGCAAACAGGTGGTAGCCGCCCTGGTGGGACCAACCGGTGTCGGAAAAACAACAACCATTGCCAAACTCGCTGCACATTACGCTTTTGGAGAAAAGAAAAAGGTCGCTCTCCTGACCCTCGACACCTATCGGATTGCTGCTGTAGAGCAACTCCGAATCTTTGCTGACATTATGAAATTGCCCATTGAGGTGGTTCTGACTGAAGCAGAGTTGGATCGAACCTTGGCCCTGCATCAGGATAAGGACCTGATCCTTATCGATACAGCGGGAAGAAGCCAGCGAGACGAACTCCAGATGGCGGAATTGGCGTCGTTCTTTGGTGAGGAAAAACGCGCGACACTCCATCTGGTATTGAGTGCGACTGCGAGTCCGCAGAATCTCATGGAAACGGTAGAACGCTTCAAACAGTTGCCCATTGCTACTTTGATTTTTACCAAGCTGGATGAGAGTAACACTTTTGGGATTCTCCTCAGCACTGCCGTAAAGGCCACCCTGCCTCTTTCTTATCTTACTACAGGACAACGCGTGCCCGAAGATATCGAAATTGCAACACCAGAGAGGATTGCAGACTTGATACTCAACATAGCGCAATGGAGTGACTAACAGCACCAGGTGACTATACTCTCTCGCGTATTCACAGGAGATCTGTTTGGACCAATCCGCTTGTGTCAGGAAGCTCAGTCCCTTTGGGCCTGCAGCACAAGCGAATGAAACACCTCTGATAGTGTCCCAGGTCATTCTGAAGGCCCTGTGGGAGCGAATCAACTCTTACGAAGAGACAGCTCATAATTCAGGTAGAACTCTACGCTGGGTTCCTTCGCTTCCATTCAGGCCAAATTCAGGATGACATCCTTACCTTGTGGTAGTGAACGAACGGAAGTCTATGGCATCTGGTCTCATTTTTGCAAAAGGAACACCAAATGGATCAAGCGCTTACTCTAAGACAAATAACCGGACTGGCTTCGCCTCATATCCCAGACTCATTTTCAGGGAATGTGCGCCCCATGGAACAGAGGGTAAAAGTGCTCTCCTTTACCAGCGGAAAAGGAGGGGTAGGAAAGACGAATATCGTGGTAAACCTCGCTTATGCACTCAGACGCCTGGGATCGCGAGTCATGGTCCTCGATGCCGATCTCGGTTTAGCCAATGTCGATGTGCTCCTTGGCCTTACTCCTCAATGCAATATCCAGCATGTGATCAACGGCCACAAAAAGATCGATGACGTGTTGATAGAAGGGCCTGAAGGGATCTTGATTCTTCCAGCGAGTTCTGGAGTTCAAGAATTGGTGAATCTCAATGAGAGTCAACAGTTAAAACTCCTGACCGAGTTAGATTTGTTGGAAGAGGAGATCGATTTCCTGCTCATAGACACCGGAGCCGGTATCTCCACAAACGTCATGTATTTTAATGTGGCCGCTCAAGAGATCATTATCATTGTCACGCCCGAACCCACTTCGATCACTGATGGGTATGCCATGATGAAAGTACTGGCTACCAAATATGCAGAAAAGCATTTTAAAATTATCGTCAATGCTGTTACGACCGCCACCGAGGCCAGAGAGGTCTTCCAGCGATTGAGTATGGTCGCTGAACGCTTCTTGAATGTGTCCATCGATCACCTGGGGTTCATTCCCTATGATAAAGCCTTTGCCAAGGCCGTCAGACAACAAAGAGCTCTGCTCGACCTCTTTCCCACCTCAGCCGCTGCCCTCTGTTTTCGAAACCTCGCCCGACAGATTCTTGAGTTACCAGACTCACACTATCCCAAAGGAAATATCCAATTTTTCTGGAGACGCCTCCTAACCAGGCAGGAGGATCAGGGAAAACGAGAACATCAGGAGGAGAACCATCTCTACGAGGCCCCCAATCCTCCAATTCAGGGTAAAGGAGAGAAGGTATGACTAGTATGGTAAAACATTATCAACCCGAGGGGAAATGGCTCGATCCTCAAGAACGAGAACAATTGATTTTAGCCTATGCTCCCCTCATAAAATATATTGCTCAGCGTATCGCTATGCGACTTCCTGCCCATGTTACTGCCGATGATCTCATCAATGCCGGGGTGATTGGCCTCATCGATGCCATCGAAAAATATGATCCCTCACGCGATAATATGTTCAAAACTTATGCAGAGTTTCGTATTCGAGGAGCTATGCTCGATGAACTCCGAGGACTGGATTGGGTGCCACGCTCGGTACGGCAAAAGGCGAACGCTCTCGAACAGGCGTATGAGGCATTAGAGCGGAACTTGAGGAGAGCAGCGAGTGATGAGGAAGTCGCAGATTATCTGGGGATTAAAGTCGAGGAGCTTCATAAATGGCTCAACCAGGTAAGAGGGGCTTCTCTCTTAAGTATTGATACGGTGAATGTGCACTCCACGGAAGGCGAAGAAATCAGACTACTGGAGGTCCTTCCAGACGATGAAGCAAAAACACCCCTACAGACCCTGTATATCACCCGGCTGAAAGAAACTATTGCCCGGGCGATTGAAGACCTCCCTTATCAAGAAAAGGTGGTCATCTCTCTCTATTATTACGAGGAATTGACCATGCGCGAAATTGGTGAAGTGTTAGATATCACGGAATCTCGTGTTTCTCAGATCCATACCAAAGCGATTCTGCGACTTCGTACCAAACTCAAGCTCCTGCAAGGAGAATGGGACAGATGAGCAGAAGAAGAGGGTGGAGAGAAAGAGAGAGAAACCGATGAGTCGAAAAGGCACGCAAGCACAAAGAACCGGATGCATACGCTGGAATGAAATTAAAGGAGAATAGCTTTATGCCTATGCCTAACCCCGATATCAAAATTCTTAGTGTAGATGATTTTTCTACAATGAGACGTATCATCAAGAACATTCTACGGCAATTAGGATACAATAATGTCATAGAAGCAGAAGATGGTCTCTCAGCGTTGCACAAGTTACGGCAAGAGAAGATCGACTTTATTATCACCGATTGGAATATGCCCAATATGAATGGTCTTGAATTACTGAAAACCATTCGTGCTGATGAAAAACTCAAACATATCCCTGTCCTGATGGTGACCGCGGAAGCTCTCAAAGACAATGTCCTCCAAGCTGTGCAGGCTGGGGTAAACAGCTATATTATCAAACCCTTTTCTCCTGAGACCTTAAAAGAAAAGATGGAAATAATTTTTAAAGGGAATTCATAGTCAGAGGTAACCCTCTGGAAATTTTCTAGAGCCTGTAAGCAGCGTTTGCTCGTCTAACGAAAGGAGACCTCTCTGTGCATATTCTCATTGCAGAAGATGACCCGGTATCCCGTCGGTTACTCGAGTCCTCCTTGGTTTCTTGGGGATATCAAGTCCTGATAGCGAGCAATGGTGTAGAGGCATGGCATATGCTCCAGCGCTCGTCTGAACCGTCGATGGCTATCCTGGACTGGATGATGCCTCACATGGATGGGCTGGAAGTCTGCCAGAAGATTCGGGCTACTCCACATCTCAAACATATGTATATTCTTTTACTGACTGCCAAAAGTCTGCGTGAACATGTTGTAGCTGGTTTACAGGCGGGAGCGGATGATTATGTTACTAAACCTTTTGACCGTGCAGAGTTACGAGCCCGAGTGCAGGTGGGAGCTCGCATTGTAATCCTCCAGCGACAGCTCACCAATCGAATCCGAGAACTCGAAGAAGCGCTCTCACAGGTAAAACAACTTCAAGGGCTGTTACCGATCTGTTCGTATTGCAAAAAAATACGTGATGACCATAACTACTGGCAACAAGTGGAAGAATATATTTCGAAACATTCCAGAGCCCAGTTTAGCCACAGTATTTGCCCAGACTGCTATCTACACCATATCAAACCGAAACTTGATAAGTTAAAAAAACGAGAAAGATAATATTGTGGCGCTCTCGTATTTCCTTTCTCCTCTGTTCTGGAAGCCGGCTCTACTCCTGGTAGCGAGCTTTGCAGGAAACTATTTCCATCTCCCGCTCTTTTTCGGTATAGATTTTATCTTTGGCAGTGTGGCCATATTTCTGCTCCTCCGGTTCTACGGAAGATGGTGGGGCACAATTGCTGCAGTCATAGCGGGGAGCTATACCTTCATCCTGTGGGGGCATCCATACGCCCTCATCCTGCTGGTGAGTGAGGCTCTCTTTGTCGGCAACCTCCTGAGGCGGAACTATGAAAACCTGGTCCTGATTGAAGGGGTGTTCTGGCTGGTGATTACTCTCCCTCTGGGCTGGATATTTTATGCCGGCCTGATGCAGATGGACAGCACCGCTGTATGGCTCATTATCCTCAAATGCGGGATTAATGGCTTCTTTAATGCCCTCCTGGCTAGCCTGATCATTCATTACTGGCTTGTCCAGAGCGAGCGAGCTTCTTCAAGTCACCATACCCTCTCCCGGGGCGCAGCGGAGGGTTGTCCATTCCCCTCCCTCCAGCAAACTGTATTCACAGTGGTAATGACCTTTGTTTTCTTCGCTATGCTGCTGTTTACCATCACGAACAGTTGGCAGGAAGGAAAAAAGATAGAAACCCAGATTAAAAGGCGACTCGAGGACTCGGCTACCACAATTGCAAACCAATTGCATATATGGTTTCAGACCCATCTGCAGGCTTTAACCGACCTGGCTCAAATTGCTGCTACCGATATGACCCCTTCTCTTGCCTTACGGCAAAAACTGCCGCTTGTAAGGCAACAGCTCCCGGATTTCCTCGCGATTTTTATCACTGATAGTGCAGGTACTGCTATTGTCGCTCATCCTCCCCTGGATACTAAGGGAGAAAACATTCCAGCTAGCTCCATCTTTCAAAAGACCCGAATAACCCGGCAACCTGTTCTCGGGGACATCCATCACGATCACTCGTCCCATTTCTCTGTGGACTTGAGTGTACCCATACTTGTGGACAACCACTTTCGTGGTGTCGCTTATGGAGCACTTAATCTCTCTCCTCTCAAAAGACTTCTCACCTTCAATTCTTTCGGAGAGATGGTACGGGCTGTACTCTTTGATCACACAGGACAGGTCATTATCGATACACATGCGGAACTCATAGAGCGAGATCATAGGAATCTTTTGCAAGATGGAAAAATCTCTCCCCTAGAGGGCCCCGTGTCTCACTGGGTACCGAGAGCGATAAAGAACCCTATCCAGCGTTGGAGTCAATCATGGTATCTCCAGCAAGTCCCGATTGAGTTGCCTACCCGCTGGACCTTGCTAGTCGCCATACCGGTCGCTCCCTACCAGCGCCAGCTCTATCATTTTTATATCAAGAGCTTCGCCTTTATGACCGTCATGTTAGGATTGACCTTAATCCTTGCGACTTTTCTCTGTCGATGGTTGACTACTCCATTGCAGAAATTAGCTACAGTGACCACCAATTTACCGGAGCAACTCCTCGAACACAACCCCATGGATTGGCCACACAGTAAGATAGCCGAGATCAGTACGCTGATTAGAAATTATCAGGATATGACCAGTATACTCAAACAGAATTTTCAAGAGCTCACCAGGACCAATAGCACGCTGGAACAACGAGTCCAGGAACGGACGCAGTTGCTCAGCGAGATGAACGCCTCCCTCACAAAGGAGATAGCCAATCGCAAGCGGGTAGAAGAGGCGCTCCAACGCCGAGTGGCAGAGGCTACTGTCATGATGGAGATTGGACGTGCCCTTACCGCTTCTTTGGATCTGCAGGTCGTCCTGGAATTGATAGTCGATCGGGCCTGTCTCCTCTTGAGAACCCAGCGCTGTGCGTTAGCCATCGTTGAGGCTCTGAATACTGATCAGCCAGTCTTCCGCTTTGCCGCTCTTCGGGGAATGAGTGAGGGCTTTCCAGAGCGTATGAGGCCTCGACACTGGCGCGACGGCACAACCCTGGCCGCCATCCACGAACGTCGTCCGGTCTGGTCTGCCGATCTCCTCCACGATCCCGCCTTTGAGCTGACGCCCTCCACAAAAGCAGCAGTAGAGGCCGAAGGATATCGCGCCGTGCTCTCTGTTCCCCTCATCGTTGGAGAAACGGTGCTAGGAGCGCTGGTGGTCTATCGAGATACACCGGGGCCCTTTTCTGCGGAAGATATCGATCTCCTCCTAGTTTTTGCCAGTGAAGCCGCCATTGCCCTTCATAATGCCAAACTCTACAAGAAGCTCGAAAACCGCTTGTTTCGTATTCAAACCCTTTCCCGCTTCAACCGACTGATCTCTTCCTCCTTAGATATGGATCAGGTACTTCAGGAGATTACCAAGGCGGCGGCGACCTTAATGAATGCTCCTCTAGTGTCGCTCTGGATTGCCGATGAGACTACCCAAACCCTCGAATTGCACAGTTTTTCAGACGAAACTCTCGGCGCAGACTATCAGCAGCGAAAACTCCCCTTTGGCCAAGGAGGGGTCGGCTGGGTCGCTACCCATCGTACAATGCTCCACATCCCTGATGTCTTCACCGATGAGAGAATTACGGAACGTGGCTGGTGGGAGAAACATGCCTATAAAAGCTTTCTGGCCGTGCCGGCGATGCTCAAAGGTTCTCTGATCGCTGTACTCGGTTTAGTGGGCCAATATCCCTTTGCTCTTGAATCAGAGGAGATGGATTTACTGCAGGCATTTGTGGATCAGGTGGCTATCGCGATTCACAACGCCTCCCTCTATAAAGCGGAAGCGGCGGCACGTGATGCTGCCGAGTCAGCCACTCGGGCCAAAAGCGAATTTCTCGCTAATATGAGCCACGAAATCCGTACTCCAATGAATGGGATTATGGGAATGACCCATCTCCTCCTCGATACGACGCTGACCCCAGAACAGCGGGACTATTTGATGATGATCAAGACCTCTGCTGATTCGCTGCTGAACATCATCAACGATATCCTCGATTTCTCGAAGATCGAAGCGAGGAAACTCGTCCTGGAATCCTTCCCCTTTCGGTTACGGGAGCATCTCCGCACCATCCTGCAGCTTTTTGTCCCGCAAGCTCAGGGAAAAGGATTAGCCCTTACCATGCAGGTTCATGCAGATGTCCCTGACCTGCTGGTGGGAGATGCTGGTCGCCTCCGTCAGATTCTGGTCAATCTGATCGGGAATGCCATCAAATTTACTCCACAAGGTAAAGTGATGGTGGAGGTGCGTCGGTTAGAAGAGGAGGAGAAAAAGGAGGACGAGAAGCAAAGGGATGATCAAGGAAACACGAGGATTGCTCAAACACCAGATATTCAGCATCAGGAGAATATCGTGCTCTATTTTGCCGTACAGGACACTGGTATCGGCATCCCTCCTGAAAAACAGCAACTGATCTTTGAAGCGTTTACCCAGGCAGATGGATCCACGACGCGACAATATGGCGGAACCGGCTTAGGTCTGGCTATCACTTCGCAACTGGTGGAAATGATGGGAGGGCGCATCTGGGTAGACAGTGTTACAGGACAGGGGAGCACATTTCATTTCACAGTCCGGATGGAGCTCCCTCAGGAGGTCTCGGTACCACTACCACCTGAAATCCCATCCCCTCCAGCCTTCTGGACGACAGCATCCAATCTCCCTTCTCTCCATATCCTCCTGGCAGAAGATAACCTGGTCAACCAAAAACTGGCCGTACGGTTGTTGGAGAAAATGGGACATACGGTCAGAGTGGCTAATACAGGTCGAGAGGTCTTACAGGCCTTGGCTCAAGAGAAATTTGATGTCCTGTTTATGGATATCCAAATGCCGGAGATGGGGGGCGTAGAAACCACGGAAGCGATTCGAGCGCAAGAAAAAGTTACCGGAGGACACCTCCCAATTATTGCCATAACCGCTTATGCCATGGCCGGAGACCGTGAGCGCTATTTAGCGGCAGGGATGGATGACCATGTTTCCAGACCAATCCAGATCCAAGAACTCAAAGCGGTACTTGAGCGCATACTAACCTCTGGAAAGTCCCGGGAAATACTCCGGCCACACGTCTGCACCGAAGAGGATATTTTTGATCGGGCAACTGCCTTAGCTCGAGTAGAAGGAGACGAAGAATTATTACAGGAACTGGCAAAACTGTTTCTCGAGGACTCTTCCCAGCTCATGGCAGTCTTACGCGAGGCCCTGGATATGGGGGATGCCGGTAGAGTAAAAGAAGTGGCACACACCCTGAAAGGGGCTCTAGGAAACTTTGCTGCTCAGAGAGCAGTTGCAGCAGCCCGACAGGTAGAACAATGGGGACAGGAAGGGCATCTTGATCAGGCCCAAGAAGCCTATATCGCTCTGGAACAAGAACTAGCGCTCCTCACCTCCAGATTGTTATCTTTAACCTTGTAGCAAATAAAGCTCAAAATGGCCTTCTGGGCAAAGCGAGGCATCTCGTAGTTTTCCAGCAACTCACGAGGGATCCTTTACCTAGCAGGATGCCCGGGAATCCAAGAACCAAAATGATCGAGCCAGAGCTCTCTGAGCAAGCTGTTCCTCTCTAAAAATCTGGAAACTTCTCAAGAAATCTCTTGAAGTAACCGATATGATAAGAGAGAACCAGAAGATAATATACATCAGGCTAAAGTCTGGAGGGATAAGATCGATATTTATGCACCGGCGGTATATCCTTTCTGTTGTCCTTCTCTTTTTTTTTGGTGATTGGGGTATGGCAACGATTGCCGATTACCAACCATTCCAAACTCTCCTTCGCTAGCCTGGTGGAGGACCAGGCGATTTGTGAACCGGTTGATGAACCCATTCGGCCCATTCCCCAACAGATTGCCCTGCCCGAGCAGAAGGTGGAACTTGGTGAGAAACTCTTTCATGATCCTCAACTCTCTCACAATAACACCATCTCTTGTGCAAGTTGCCACCATCTGAACACTGGAGGGACTGACCGACGGATCCGTTCCCTGGGGATCAATGGGGTAGAAGGAGTTAGCAATGCTCCCTACTTTCATGATGGTTCAGCCGAATGTTTGGAGGATGCGGTTGTTGCTATGGCCAAATATCAGTTGGGTCGCCCGCTTTCGACCAAAGAAGTTGATTTGATCGTCACCTTCCTGCAGACTCTTACCGGGGAATATAAGAGAAAATGAGTATGCTGCTCCTTCGTCTACGCAACAGTATAATTGTCTGCAGCATGATTCTGCTCTTGACCTTTTTCTTTTTCAAGACTCGCACACTCAACTTCACAGACCATGTCCAGTATACCAGGAACTTACTCCATCTTAAGGAGCTGGATACGACCCTCAACCAGGATATTCTGAAAATCCGCTCTGGTGTGCTCACCCATTATGATTCCCTGGTCACTACCTTTGCGACTCTGAAGAATCTGCAGCGTAGCCTGCAGACTATCCCAGCCTTTATCGACCAGCAGGGAGAGCAAGAAATCGAACGACTCCTGGCCGGGTATACAGTCTACACCAAAGAAAAAGAGCGTCTTATAGAACGGTTTACATCCCAAAATGCCTTACTCAAAAATTCGCTGTATTATTTTCCTCTTCTAGTCACTGAGTTGAAAACGGAAGCGTCGTCAAAGGATTGGACATGGAACGGGAAGCTGGTAAGCCATCTCAACATGCTGCTCCAGCAGGTTCTCCTGTATAACCTTACCCCCAGCGAAGAACTGGCCTCCTCCATAGAGGCTCAGTTGGCACTTCTGGCAAAGAAGAGAGAGCTGTATCCGCCAGAAGAGAGCGATTCCAGACTTGATATTGCACTCAGGCATGCACGGATAATTCTCCAGAGTAAATCGGAAGTAGAGGCTTTGATCAAAGAGAGTATTTTATTACCAACCGCCCAGCAAAGTAAGGAACTCTTTGATACCTATAATCGTCACTATCAACAAGCATTGCGCACTAGGAATGCCTATCAACTTGCTCTCTATCTGGCTTCCCTCCTCTTGCTCAGTTATGTTTTTTTCTGTATCATACAATTACAGCAATCGACGCGTGCCCTTACCAGAGCCAATGAAGAGTTACAGAAGGAAATTGTCGAACGCAAACGCATTGAGGCGACTCTTGCCGAACACACCAGACGTTTGACCACCCTCATTGAAGTGACCCCACGCCTGACCCGAGGACTGGATCTCCCGTCGGTGCTCAACGTTATTGCAGAAGCTGCAGCCAGTGTGTTTAAGGGAGAGGCCGGGTTCAGGCTCCTGGAAGGAGAATTCCTGGTGCACATTGGGGCGACTCCTGGAGCACAACAAGCTATGCTAAGGGAACGCCTCCGTCTTGGGGAGTCTCTCAGTGGACAGGTCGCGGTGAGTGGGGAAGCGGCTATCGTAACCGATACGGCGACAGATAGCCGCATTCTTCCTGACCATCGAGCAGCGGCAGCGATCAAGGAAGAGCGAACTGGGGCCGTGATGTGTGTCCCAGTGAGAGTAGGATTACGGATCTTAGGGACGCTAAATATCTATAAGGAACGCGGTTATTCCTTTGATCCTGATTCTCTCAAACTAGCGATGAACCTAGCTGATCAAGCCGCTATTGCGATTGAAAATGCCCAGCTCTATAACAATCTCCAGAATCGACTCCTCCGGATCCAGACTCTCTCTCGCTTAAGCCGTCTCATTTCTTCGTCACTTGATATGGACCATGTGCTCCAGGAAATCACCAAGGCTGCGGCTACACTCATGGACGTACCAGTGGTCTCCTGCTGGGTAGTCGATGAGTCCACGCAGACTCTTGAGTTACGAGCCTTCTCAGATGAGGTAATCGGGAAAGATTTTTCGGCCAGAACACTCCACTTTGACCGGAGTGCAATAGGGTGGGTAGTCAAAAATCGTTCTCCTCTCTATATACCAGATGTCTTCTCCGATACCCGGATCTCTGACCTGACCTGGTGGCAAACTCACGGGTTCACCAGTTGCCTCGAAATCCCGATTATCTTTGGGGAAGCAGTCCTTGGTGTACTGGTCCTGATCGATCGTAAACCCTTCCACTTGCCTCCTGATGACCAGGCTCTCCTGGAAAGTTTTGTCACCCAGGCCGCTATCGCGCTCCGGAATGCCTCGCTCTATGCTGCAGAAAGGGCAGCACGCGATGCAGCAGAGGCTGCTACCAAGGCCAAAAGCGAGTTTTTAGCGAACATGAGTCATGAGATCCGTACTCCGATGAATGGAATTATTGGTCTGACCGGTCTCGTGCTAGAGACTGAGCTCACTCCAGAACAACGTGACTATCTCTCCATGGTAAAAGCCTCTGCGGATGCGCTCTTAAGTATTCTGAACGATATTCTGGATTTCTCCAAAATTGAGGCGGGCAAGCTTATTATGGAATTCTTACCGTTCCATCTGCGTGATAGTCTTGGTATCACTATGAAAACTCTTGCCCTCCGTGCCCATGAAAAGGGTCTGGAACTTGCCTACCATGTGGAGTCCGATGTACCAGATCTGGTAATAGGGGATTCCATCCGTCTCCATCAGATCCTGATTAATCTGGTTGGGAATGCTCTGAAATTCACCGAACGAGGAGAAGTGGTAGTAGAGGTACGCCGGGCAGAGGAAGACTGGACAAAAGAGGAAAGCCAAGCAGGGAACCGACCTCTTTTAGGTCCGGTGACAGATGCTCAGGCTCCAGAGAGTCTCCTTCTCCATTTTTCGGTACGGGATACCGGGATCGGCATTCCTCCAGAGAAACAGCAACTGATCTTCGAGGCGTTTACCCAAGCAGATAGTTCTACCACCCGAAAGTATGGGGGTACCGGTCTAGGACTGGCTATCGCTTCTCAGCTCGTAAGGATGATGGGGGGACAGATCTGGCTAGAAAGCGCAGTCAATCAGGGCAGCACTTTTCATTTTACGGCACGCTTTGGTCTCCAGCGGGGGGCCGGAACGCTCTTGGAACAAGAGCCGTTACCGGCGTTGTGTAATCTTCCAGTGCTGGTAGTCGATGATAATGCCACAAACCGGTATATTTTCCACAAGATGCTCTCTTATTGGGGGATGCAACCTACGGTGGTGGAGAGTGGAGAGAGTGCCCTTACTACATTGCATCAAGCCAAGCAGAGCGGTAAAAAGTTTGCTCTTGCCCTCCTCGATGTGATGATGCCGGAAATGGATGGCTTTACTCTTGCCAAACAGATCAAGCAAGATCCGGCGCTGGCCGAGATACCGATCCTCATGCTAAGTTCTGCTGATCGAGGGGAGGCTGCGATCCGCTGTCGGGCGATGGGTATCCCTGTTTATCTGTGTAAACCGATCATACCGTCGGAGTTACGGAATGCCTTCCTCACTATTCTCGGACAGACAATGCCACCCACCGAACAAGAACGGGGTACCGGAGATTCCTCCTCTCAAAAGAAGAGACAGCAGTCTCTTCGGATCCTCGTGGCCGAGGATAACGTGGTGAATCAAAAGCTTGCCCAACGGTTATTAGAAAAAAAGGGGCATACGGTGGTGATAGCGAATAATGGTCGAGAAGCCCTGGATTTCCTGGCACAGGAGGCCTTTGACCTGATATTCATGGATGTCCAAATGCCAGAAATGGGTGGGATAGAGGTTACAGAAGTCATTCGAGAGCAAGAGAAGATCAGCGGGAAACACATTCCTATTATTGCCATGACTGCTCATGCTATGCAAGGGGACCGAGAGCGATGCCTGGCCGCCGGGATGGATGACTATGTCACCAAACCGATTCAGATATCGAATCTCATGGCTGTCCTCGAGCGGGTGATGAATCGGTAAGCAGACTCCAAGCCGGGAGCACCTCCTCTATTTCTCTGTTAGTCCATGCGATCCTATTCCAAAAGAAAAGATAGGTCACACCGCTCAAAAAAATCTTGAGAGATGCCGATACGATAACTAGGAAAGAGAATCCCTTGGCTCTGTTTTCCGCACAGGAGAGTGATCGATAATCGAAATGGTGGAAATGCTGCTGAGGGAATGGGTTCAATAGACCATTCATGTCTTAAGGAGACTACAGAGGGTCAGTGTGTTTTCTTGCTCTTGTACTCGTAAGAGGAGCTGTTGAGAGTACAGTGACGGGCATAACAGCAAAGAAAGGGCTGCATAGCAGATGAAAATAATCGAATATCCTACAGCTCTCGTGGTCAATGATGATCCATGTCAACTCCATCTCATAACGAGCCTCTTACGCAAAAAGGGACTCCAGGTACTGGCCAGTCAGAGAGTGGAAGAAGCTATTCAGATATTGAATACCCAAGGACCAGTCCATATCATCATCACCGAGCTCTCTCTGCCTGACATCGATGGATGGCGATTTTGTCGGCTCTTGCGTTCTTCAGAATACGCTGCCTTCAATAAAGTACCCATTTTAGTCCTGTCGGCTACCTTCTCCGGTATGGATGCCGAACAGATTACCTCTGATCTCAGGGTCAACGCCTTTCTCCCTATTCCGTATGACCCAATCGTGTTTCAAGCCTATGTAGAGGATTTGCTGGAAGGCCGGAAACCACAGGCTGCTCTTCGGGTACTGATCGTGGAGGATAGTCTTACTCAAGCCAAAGGGCTCCAACGAGTCTTTCGAGCACATGGATATACGGTACAGATCGCCAGAACAGGTACAGAAGGTCAACGGCTCTGTGCAGAGTATCATCCCCATCTTCTCATCCTGGACTATCATCTCCCCGACATGACCGGAGACCAGCTTCTTTCCTGGTGTAAACAGATGGATACCCCACCCATAGTCATTATGATTACTACCGATCCCACACCGGAGTTAGCCTTGCACTTTATGCGTATGGGAGCAGATGGATATGTCCGAAAACCTTTTGACTCAGAGTATCTGATCACTCTGTGTGAACGCACACATCGCGAACGGCTCCTTTTACGGGTCGAAGATCTCCTCGAAGAACGGACCAAACAGCTTCGCGAGAGCGAAACCCGTTTTCGGGTACTGTTTGATAATATCCCAGAAATTGTCTTTGTATATGACGACCATGGAGTTATCCTGTATAGCAATATGGTGAGTAAGCAGGTTCTAGAATGGGAGGAACTGGTGGGTAAAAATATCCGAGACCTCAGGACAACTTCTCCGGTGCTGATCGGTAAGGAGTTAAAGAAATATCCACTAGGCGAAGGATCATATCATTTTGAGGCCACCTATTTCTCTCAAACAGGTAAACGGATTGAGGTGGAGGTAAATGAGCAATACATTGAGTTTGAAAATAAACCAGCGATTTTGAGTATCGGACGGGATATTACTGCTCGGAAGCAGTTTATCGAAGCGCTCCAGGTGGCCAAAGAATATGCTGAGAATTTGATCAACAGTTCACTGGATATGATCATTTCGGTCGATCTCGACCGAAGGATCATCGAGTTTAACAAAGCGGCCCAACGAACATTTGGTTATCGCAAAGAAGAGGTGCTGGGCAAACCGATTAATATCTTATATGGAGATTCAGACCAAAGCACCCAGGTTCACCAGCAGGCGCTCTGTACAGAGAAATTTACTGGAGAGGTCCTCAATCGAAGGAAAAATGGGGAGCTCTTTTATTCTTATCTCTCCTCTTCAGTATTACGTGATGTTCAAGGCAAGGTTATCGGGATCATGGGGATCTCCCGCGACATTACCGAGCAGAAACGGATGGAGGCAGAACGACAGCGTCTCACTATCGCTGTGGAGCAGGCCGCCGAGAGTATTGTCATCACCGATACGACCGGTACCATCTGCTATGTGAATCCCGCTTTTGAACGGGTGACCGGGTATGCACAGGCAGAGGCCCTTGGACAAAACTTCGCTCTCCTGAAAGAGGGGGAAGACTATCCTTTCTATCAGCAGATCTGGAACAGGTTACAAAAGGGTGAGGTGTGGACCGGCCGCTTGAGACCACGAAGAAAGGATGGAACTCCCTATGAAGAAGAAGCCACTTTCTCCCCAGTGCGGAATACCAGCGGACAAATTGTGAATTATGTGGCGGTGTTACGCGATGTGACTCAGGAGATCTCTCTGGAAGCTCAGCTCCGGCAAGTCCAAAAATTGGAAGCAATTGGACAACTGGCTGGAGGTATTGCTCATGATTTCAATAATCTGTTGACCGGGATTCTCGGCTATGCCAATCTTCTTAAACTCAATGCCCAGCTTCAGGATATGGTTTTCCACGCCGCGGACGTGATTGAAAAGGCTGCTGAACGGGGGGCTCAACTCACGAGTCAGCTTCTGGGATTTGCCCGCCAGGGCAAACACCAGAACGTCCCAGTAGACCTCCATTCTACTATTCAGGAGGTCATTGCCCTCTTAAGCCGCACCGTGGATAAAAAAATTAAGTTTACGCAGCGATTACAAGCTCATGGTGTCTTTGTCCAGGGTGATCCTGCTCAGCTCCAGCAGGTTATTTTCAATCTGGCCCTTAATGCTCGAGATGCCATGCCTGAGGGAGGGGAGATGAGTTTTGCAACCGAAGTGGTTACTTTGGACGAAGCTTATTGTCGTCACCATATGGGAGCTACGCCAGGTCATTATCTGCTCCTTTCCGTCACCGATACCGGAGTGGGAATTCCCAAAATGATTCAGGATCGTATTTTTGAACCATTTTTCACGACCAAGCCTTCCGGAAAGGGAACTGGTATGGGGCTTGCTATGGTTTATGGTATCGTAAAAAATCATGGTGGGACGATTCGCGTGTATAGCGAGGAGGGGCAGGGAACTACTTTTAAGGTCTATCTGCCCATTACAGCTCCCCAAAGTCGTATCATGGAAGAGAAAAATCCGGTTACTACCCCAGTACCAGGGCGAGGAAAGATTCTTATCATCGATGATGAAGAAGGAGTGCGAGAAGTGCTCAGTGATATGTTACGCCACCTCGGGTATGAGGTGGTTTCCGTAAGCGATGGTGTAGAAGCTCTTACCTATTACCAGGAAAAAGGCCACGAGATTGATGCGGTCATCCTCGATATGGTGATGCCACGGATGAAGGGAAAAGAATGCTTTCAGAAGCTCCGTGCACTGAATTCTCGAGTAAAGGTTATCCTCTCAAGTGGTTATGATCGGAATGAGGCTGTGCAAGAGATATTAGATGAGGGAGTCCAGGGCTTTGTCCAGAAACCTTATCGAGTTCAACAGCTCTCGGAAGTGATTGCGAAGGTGTTACAAGAGGAGAGTCTCTCGTGAAAATCTTAATTGCCGAAGATGATCTGGTTTCTCGTCGGTTACTTAAAGTGACCTTAGAGAAGTGGGGGTATGAGGTCCTGGTCACCTGTAACGGGCGGGAAGCCTGGGAAGTCCTCCAACAGGATGATACCCCACAATTAGCGATTCTGGATTGGATGATGCCCGAAATGGATGGCCCTGCCGTCTGTCAAAAAGTCCGCCAACGAAAACAAGAGCCATATATCTACATCGTGCTGCTCACGGCCAAAGGGCAGAAGGAAGACCTGATTGTTGGACTGGAAGCAGGAGCCGATGATTACCTGACCAAGCCCTTTAACCCTTATGAACTCCAGTTACGCCTCCGCATTGGTACTCGTATTCTCACTCTTCAGGCAGAACTGATTGCTGCGCGGGAAGCACTCCGTATTCAGGCTACGCATGATCCCCTGACCGGCATCTGGAATCGGGCGGCAATTTTGGATCTGCTTGCTCGAGAATTGGAGCGTTCCAAACGCGAAGAGACTTCTATGTCCATAGTCATTATTGATCTGGATCACTTTAAACAGATCAATGATACGTATGGCCACCTGGCTGGAGACCGGGTCTTGCGTGAAACCACTCAACGTATCCGTTCGTCGATCCGGGCTTATGATGCCATTGGCCGATATGGAGGAGAAGAGTTCTTGGTAATCTTCCCAGGATGTGATGCTTCCAAGGCCCTCAAACAGGCCGAAAGACTTCGTCTCTGTATCTGTAAAGAACAGATCCAACTAGAGGAAGGTCATATTTCTCTTACCATTAGCCTCGGAGTGGCGGTCAGCACTCCGACGTCCCGACGAGAGGTCGAAGCCCTTATCCAGGCAGCCGATACTGCTCTCTACCAGGCAAAACGCGATGGACGAAATCGAGTTGCGCTGGCAGAGCAAATAGAGATAACCGAAAGCCCTGCTACAGAATCAACTGCTCTATAGCGGGAAGATTGAAGGGACCGTGTTAGGCTAAGCAAGGAGCAGTCATTGCTGGAGTTATTTTTTCAACATGGAGGGGCACACATGGATGTTGAGTTTATTAACCCTTTTCTTAGTGCTGCCATCAATGTCCTGAAAACCATGGCTTTTACCGAACCCCAACCTGGAAAACCCTTTTTAAAAAAAGAGGATAAACCTTCCCAAGGTGATATCACGGGTATTTTGGGACTCACTGGACCGGTAAATGGCTCTATAGCCGTGAGTTTTTCGGAAGGCGCTATTTTAGAAGTTGTATCGAACATGGTCGGTGAACAGTTTAAAGAAATCAATCAAGAAGTAAGGGATGCAGTAGGAGAATTGGCTAACATGATCTGCGGTGATGCCCGGCGTATGCTTCAAGAAAAGGGATATCTCTTTCAAGCTTCTCTCCCAACAATCATTGATGGAAAAAATCATAAGATTAGCCATTCCCACAAGGGTCCAGTTTTAGTGATTCCCTTTACGATCAACTCGGACTATTTCTTTGTAGAAGCTTGTTTCGAAGCATAAATTTTTTTTATGCCTGTTCCTCTGTTCCTTGTTCTCAGCTCTCTTCAGACCAATAGGGAGCGTCAGGAGTCGCAGGTGTCATTCTGAGTCCTTCGCGCTGCTCAAGGATAAATCTTCCTGCGCTTCGCTCCTGAAGCAGCACAAAAGGAAGTCATACGGTCATGTGGGAGTCTAATGGATAACCCCACACTTCGCTCCAGGAGTTTACCCCGAGTAGTGCGAAGGATTCAGGAGGTCAAGAGAGAAATCTTTCATCTCTTTATCTCCTTCACTTATCCCTTATCCTATGCTTTTTCTCTCTACAATAAAATTCCGGTACAAAACTTGCTCTTCCTTGCCGATAGATTGTACATAACTCTTCTGTCCCTAATACTCTGCAGCGAGATTTTGTCCTGCGGAGGCTCGTCCGGCGAGAGGGCAGGAACCGGACGAATAAGCTCGCTGCCCGATCCATCTCGAGAAAACTTTGCGCTGCCAAAAGGAGGAAAGAGAGAAAACAGGGTATACCTCTTTTGATCTGTATCATCCATTTGACAAACCCAAAAGTGTCAAATTTTTAACAGTATCTGTCAAGGATACTACAACAAGGGAAGGAAAGCTAGCAGACCATGTATAATGGAATTTATGCGGCAGTATCCGGTAGTACTGTACAAGAACAGCGTCTCGCGGTCTTGAGTAACAACCTTGCCAATCTCCATACAGCCGGCTTTAAAGCTGATAAAGCTGTGTTCCACGTTTCTCCCCTGCCGGTTGTAGTTGGTCCGGTCTATCCACCAGCAAGTCCACAACCGGTTATCGGTCCTCTTGACCCTCTTTTGGGAGTAGATAGTCCCCAAAATCATCTGCTAACTGTCCAGACAGATTTTACCCAGGGGATGATTCGGGAGAGTGGCAATCCTCTTGATGTGGCGTTAGAAGGGAAAGGCTTTTTTGTCGTAGAAACCCCAGAAGGAACAGCCTATACCAGACAAGGATCTTTTTCCAGGAACGGGGAAGGATACTTAGTGACGCAAGGAGGATTGTTGGTTCAGGGAGAACGGGGACCTATCTCAGTACGGGGGAGTAGTATAGAGATTGATGCCAGTGGTCGAGTAATCGTGGATGGAGAATTTGTAGATCGCCTCCGTTTGGTCGATTTTCCCCAACCCTACTCTCTCGAAAAGGTTGGGGATACGCTCTTTCGCTCTCCCCTTCCGACTCCACCGGAGGAAGAGCCAGCAGATCTGCGGGTCCATCAAGGAGCCATTGAGCTTTCGAACAGTGAACCGATTACGCTGATGGTTTCCATTATGGAGACCTTACGGGCATATGAAGCCTATCAGAAAGTTCTCCGGGCCTTTGATGAGACCAATGCTCGCACTGTCAATGATATTGCCAGAACCTAAGGAGAGGAATGAAAAAATGTTACGAGCCTTGTTTAGTGCGGCGACCGGGATGATCGCCCAGCAGTTAAATATCGATGTGATTTCCCATAATCTGGCCAATGTGAACACAACCGGCTTTAAACGAAGTCGAGCCGATTTTCAGGACCTCCTCTATCAAACGCTTCGGCAAGCAGGAGCAGCCTCCTCGAATCAAACGGAGATTCCCACCGGAATTCAGCTTGGTCTGGGTTCTCGTGCTGCAGCTATTCAGAAACTCTTCTTGCAGGGAGATTTTCAGCATACGCAGAATCAGCTCGATGTGGCCATTGATGGAGCAGGATTTTTTCAAATTTTACGGCCCAGTGGAGAGGTCGCTTACAGCCGTGCCGGCTCCTTTAAATTGGATAGTCAAGGCCGTATCGTGAATTCGGATGGATATCCGCTAGAACCAGAAGTGGTGATCCCCAATGATGCGACGAGTGTTACTATTGGAGACGATGGGATTGTTTCAGTGTTGCGGGCGGGTGATGTGAATCCGCAGCAGGTAGGGCAGATTCGTCTGGTCAATTTCATTAATCCGGCTGGCCTGAGTAGTCTCGGACGGAATCTCTATCAAAATACTACTGCTTCTGGAGATCCGATTGAGGGAGTACCAGGACAGAATGGGCTGGGCACGCTTTCTCAGGGATTTCTTGAAGTATCCAATGTGAGCGTGGTAGAAGAGATGGTCAACCTGATCGCTGGACAACGAGCGTATGAAATAAACTCCAAAGCCATCCAGGCCGCTGATGAAATGCTACAAGTAGCTGGAAATCTCCGGCGATAGGAGGGGGATATGGCTATAAAACGGGGTTGGATCGGTAGCCTACTGCTCCTTTTGACCTGGAGCATAAGCCACGGAGCAGACTTAACCATTATCGTGGCCCGAGAAGCCTTGGTCCAGGGATCGGAAATCACCATTGGTGACCTTGCCACGGTGCAAGGACCAGATGAACGCCTGGTAACCAAAGTGCGGGAAATCGTGATTGGACAATCTCCACCAGCCGGTGAGGATCGCTTGCTGCATGGAGGGTATATCTATACCCGTCTCAAACAATACGGTTTTGATCCACAACACCTGCATGTCCAGGTTCCTGATAAGATCAGGGTCACGCGGGCTTTTCAGCGTATTGAATCGCGAGAGATTGAACAGGCGGTGATCGAGGCGGTGAAAAAGCAGATTATCTGGGATCCTCAAAAAACTACCATCCGGGAGATTCGCGGTATAGAACCGGTCATTCTCCCTCCAGGCACAGTACATTATGAGGTCAATTTTACCAATCGGACCGATTTTCTCGGCCCCACTTCATTTTCCCTGACCTTCCGGCTCAATGGGAATATAGAAAAGCAGATGTATGGCACTATTTATATTGAAGTGTTCGAAGAGGTACCAATTCTTACCAGAGCGATAGCAAAGGGGGAAATTATCGGCGAAGATGATCTCCAGTTTCGACGAGTCAATCTTGCGCAGATCCCACGCGGGGTAATTCTCCAGCCAGAGCATATTGTCGGGAGTCGAGCCAGACGCCCACTCCAGATGAGTGCGATGCTTCGCACCTATGAGCTGGAAACTTTGCCCTTGGTACAAAAGGGAGATCAGGTGATTATTCTGGTGGAATCCGCCCTCCTTAAAATTACAGCGTTAGGGGAAGCACTGGAGAAAGGCAATGCTGGAGAGAGTATTCGTGTCCGTAATCTCTCCTCGAATAAAGAACTCCGAGCCACCATCGTGGATCAGAAAACAGTGAGGGTGACATTTTGAACCGGTTTATCTGTCCATTCCACTTTTTAGAGGTATCACGCATCACGTATCACGTATCACGCGGCTTGTACAGTCTGGTTGTCATAGGGTTCTTCTCTTTGCTCGGCTGCGCGACGAGTCCCCAGATGACCCCTATCGACCGTGAAGCGTTTCGGGTCCCTTCTGCTCCCTGGCAGGAAATTACACCGCGCTATGAAGGGGCTCTCTACGCGGGAGAGAGTAGTCGCTCAATGCTCTTTGTCGATCGCAAAGCCCGCTTTATCAACGACATCGTAACTATCCGGATCGTGGAATCGGCGAGTGCCTCGGGAGAAGCAACCACAGATACGAGTCGTGACTCTTCCATCTCCGGGAGTCTGGAAGCCCTTTTTGGCTTCGAACGTACTCTGGAGAACAACAAAATCGATCCAACAGCCGTGCTCAAGGCCAATTTGGGTAATCAATTTGAGGGAGCTGGGGCTACGGCGCGGAAGAATTCCCTGAACGCAACGATCACAGCGGTGGTGCGGGAAGTTTTCCCTAACGGGAATCTCTATATCGAGGGGACCAAAGAGATTATCATCAATAACGAACGTCAGTATATTATCCTGGGTGGCGTGATTCGTCCGGAAGATATTCTGCCAGACAATAGCATCCCCTCCTCCATGATTGCCGACGCCCGCGTTGAATATTCTGGGCGAGGGGTGCTGGCCGATAAGCAGCGTCCAGGATGGCTGGGACGAATCATCGATGTAGTCTGGCCGTTCTAATACGCTCTCTGACTACGATCAGTGATCAGTGGTTAGTAGTCAATTTAGTGGCCACTAGGTAATGGGAGAACAGATGATGAAACACAGACAAGGGCAGAGTGGTGTTTGGGAAACCCTTCTCAGACCGATCCTTCTTCCCTTCCTCCTCCTCTGGGTTGCAGGATCTACAGAGCTCGTACTGGCAGCCCGTATCAAAGATATTGCCTCGATTGCTGGGGTAAGAGAAAACCAGTTAATTGGCTATGGCCTTGTCGTGGGCTTAAATGGCACAGGAGATCGTACCGGCGCACAGTTTACCACTCAATCCTTAGCAAATATGTTACGGGGATTAGGCCTGACGGTTGATCCATCCAAAATTAATGTACGCAATGTGGCTTCCGTCATGGTGACCGCCACTCTCCTCCCCTTTGCCCGTGCTGGAAGCCGGATCGATGTCGTAGTCTCCTCACTGGGTGATGCCAAGAGTCTCCAGGGAGGCACTCTCCTGCTCACCCCTTTACGAGCGCCCAATGGTCAGATTTATGCAGTGGCCCAAGGGCCTATTTCCATTGGAGGCTTTGCTTTTAGCGGCAATTCGGGAGGAAAGGTACAACAAAATCATCCCACGGTAGGGCGCATCGCAGATGGCGCTCTTATCGAGCGTGAAGTTCTGGGAGAGTTTGAGAATCGAGACCACTTGACTGTCGTTTTGCATCAACCAGACTTTACCACCAGTTTTCGTCTGGTGGAAACCATTAATGGGCAATTAGGGACCGGCATCGCTCATGCCCTGGATAGTGGAACCATCAAAGTACGTATCCCAGAAGATTATCGGGACAATATCGTCGAGTTCGTCTCCACAATGGAAAACATGGAACTGATACCGGATAGTGTGGCCAAAGTCGTTCTCGATGAGCGCACGGGAACAGTTGTGATTGGAGAAAATGTCCGCATCTCCACCGTGGCAGTTGCTCATGGCAATCTGAGTATTGAAATTCGCGAAGACCAGAAAGTCTCCCAGCCTCCTCCTTTTTCAGGGGGCCAGACGGTCGTTACTCCTCAAACCGATATTCAGGTGCAACAGGAACGGGCAAACCTGATGGTCATTCCGCAATCAGTCACCATCAGAGACCTGGTCAAAGCCTTAAATGCCATCGGAGTGACCCCTAGAGATCTGATCGCTATCTTGCAAGCGATCAAGGCGGCTGGTGCACTCCATGCTAAACTGGAGATCATCTAAATGAATCGACTCCTTTCGACCTTACCTGATTTTTCTTTACAACAGGATCTGTATGCTCGAGCGCAGACTCTCCAGAAACGATTCGTGATCTCTTCTCAGAAAGGAGATGGGCAGAAACAGGCTCTTGCAGAAGGGATAGCTCAACTCGAATCCCTCTTTATCTTTCAATTACTGCAATCCATGCGCAAGACCGTCCCCGACTCTGGCTTATTTGAGAAAGGGTTTGCCCACGATCTCTATATTTCTCTTTTTGATCAGGAAGTCGCCCAGCAAATCGGCCGGAGGGGAGGTATCGGTTTGCAATCTTTTCTCTTACAGCAGTTTGCGGATCAACCGCAACTACAAACGCAAGAGCGCAGTCTCAGTACCCCCATCATCCCAGGGGCTTCTTTACCCCCTGCCAAAGCCACCGGTGTATCAATCGAAGAATCAGAGACCAGACCCGACGCTTCTTCACACCACCAGGCCTCTTCTCCAGAGGACAAATTTCCCTCTCGAGACCATCGGCAGGTGTTAGCAATATATCGGCAGCAAATAAAACAACCTCCTCCCTCCTTTGTGGAACCGGTACAAGGGCGGATTTCCTCTCACTTTGGCTGGCGAGAACATCCGATTCTGCAGATAGAAAAATTCCATCATGGCCTTGATATTGCGGCACCAGAAGGGACCCTGATCCGGGCAGCCGCACCAGGCAGGGTCATCTTCAGCGGAGAACAGGGTGGGTACGGCAATATGGTGATTATTGAGCATCCAGATGGATATACGACACGGTATGCTCATAACTCTGTCAATCTGGTGCATGTTGGCGAGCAGGTCGAACAAGCCCAGCCTATTGCCCGGGTGGGCCAAACCGGTCGCGTTACTGGTCCCCATCTCCATTTTGAGATCCGTAAGGATGGGCAAGCATTTGACCCGATGACCCTTTTGTCCTGGGGACGATCCGGATAATGCTACCAAAATCTCCTGAAAAAAACTCTCAAGTTTGTCTTGTGCTCTACCGATAAGTTTGGTAGGATGATGGACAAATAGGGGTATTAGAAAGGAGATTTTGTGCAATGAGAATTTCAGGTCATGATGCTATACGCATAGATACTGTCGTACAGAATAATGGAGTTTCTCAAGATATCCAGAATAAATCGGAACAAAATACCCGAATTTCACAAACAGAAGATAAAGTGGAATTTTCGGCTCGAGCCAAAGATATTCAACGGATTAAAGAAATCCTTGCCGAGGTTCCAGACATTCGACAAGACAAAGTGGAAGCAGCCAGAGAAGCGCTCGCCAGTGGTACTTTGAACTTGCGAGGCAAAGATCTCGCCGAAAAGATTATCACTGACTCTTTACAGAATATTCGGTAAAACGAGATACCAGAGTCCACTACCCCATTGTGGGACCAAGGATGGTTCCGAAAACCAAACCAGAGAAGTGCTGCTTTCACTCGTACGACGGTCAGACTCCATCGTGATGTTCTTCCTCTCCAGCAGGCTGAGTCCGCTGTTACGGTGGTTCGCTTCCCGTTCCTTTACTCTTCGGGGGATGAATCGGAGCAGGATAACCGCACGGTGTAGTGCTTATTAGAGCGTTTACTCATTTATCATCGCAGGATCCCAAAGCTATGAACGAGGTAAAGCGGTACCTTACCACCCTAGATACTCTTCTCCGACAGGAAATTGACCTCTACCAACAACTCCTCTGTTGTCAGCGAGAGGAAAAACGGTTCTTGATAGAACGAGCCTTGCCTGCCTTTACTAAAAATCTGCAAATCAAGGAAGGGATAGCCTGGAAGATTGCAAAGTTAGAAAAAGAGCGAAAGCAAGTTGTGGAACACTTAGCTGCTCTGTGGCATCTCCCTCCCGAAGAGTTGACGCTCAACCACCTGAGTGCCCGGATAGAGGAACCGTATGCTACCCAGTTTCTCCATTACCGTTCCGTACTGCAGACCCTGATGCATGACCTCCAAACCGTAGATCGAGAAAATGAGATTCTTTTACGGGAAGCTCTTATTTTTCTTGAAGCAGCTCTCGCCTTCTTCGAACGAGTATCTCCACACCATAGTATCTATCATCAGTCCGGGAAATTTGTTCTTCAGCCTCATGGAAGAGTGATTTCGGGGAGAGTGTAAGTCATGATGAGTGGGATGAGTGGGATACTGTACACAGGCCTCCAGGCGTTGCTTGCTCAACAGGCGGCTGTTCAAACCGTTGGACAAAATATCGCCAATGTCAACACTCCTGGCTACTCGCGTGAACAACCGGTACTTGTGCCCGTGCATACCCAATCGTTTGGCGGGAGCGGAGTCGCTGTCGATCAGGTGAAGAGGGTCTATGATCGCTTTGTTGATCTGCAACTCCAGCTCGCCACCTCCAATGCGCAGAGCAGTCAACAACAGGCAGATCTCCTTAGCCAAATCGAAACACTCTTCAATGATCTGGAACAGGGAGAGTCTGGTCTCTCCAGGACACTCGAGCGCTTTTTTCAGAGTTTTCAGGAGTTAGCTATAAACCCGCAAGGCCTGGCCGAACGCATGGTGGTACAACAACAAGGAGAGATGGTCACCCAGACCTTCCATCAACTTGTCGAAGGAGTAACGGCGATCCGAAAGGAGCTCAATGGGATGCTTCAGGACGAACTCAAAGGAATTAATCATCTAGTGAGCCAGATCGCCGATCTGAATCTCCAGATCCAGCGTACAGAAACCAATGAAAAAGATCAGGCCAACAGCCTCCGTGACCAACGGGATTTGCTGTTGCGAGAACTGGCTGGCAAATTAGATATTACGACGTTTGAAACTCCGGCTGGAACATTGACGGTCTTGGTGGGCGGAAGCCGTCCACTGATCGAAGGCTCACATACCAGTAGCCTTGTTGCGCTTCAAGATCCTGATGACCCTGATCGCCTGACTGTGCATATCCAGAACAGCCAGGGACAGCTCACCGAGATGACTTCCCATATCCGCAGTGGTAAGCTTCAGGGCCTTTTAGAAGTGAGGGATGCTATTCTTCCTCAGGTAACCAAGAGTCTTGACCGTCTCGCGGCCCAACTAATCAGTACTACCAACCAGATTCATAGCAACGGTTATGGTCTTGATGGATCAACCGGCAACGTATTCTTTGCTCCTCGTACAGTTACCACCCAAGCCCAAGCTCAGAATCAGGGCGGAGGGATGGTGCAGAGCGCAACCGTGTATGATCCTACACAGCTCACCCTCGATGAGTATCAGATCGTCTTTACCTCGGATAACCTGTTTGATGTGGTTAATACTACAACTGGAGATACCGTGTCCAGTGGAAATTCGTATGCGGCAGGTGCAGCAATCCGATTTGAAGGGATAGAGGTGGTGCTGGGGGATAATGGAACCCCTCCCCAAATCGGTGATCGATTTATGATCAGTACGATCCACGAGGCGGCTAAGCATATTGCAGTAGATACAAATATCCTTAATGACCCTCAGAAGATCGCAGCAGCGGGAACGCCAGAGCAAGGGGATAACACCAACGCCCTGGCCCTTGCCAAGCTCCAAGAGACTCGACTCATTGACGATGCTACACTGGAGGAATTCTACCATGCTCTCGTGGGAAGTATTGGTCTCCAAAGCCAAAACAAAGCCCGTGTAGCCGAGCAGCAACAATTACTGGTCACACAGATGGAAAACAAACGGGAATCTATTTCAGGGGTCTCTCTGGATGAAGAACAAATAGAGCTTATTCGCTTTCAACAAGCATTTGAAGCAGCAGCACGTTTTATCAACGTGGTGGATGAACTGGGTCAGACGGTGCTCAGCTTGATCCGATAACGACAAAGGACAAGAGGAGAGGTATGCGCGTCACCAATAATATCATATTTAACACTGCACTTGTGAATATCCAGCAGCAAAGTAAGCGTCTATTCCGTACCCAGGAAGAGGCCTCTTCCGGGAAACGAGTGCAGAAACCATCTGATCATCCCCTCGATACCCGACGGATCCTCGCTCTACGTGCTACCTTAGCCTCTTTTGAGCAATTCAAGAGAAATCAAGGCACCGGAGCCCTCTTACTTCAAGAAACAGATACCGTGTTAGAAGGGATAGAAACGTTGCTACTTAGGGCAAAGAATATTGCTCTAAATGCAGCTAATGCTACGGTAAATCCAGAAAATAGAGCCGTAATGGCCCAAGAAGTGGGTAACCTATTTGAGCAAGCTCTTCAGTTTGGCAACAGGATGGTAGGAGGTCGATATCTCTTTGGTGGCCAATCTAACGAGCAGCCACCATTTACTACGGTAGCCGCTATTGAGAGTAAAGCTACAGCACTCACTCCGTCCGGTACGCTCATATCCCTCTCTGATGGTGACCTGATTATCAATGGCACGACGATTCGAGCAACGAGAGGGACAGACGATACGGTATCTACCTCAGATAATATGGCCAGCGCCCTGGCTATTGCCAAAGCTATCAATCAGGTAGCTTCGACTACTGGTGTCCATGCGACAGCCTCCACCATCCTCTCCCTGACTATCATAGATTTTGGGGATTTAACCGGCAATAATCTCCAGATTAATGGAGTAGCAATAACCGGCACTATCACCGATGCCGTATCACTCGTTTCGGCTATTAACAATGCCAATATCCCGGGAGTAGTTGCCTCATCGAGTGGAACGAATAATCTGACTTTAATAGCTGCAGATGGTCGTAATATTCAATTGGAAACCGATGGGCTCTCCACTGGAAACATGGCATTTACCGGTTTCGATTTGGGGGGCGGGGTCGCCCTGGATCAAACCGCTACTGGAACGGTGACTCTGCGCTCGGATAAGGCGTTCACGATTGGGGGACTGCATCCAGAGTATGCAGGTTTACAGGCTGGTCCAGTTAATCTCACCGCTCACTTCCAGGGAGATAATAACCCTTTTGTGGTAGAAATCGCTCCTGGGCAAATGGTGCCTGCTAATGTGACTGCATCGGAATTTTTACTCACCGATTTACGTCCCAATCTGAATCGAGATACCCCTCTCTCCAGTTTACGCCAGGGAAAGGGTATTAATACTGGGATAATCAGTATCACGGATCGGAGTGGAAACACCGCGCTTGTGGATCTTTCTGGAGCCAAAACCGTTGGTGAGGTCATCGATATCATCACCAATACTCCAGGAATGAACGTGTCTGTAGAGATTAGCAGTACAGGGCAAGGTCTGGTGCTTACTGATAATACCGACTTTCCCATTCGTAATCTTACCGTGACCGACCTTGGAGGAGGGACCATGGCGAGCGAGCTGGGCATTGCGGCTGACCGTCCAGGACCAATTGTGGGCACGCCCCTTAAGCCTGTCCTGACTCCAACGACCCCTCTCTCCCTTTTATATGAAGGACAAGGGGTTACTCCCACTGCTATACGTATTGTCAATGGCGTCAATGAGGTAGAAGTAGATCTCAGTGGAGCCCAAACCATCGGAGATGTCTTAGACGCTATCAACGCCACTGGAGCCAATGTGACAGCGCGTATCAATGCTGCAGGTACTGCCCTGGAAATACGCTCGAATGATCCAGAGACAGTAGCAACAGTAACCGAGGTCGACGGCGGAACCACTGCGACCGTCTTGGGGCTCCAGGGGGGGCAGGATATCTTAAAGAGTTTGAATTTATTACAGGAGAGCCTTCAGAAAGATGATCCAAAAGCGCTCCAAGGGGTGATATCTTCACTGGATATGGGCTTAACCCAAGTCTCAGCATTACGAGCAAATGCTGGAGCCCGCTCAAACCGTATCGAGTTGACTGGACAGTATCTTGAAGACCTCCGTATCTCTACGGCAACGCAACTTTCTCCACTTGAGGATGCAGATTTTGTGGAGGTGCTGACCCGTCTCTCCCAGCTAACCGTGGCTTTTCAAGCCGCTCTGGGTTCAACTGCTCGTATCATTCAACCAACCTTGATGGACTTTTTACGATAGACTCACCTGACCCTGGGAACCTTTGGAGTAGAGTGTGGCTTTAGCTTGACAAAGTCAGATTACTTGGATCTCGGAACTCGTGTAGACTTTCCACGGAGGGAGATATGCTGATCCTTACACGGAAGTTAGGAGAAAGCATTACCATTGGGGAAAATATTACCGTCAAGGTATTAAGTATTCGGGGGAATCAAGTCAAGCTAGGCATTGAAGCTCCCCTGGGTATGCCTGTTTATCGTGAAGAGCTTTATCTGCAAATTAAGGCCGAAAATCAGCGGGCAGCCACGACAAGACATCAGGACATTTCGAGTACCCAGGCACTCTGGAAACACTGGAAACCCCCTGAGACAAGGAGAGAATAGATGCTCATACACACAACTCGTTTTGGTGCCCTAGAGATTGATCCACAAACCATTATTCATTTTCCCTTTGGCCTCTTGGGCTTTCCTCATCAAAAAAATTATGTGATCCTCGATCATGACAAAGAGATTCCCCTGAAATGGTTGCAGGCCGTTGAGGAGCCTGATCTGGCTTTTGTGATTATCGACCCTCTCCTGCTCATGCCTGATTATGAGGTAGATATCGACGACCAGGATCTGGAAGATCTCCAGGTCCAGGAGCTGAAAAACCTTGTTCTCCTGGCTATTGTAACTGTACCGCCAGGCGCTCCTGAACAGATGACGGTCAATCTGAAAGGCCCAGTGCTGGTCAATAGCGAAAATCGCTGGGCTAAACAGCTTGTGCTGGTGAATCGTCCTTATCAGACTCGACATCCGCTCTTCACCACTTCCGGTACCCCTTAAGAGGGCTTGTTAAAGCGAAGCAAGGCAGAACAATTGTTGTCCGTGGTAAAAATTTCCAAAACCCCTCAAGAATTCTTGCCGACTTGCCGATACAGTGTTTAGTAGGATCACTATTAACCATAAGTAACTATAAATAGAGTAATACCAATTTACCTTGGGCATAATGCATTCTTGCCATTCTGAGCGCTGCGCTTCGGGGTGACAAATGGACTTCCCTGCGCTACGCTTCGGGAGTCGAACGGACAACCCTGCGCTACGCTTCGGGGTGACAAATGGACTTCCCTGCGCTGCGCTTCGGGGTAAACTCCACGAAGAATCGTCGGTTATCGACTCTTTGCTTTGCTCAGAGTGACACAAGGATATGCTCCATTGCTCTGGTAAATTGGTATAAGGAGGATCGTATGGATGGGGTAGTATTACCAGCAAATAACGCACGAGGCATTTCTTTTCCTTCTGCAGTGGATGCTATGCCCAAAAGCGCGGAAATCAACCAGCAACAGGCGAGGTCCTATAATACGAATACAGAGTTGCGGAAAGAGAAAGACTCGCAAAAAGAAACGTTACAGGCGGTAAATTTTGCAAATGCTGTGGCAGAGCTATTTGATAAGAAAATCGAATTTAGTTATGATGAACGGATTCAACAGGTAGTGGTAAAGATTATGGAGGGAAATAGCGAAGAGGTGATCCGACAAATTCCACCGGAAGAGATTATCGAGCTGGTCGCCAAGTTACGAGAAGATTTTCGGGGATTGATTTTTGACCAGAAGGGGTAACCGGCCGATTCAACCATGGAGATAAACAGGGCTATGCTGGACAGGGTAAGTTCCCAAACTCTGTATACATCCGTCGCAAACTCGCACCTAGCTCAGATACAGGTAACCAGGGACACTCTCCTCGAGGATCGCGTCTCTCTTTCCCAGATCCAAGATCATCTCCATCTCTCCCCCTGGTGTCCATACTGTCAGCAAAATGCTGATCAAGTCTCTCTCTCCGCTTCGGGAAGGGAGTTATCAAAGAAAACTGGAACAGAACAAAGTCAGGAAAATCCTTTAGAGGCTGGCCAGCGTTCCCCCGAAATCTATTCTAACCTGCGCAAACTCGATCCCCAAGAACAGCGTGTTGTTGAGGAGTTACGTCAACGTGACCAGGAGGTGCGTACCCACGAGCAAGCGCACCTGCTTGCTGCTGGCCCGTACGCTTTAGGTGGCCCTCTGTTTACGTATCATATTGGTCCAGATGGCCAGCGATATGCCGTCGAGGGTAAAGTTCCGATCGATGTAAGCCCGGTACCAGGAGATCCTCAAGCCACCATACAAAAAGCTGCAACGATACGTCGTGCCGCTCTCGCTCCTGCTCATCCCTCCGGGGCTGATCTGGCAATAGCAGCCAAGGCTACCACCATGATGGCCCAGGCCCAGCAGGAAATCATGAAAAGCACCAGAGAAAATTACGGAATGCCCTCAGGTGAGGTTCCCTCTTCTCCTTTTGCACCGACGAGAGGGGATAATCCTATTCAGGACAGCATCTCTCCCGCTTTTCCCATCACAATAGCCCTCGCCAGTTATCAACAAGCAGCTCGATCCACCTCTGTCTTTCATCTAACCGCTTAATCACCAAACCGATTGCCCCCTTTACTTATTTCTGACTCTGCAGCGCAATCCTCTTATCTTACAGTGGTCGATCAAACTGCAGGCAAAGCATGGGTCTGATCGTAGTTCAGACCAGGCGCTGCTGAGTGCAAACTTTACCAGCCCAAAACTTCCTTAAAATTCCACTTCCTCGGCATTCTCAGGGGTGATACCTTTTGCACCCCTCCCGGGGAGATTCCAAAAAGATTTAGAGAGAAAAATTCATTGACATCGGGTAATAATTTTGCTAGAAATACACATTTATTATAGAGAAAATTTCTTTCCTATCCAGGAAAGTGAGGAGGGGAATAGCAGAGAGAGGGATATAACGCCATGAAAAAAACAGGTGCAGAGATCTTGCTGGCATGTTTAAAAGCTGAAGGGGTGGAGGTAGTGTTTGGCCATCCGGGTGGAGCCATTATGCCGGTCTATGACGCGCTCTATGATTCGGATATTCTGCACATCCTGACGCGACATGAACAAGGAGCAGCGCATGCAGCAGATGGATATGCCCGCGCTACCGGTAAAGTAGGAGTCTGTTTTGCTACTTCTGGACCAGGAGCAACCAATCTGATCACCGGTCTGGCCAATGCCCTGATGGATTCTGTCCCGCTGGTGGCTATTACGGGACAGGTGCCTACTGCCATGATCGGAACAGATGCCTTTCAAGAGGCAGATGTCTACGGGATTAGCATTCCGGTAACGAAATATAACTACTTGGTCAAAGACCTCAAAAAGCTTCCCCGAGTGGTGGCGGAAGCGTTTCATATTGCTCGATCGGGCCGCCCTGGTCCGGTATTGATTGATCTCCCCAAGGATCTTCAAAATCAGGTGATGGAGTATGAAAAAGCTCCACCGGTATTTCTGGAAAAATACCGCTTACCCGATGTAGAAAAAGAGCAGGGTGAACAACTTGAGCGAGCAGTAAAAACCCTTCTCAAAGCCCAAAAGCCGGTTCTCTACGTCGGGGGAGGAACGATTATCTCCGGAGCGAGTGATCTGGTATACGCCCTGGCCGAAAAAGCTTCCATTCCGGTGACTACCACTTTGATGGCGACGGGGGCTTTTCCGGGTACCCATGAGCTGTCCCTGGGGATGTTGGGAATGCATGGAACCCGAGCTGCCAACTATGCAATGGATCAAGCTGATCTGATCATCGCCTGTGGAGCGCGGTTTGATGATCGGGTAACCGGGAAAGTATCCGAGTTTGCCAAAAATGCCACTATCATCCACATCGAGATCGATCCTGCTGAGATCAGCAAGATTGTCCGAGCCCATATTCCTATCAAAGGGGATGTGAAACAAGTGTTGGCCGCCATCCTGAAGCGACTGGAGGGGGTAAAAATTCCTAAACACAAGAAGTGGCTTGACCAGATTCAGCAATGGAAACGGAGCTATCCGCTCACCTATGGGAGTTCAGACAAGGCGATCAAACCACAATTTGTAGTTGAGGAGCTGTACCGGCTGACGGAAGGAAAGGCTATTATCACCACCGACGTCGGACAACATCAGATGTGGGCTGCACAATTCTATAAATTCCATAATCCGCGGAGCTTTATTACTTCTGGTGGCTTAGGGACAATGGGGTACGGATTTCCAGCGGCTATTGGTGCGCAGGTAGCCTTTCCAGATCGCTCGGTCTTCACTATTGCTGGTGATGGGAGTTTCCTGATGAATATCCAGGAACTAGCTACGGTGTTCGAATATCAGATTCCGGTCAAGGTAGCTATTATCAATAATGGGTATCTCGGAATGGTACGTCAATGGCAAGAAATTTTCTTTAACCGACGTTATTCGCAAGTCGATTTGAAGAAGGGCAATCCAGATTTTGTGATGGTAGCCAATGGTTTTGGTGTGGAAGGAATTCGAGTCACCAAGGCGAAAGAGGTCCGGCCAGCGTTGGAAAAAGCTCTCGCTATCAAGGGACCGGTAGTGCTCGATATCCATGTCGATCAGGAAGAAAATGTCTTCCCCATGGTTCCCTCTGGTGGAACGGTAAAGGACATTATTGGATAGAAGGAAACAGAAGGAGTATGCAGCAAAATATTGCTACCAAAAAGCATGCGCTTTCCATCCTGGTGCGGAACCATCCTGGTGTCCTGTCTCATGTGGCTGGTCTCTTCACCCGCCGTGGCTATAATATTGATAGCATTTCGGCAGGAGTGACCGAAAATCCTGAGATTACCCGGATTACCATCTGTGTTACTGGTGACGAGAAGATGGTGGAGCAGATCGTCAAGCAATGCCAGAAGCTTGTCGATGTGCTTTCGGTGGTGGATTTGAAATATGACGAGTCGATTACCCGAGAATTGGCCGTCATCAATGTCAAAGCCACCCAACAAACGCGCTCGGAAATCATTCAGATTGCCAGCGTTTTTCATGGCCGCATTGCCGATATGTCCGAAGAGGCGCTGATGATCGAGGTTACCGGAAACGAACGCCAGATCGATTCGATCATCAAACTCCTCTCGGTGTATGGCATTGAAGAAATTGCCCGCACTGGACTCGTAGCCCTTGGATTCCCTAGCAAACGACGGAAAGCGTCTTAACTGGAAGGGGGCATGATAACTTATGCCTCCCTTCCGGCCACTGTAAGAACCCTTGAAACACTTTAACCGTAGAGGCTCTGAGGAAAGTACGTTTTCTACTCTTTTTGTACTTACCCACTGGCTTCTGGTTGGGGCACATAGTCCTCCAGGGGTGGAAAGGCGTCCAGATCCTGGGCAATCCCTGCTCGCAGAAAAGAATCCACCCACCAAAAGATATTATGAGTGCGGACAGAGCGACGGAGTTTACGCATCCGGCTTCGGCGTTCTTCCTTGCTCATCAAAAAGGCTTGATAGATAGCTCCTGCAACCCCTTCAATATCATAGGGATTCACCAGGAGCGCTCCCCCTTGTAACTGTGCCGCAGCGCCAGCAAATTCACTCAAGATCAGCACTCCATCGTTGTCAATGCTCGACGCACAATACTCTTTGGCCACCAGATTCATTCCATCTTTCAAGGGAGTGATTAAGGCAATGTCTGCAGTTCGATAATAGGCCAGTAATTCGGTACGCTCTAGGCTGCGGAAGATATAGTGAATGGGTACCCAATCCGGTTCGGTGAATTGTCCATTAATTTCGCTGACCAGCCGCTCAATTTCTACCTTCAAATGATGATACTTGGGAAGATCTTCTCGACTGGGCACCACAACCTGTATAAAGGTGACTTTTTTGTGGAGATCAGGAAAACGGATAAGCGCGTTTCGAAAAGCCTCCAGACGATGAGGAATGCCCTTCGTATAATCGAGCCGATCAACTCCTAAAATGAGACACCGATTCTGGAGATCGGCCCGGATAGCTTTTGTGCGCTCGGATACCTCCTGGCTCGATGCATCATTGGCAAAGGCGTTGAAGTCGATACTAATGGGAAAATTCCCTAACCGGACTTCCCGCTTTCCAATCCGGCCGGTCAGCACCTGACCTTTCCCTGAAATCATAACATCACTTCGCAAAGTGCGCACACACTGGACAAAGTTCCGTCGATCCCGTAAGGTTTGAAATCCGATCAGATCATATTCTAATAAGGCATTTAAGAGCTCAAATCGCCAGGGCAGGTTACAGTAAATATCCAGAGGAGGAAAGGGAATATGCAAATAAAAGCCTACGTTAGAAGTCACTCCAAGTGTTCGGAGCTCCTTAGCCACATTCATCAGATGATAATCCTGCACCCAGATGTAATGCTCACCATTCAGGTTGTTCACGATAGCTTGAGCAAATTTCCGATTGACCTGCTGATACGCTTTCCAGTACGCAGGCTTGAAGTTGCAAAGGGTGGGAAAATCATGGAATAGAGGCCAGAGAATTTCATTGGAAAAGCCGTAATAAAACCCATCTCTTTCTTCGGTTGTCAGGGAGACCGGCTTGAGCATATAGCCGGCATTTCTGGTTTCTTTGGCCAGGAGTTCCTCAAAATCGATCGTTTCTTCTTCCTCTTCAGTAGTACCGGGCCATCCGATCCAGATTCCTCCTCGATTCCGCAAGACTGGGGCCAAGGCAGTGACTAAACCACCAGAACCCGATTGTACTTGCCAGCTATTCCCCTCACGTTTGATCACTACGGGTAGTCGATTCGAGATAATAAACAGACGTTTTACCGGGGTCTTCATACTTCACCTCCTCGCCTCCACCTTCTACCGGATGGGATGACAATCTCCAGAGAGACGAGAGTCCACCTCATAGACCATGATTCCTCCCTTCTCTCAAGAGGAAAGGCGGCCGGTATGATCTCTTCTCATGAGAGATGAGCGCAAGCTTGTTTCCACTGCGTCAAAAATTCGAGAAGTTCCTCCGGTGGTTTGAGCCAGAGATCAGCACTCGTAGGACGGAATTCTGGGCGAACCAGTACCCGGAGACCTCTGCGGCCAAGAGCCTGGAATGCATCCTCATCCGTCCGATCATCCCCAAGATAGGCCGCCGCCGGAGATTCTCCCATTTCTGCAAGGATAGTTTGTACCGCAAGACCTTTATCTCTTCCAGGGGCACGGAGTTCAATCCCTCCATCAAATTCATGGAGAGTTAATCCGCTTTCCTGAGCGATGAAAGACCAGTACTGCTGGGCCTGGTCCCGCAGGGTGGTGATCATTTCTTGTGGAAGGCCACGCCAGTGCAACGCCACACAGGCCGGTTTTTGCTCACATCGTTCCGGCCATCCCATGCCTTCCGCCCAGGCTTTAGCCTCCTCAAGTCCCTGCTGAAAACGAGTATCCAAGGGCATCATTTCATAGGTGCTATCCGGTCGTAATCGCTCCCAGCCATGAGACCCCCAGATCTCTGGAGGATGAGCAAGCCCCAAGAGAGGGATAATATCCTGGATCCAGCGGCCAGTGATTAACACTACCCGCGTATGACCTGCCTCGATAAGTGCTTCCAAGATTTCGCGGATCCCTGGATATGGAACAGCCTGATTCCGATCGATGCGGAAAGGGGCGAGCGTTCCATCATAATCAAGAAGCAAGAGGCGTTGCTCTGCTTGCTCTACTTTGGCCAAAAATCTCTCTATCTTCACTGCAGGGTTGAGGATCTGCATGGATGGTCCTATCTATCGATTCATGACCTCAGGGCCTTATCTGCCTGGGCTCAAGACAGCATAGCTCCTGGCATCTGTAACATGCCATTATTCTATTATTGTAGTCAACCGTTTCCTCTCTGTCAAAGTACAGAAGGGGAATCGTTTGGTCGGGAAGAGAAGAATAGAGTAGTCAGAGAGTTGGAGGTTGTCAAATCCATTCTTCTCGGTCTAAGGTGCGATACTGCACAGCTTCAGCGAGATGCTCGACTTCAATAGTGTCACTCTGGGCCAAATCGGCAATAGTTCGCGCCACCTTGATAATCCGATGATAAGCCCGAGCACTAAAACCGAGCCGGTTCATGGCCGTTTCCAGCAGTTCGCGGGCAGAGGGTTGAAGTGGACAGTAGAGTTCAAGATGCTTAGGGAGCATATGCGCATTGCAATAAATCTGTTCATGCCGTAACCGATGTTGCTGCTGGATCCGAGCCTTGTTGACACGTTCCTGAATCTGAGCGGAGGATTCTTCTGCTTCTGGACGGGCCAGCTCACGATAGGGAAGGGGAGGCACTTCAATATGGAGGTCAATCCGATCCAGGAGTGGTCCCGAAATCCGTCCCAGGTATTTTCGCACTTCCAGAGCAGTGCAGGTACAGGTCCGTTGAGGATCGGTACGAAAACCACATGGACAGGGATTCATAGCCGCTACGAGCATAAACCGTGCGGGATAAGTAAGGCTCATAGTCGCACGTGAGATTGTCACCACTCCATCTTCCAAGGGTTGACGGAGCACTTCGAGGACATTGCGCCGAAACTCGGGGAGTTCATCGAGAAACAGTACCCCATTGTGAGCAAGGCTCACCTCGCCCGGAGAAGGAATTTGCCCTCCACCAATCAAACCTGCATCAGACACTGTATGATGTGGAGCCCGAAAAGGGCGATGGACTACGAGAGCATTCGTCTGACTGGTTAACCCCATCACACTGTGAATTTTGGTAGTGACAATAGCTTCTTCGAGCGTCATCGCCGGGAGGATAGAGGGTAATGCCCGGGCCAGCATAGACTTTCCAGAACCCGGAGGGCCCAGAAGAAGGATATTATGCCCCCCTGCTGCGGCTACTTCTAGAGCGCGTTTGGCATGGTGCTGTCCTTTAATCTCGGCAAAATCGATCAGCGAAGATTGCTGCCGACCAAAGAAGCTATCTTCTGAGATCTTAACCGGTGTCATGGTCTCGTGGCCATTGAGGAATTCCACAACCTGAGGGAGGGTAGCGGCTGGATAGATCTGAATCCCCTGCACGACCGCCCCTTCTAACGCATTATCCGCAGGAAGAATCACCCCCGCCATCCCTGCCTCCCGTGCAGCCACCGCAATCGGCAGTGCTCCTCGAATCGGTTTGACCCGTCCATCGAGAGAGAGTTCTCCCAGGATCAAATGATGGGGAAGGCGATCCTCTGCTACCAAACCTACAGCGCGAAGAATGGCAATGGCAATTGGGAGATCAAAGGCGGAACCTTCTTTTTTGACATCCGCAGGTGCCAAATTGACTGTAATCCGGCGCAGGGGAAAAGAAAAACCGGTATTTGTAATGGCCGCCTTGACCCGTTCCCGGCTTTCGCGGATTGAGGCATCAGGGAGTCCTACAGTAGAGAAACTGGGTAATCCAGGGCCAATATCTACCTCGACTTCGACCAGATAAGCTTCAATCCCTAACACCGCACTAGTCAAAATTTTGGAGAGCATAAGCCTATCCTCTTTCCACTTGCCCATCTCACGGTCGCCGCCAGGCTACAGTATCTCTGTAGCCTGAGTAGATTTATGCTATCCCGTTTCCGATATCCTGTCAAGAAAGTGGTGGCGTTTCTCCTGGAAAAATCTTTCTCTCCTCTCCATCGGCTTGCTTTCCAAGTGGCCATGAGGACAGAGGGATTACTCTCCATTGCTCTGCTCAGCTTGATTTTTTCCTTGCATCTTCCTCTCCAGGGGAATATATTATATATTAAAGGTATTTCCGGGTGATTGTGATCAGCCGACTCTTCTTTTTCCTCAGGCTACACCAGTTCTTCCTCTCCGCTCTATCTTGCTGTATATCTTGTGATTCCTGGTCTTGATATTCCTCTTCTCTCATCGTTTCACTTTCTGACCTGCGTTGTGGATCACAATCACCCCTCCTTATTATCCATCCTTTAGGCCCAAGGAGGTAACTATGTGCATCAGGACACTGAAAACGCTATGTATCCTCCTCATTATCCTGTTCTTCGGTGGTTTAACCCCTCTCATCACTCCCGTCTCCTTACTCGGGGCGGAAGTTCCTGCGCCGCTCAAGACTGCCCAAAACGATCAACTCGGCACCTTTTTGGTTGGCCCGAAGGGGATGACTCTCTACATCTTCGATAACGACAAAGAACTAGGGAAAAGTAGCTGTTACGGACGGTGTGCCGAGAATTGGCCTCCCTTTACCCCTCAGCCTGATGATCCGGAGCCTGTAGCTCCACTCAGTGTTATTACACGTGAAGACGGCTCCAAGCAGTATGCCTACAAAGGAAAACCGCTGTATTATTATGTTGAGGATTATACACCGGGTGCTACAGCGGGTCATGGAGTCGGCAACCGATGGTGGGTGGTAAAGCCCTAGAGCCTTTTACAAACCGAGCTTCATCAACACCTTGCGCACAAACGACTGTTTTGTCGTCTCCGAGGCTTGTGGAGCCTCGGTTGTGGATGCTGTGGGTTGTCCCTGGTCAGGCTTTACATAGGCTCCACAAGTCGTACAGACATAGTCACCGGTCGGCCGGCCGTCATCGTAGCACTCTTCCTCAATTTGTGGATGATCACAAGGTGGGTTTCCCTCCGCTTTCCATGCTTTTCGTCTCCGCTGGGCTGTATGCATCTTCATAATACACCTCCACGATCTGGTGTCTATGGGTAGCCCCTCACGAGTCGGAAGCTTTCCAGTAATGGTCAGAGAGAGGTCTTACCCAAGGACTCAATACAAGACTCTAATACACAGTTGCAGGAGTGAATACAGAAAATCTGAATAGATTCTGCTGGGACTGGTGCTCAATGCCGCATACGTATACGAAGAGGAAAGGGAACAGGAGCTTCTATTCGTAGTATATATTCGCGCGCTCCAGCGCGTCAACTCAAAATGTGAGCAGCATCTCTCACCACTTGGTGAGAAAGGAACTCCTGGCCCTGCACCACTTGCTTCGACAGGCTCAGTTCACCAGACTCTGAAGGAGAATAGAGGTTACTATTCCCCTGAACTAGAGAGTGACTTCCTTTTCTTTTTGACAAATTCCCTCTTTTCTGGTATATAACAGACTCATAAAGTGAGTTTGGATGATTTTCTCAATCCCAGAGTAATAGAGGGTATCATCTAGCAGAGCGATAATTTCTCTACTAGGATCTGTGGAAGATTGAGGAAAGACCATGAGAATACTCCGTGATTTCGGTGTTCTGCTCATGTTCATGAGCACCCTGATGGGAGGATGTGCCTCGAATCTAGAATATTCTCAAGACCAGACCCAGGCTCAGGACCACTATCAGCGTGGGGTAAATTACCTGAATGCTGGGGCACCAGAGCTTGCTGTTCAGGAACTTCTTGAAGCGTTAGAGCGTGATAGAGAGAATGCAAGGATCTATAATGCCTTAGGATTAGCCTATCATATGCAAAGGAAGTACCCGTTGGCTGAAGAGCAGTTTCAGCAAGCGATTACCATTGATCCACAATTTTCAGAGGCTCACCTGAATTACTCTGCCCTCCTTATCGCGATGAAACAATGGGATAAAGCAATTATCAGAGCCGAAAATGCTCTGACCAATCCAGCCTATCAAACACCTGAACGAGCCTATCACAATATCGGGTATGCCTATTATCAAAAAGGGCTTCTTACCGTTGCCATATCCTACTTTCAAAAAGCTTTGGCGTATAATCCCAGCTTTCCTTATACAAATTACTACTTGGGACAGATTTATCTGCAACTCCAGAAGTTTCCAGACGCTATTCGCGAGTTTCAGGCTGCTATACAACGTGATCCTACGTATTGGAATGCCTATTACCAGTTGGGATTAGCGTATGACCGCAATGGGGAAAGGCAGAAAGCGGAAGAGATTTTTCAGCGCCTCATGGCCTTGGCTCCGCGCAGTGTATGGGCGCACGAATCTCAAGCCTACCTGGAATCACACCGGTAAGTCGGCTTGAGCTTTCGGGTAAGAATAGTAAACCAGTCTTCGCAAACCAGGCAGGAATTGTGAGAAAATTCAGGCAACCTAAAGGGGAAAAGACGTGGAATCGTTAGGTGAATTTCTGAAAAGAGAACGAGAGTTGCGGAATATAACCCTCGAAGAAATTTCGAGCGCAACCAAAATTAGTATCCGTTTTCTGGAAGCACTGGAACAGGATAAGTATGATCTCTTACCAACTGAAGCTTTTGTGAAGGGCTTTTTACGCTCATATGCCCAGTATATCGGCATTGATCCCGATGAGGTCATTCTCATCTATCAGGAAAATAAAGAACAGCAGGCCGATTCGCTTCGGACAACGAAATCATCTTCTCCTGCCCGGAACTCAGGTTCGAAGATCTTTATGGCTTCTCTTGCTATCCTCTTTTTCCTTACCGGTCTCTTAATCTACTTCTTCTTCCAGATAGATAGCCAGCAAACCGCTCTGAAGAGACAAGGAACTTTTAGTACCGAGGACAAGAGTGGAGCAGCTCCCTCTATCCTTAAGACCCCAACGCCAGATGCTTCTCTGGTCCAGGCCACATCAGCTCAGCAGCAGGTGGCAGAATCGATTCACCACCCCTCAGAAGAAAATATGCCAGACCAAATGTCTCCTCTGGGCGGTACAAATAGAGAAAGAGAAGAGGCCAAGCCACCTTCAACAGAGTATTTTACTTTAACCGCCGCTGCAGAGTCAGATACATGGCTGCGAATCACTATTGATGAGAAGGAGCAACATGACTTACTTCTCCGTTCAGGAAAAACAGCAAACTGGCAAGCCAAAGAGAAGATCGTTCTTACGGTAGGAAATGTGAGAGGCACTCGCCTCGATCTGAATGGCAAAGAAATTCCTCTTCCAGCCACCACGCGGAATGTCTTAAAAGATTATGTAATTACGCGAGAGACGGTGCCTTAGTTACCCAAAGCAGGGAATCCACTTCACCGATTTTCTCGAGGCGGTTGGAGGGCTTGAAGTTTTGTAGCCAAGCTATAGAGAGAAGGATTGCTCCTGACAAATTAGAAGAAAAATCCCTCAAAAAAATACTACAATCTGCCGATATAGTACTGGAAGAATCAAAATTAATGAGACCTGGCTCTCCTTATCCTCTTTTCTGTTCGTTAGAGAGCGAACTAGAGAGGTCATTTGGATATGACGAATTCCATGCTCCCTGTGCATGATCCATGCCTTCATGGACCGGAAAAACTCTTTGGTATATTTGGGTACCCGATTGCCCACTCTCTCTCACCGTTGATGCATAACACCGCATTTCGCCATCTCGGTTTGCCCTATTTATATCTCCCTTTCTCAGTTCATCCCCAGCAACTTGCAGAAGCTGTGCATGGAGTACGCGCTTTGGGGATTCAAGGGATTAATGTGACTATTCCCCATAAGGAAGCCATGACCTTACTCGTGGATCGTCTTACCCCAGAAGCACAGATAATTGGGGCGATAAATACGGTCCTGGCCGATGGAAAAACTTTGATTGGTCATAATACCGATGGAACAGGATTTCTAACTGCTCTGGAACAAGAAGCCCATTATACAGTAGCTGGGAAAACGATGCTCCTCTTGGGAGCAGGGGGCTCAGCAAAGGCAATTGCCGTTCAGCTTGCTCTGGCTGGTATCCATAAAATCATTCTCGCCAATCGTACCAGAGTCCGTGCAGAGATGTTAGCAACTCATCTCCACACTTATACTCCTGTGCCATCCTGTGAAGTGATCCCGTTCGACCAATCTGCTTTAGCCACAGCCATGCAGGAAGTAGACCTCATCGTCAATGCCACTGCGGTCGGTTTGGAAAGCAAGGAAGCATTACCCTTGCCCGTCGAACAACTCTCTTCTCGGCATCTCGTCTGTGATATTGTATATCGTCCCTTACTCACCCCTCTACTTCGGGCAGCCCAGCAGCGTGGAGCGCGGGTACTTGATGGATTGGAAATGCTTATCTACCAGGGTGCATTAGCTTTTCAATACTGGATCGATTCTCCCTTTCCAGTACCTCTTGCACGAAAAGCCTTGCATCACACGTTGACCCTCCAAAGCAGATGATAGCATTACGATACGACGAGAAGAACTCAGTAAGGAAAGATTATTATGGCAGAACGACTCGGTGAGTTGCTGGTACGAGACGGCCTGATTAGTCGTGAACAACTTGATCAGGCTCTAGAACATCAAAAGAATCAAGGAGGCCGGCTCAACTCTATTTTGGTCAAGCTCGGTTTTCTGAAGGAAGATGAGATAGTGCAATTCCTCAGCAAACAATATGGAGTGCCCTTTATTGACCTCTCTGCTATAGAAATTGCTCCTCCTGTGATTCAGCTTATTCCAAGCAAAATTGTTCAAAAGCATCTGGTAATACCGGTAAACCGGGTCGGGAGTAAGCTGACCGTGGCAATGGTTGATCCATTTAATGTCGCAGCGATTGATGATATTACTTTTCTGACCGGATACCATGTGGAGATCATGATTGCCTCGGAATCTTCGATCCGGAAAGCGATCGATCAGTATTACGATGCGGCAGAGACATTGCGGGATGTTATGGATTCTCTTCCAGAAGAGCATATGGAGCTGCTCGAAGAAGAAGAAGAGATCTCGGCTACCGAATTGCAAAAAGCCTCCGAAGATGCCCCAGTAATCAAATTAGTCAATGTTCTGCTCGCGGATGCTATTCGGAAAAGAGCGAGCGATATTCACATCGAGCCCTATGAGAAGAGTTTTCGTATTCGTTTCCGTATTGACGGTACACTCTATGAGGTAATGCAACCTCCCATGCGTCTCAAGCAAGCGATCACCTCTCGGATCAAAATTATGAGCGAACTCGACATCTCCGAACGGCGTCTTCCGCAAGATGGTCGGATGAAAGTCAAGCTGAAGGACAAAGAAGTAGATTTCCGAGTCTCCACGCTTCCGACCCTTTTCGGTGAGAAAGTCGTTATGCGTTTGCTCGATAAATCCAATCTGATGCTCGATATGACCAAACTGGGATTTGAACCCAAACAATTAGCAGATTTTGAGAAAGCCATCCAAAGCCCCTATGGTATGGTTCTGGTAACCGGTCCAACCGGAAGCGGAAAAACGACGACGCTCTATTCGGCTCTGGATCTCCTCAACAAACCAGATATCAATATTATGACTGCCGAAGATCCGGTTGAATTCAATATTCGAGGAATCAATCAGGTACAGATGCGGGAAAGTATTGGCTTGAATTTTGCCGCTGCACTTCGCTCGTTTCTCCGCCAGGACCCAGATATTATCATGGTGGGAGAAATCCGAGACTATGAAACCGCTGAAATCGCGGTGAAGGCAGCCTTAACCGGTCACTTGGTGCTGAGCACCTTGCATACCAATGATGCGCCCAGCACGATCAACCGTCTGCTCAATATGGGTGTGGAACCCTTTCTGGTCGCTTCCTCTGTAATCCTTATTGTCGCTCAACGCTTAGCCAGACGGGTCTGTCCGGAGTGTAAAGAGGCAATCAAAATACCAGAGAAAGTATTGCGTGAGAGCGGCTTTACTGAGGAAGAAGTCGCGGCCGGTATCACCTGTTATCGAGGGAAGGGATGCGATAACTGTAATAAAACTGGCTATAGAGGACGAGTCGCTTTGTACGAAGTCCTTCCTGTGGGGGACGAAATCAAGGAATTGATTTTGCAAGGAGCGACGAATCTGGAGATTAAGCGAGAAGCTATCCGTTCAGGCATGACCACCCTCCGACGGAGTGGATTAAAAAAGTTACAAGAAGGGGTCACTAGCCTCGAGGAAGTCCTCGATGTAACCATGGCAGATTAAGAGGTGAAGGAGATGGCAACTTTTGTCTGGTCAGGGAAAACAGCGGAAGGAGTGGTACAGAATGGAGAGTTAGAGGCTCCCAATCGGGGGAGTGCTATGGCTCAGCTCCGGCGTCGCCGTATTAACGTGATCTCGCTCAAACCGAAACCACGCGAGATCACTATCCCTGGACTGGGCTCCAGAGTTACGGAAAAAGAGATTGTCATCTTTACCCGTCAGTTTGCCACCATGATCGATGCAGGGCTTCCACTGGTGCAGTGTCTCGATATTCTTGCCAAGCAGACGGAAAACAAAACCTTTGCCAAAACTATTGGCCAAATTAAACGGGATGTAGAGAGTGGGGATACCTTTGCCGATGCTCTCCGGAAGCATCCTCGCATCTTTGATGAGCTCTATGTCAATATGGTGGAGGCAGGAGAGGTAGGAGGAATCCTCGACACGATCCTCAATCGACTCGCTGGTTATATGGAGAAGGCCCTTGCCCTTAAAGGCGAGGTCAAGTCTGCTATGGTCTACCCCACGGCCATTGTGTTTGTCGCTATCTCGGTTATTATCTTTCTGATGATCTTTGTCATCCCGGTTTTTGCCCAGATGTTTGAAGATTTTGGTGGCACCCTCCCCGGGCCGACCCGTCTGATCATCTTCTTGAGTGATTTCACCAAACAGTATGTGCTTCATTTTATTGCCGCGGTTATCCTCTTCATTTTTGCTTTTAAACGGTTTTATCGGACTGAAAAAGGCCGAAAAATGGTTGATGCCTTTATGCTTAAGACTCCGATCTTTGGTCCGCTGATTCAAAAAGTGGCTGTGGCCAAATTTACCCGTACCCTGAGTACGCTGATTAGCAGTGGGGTACCGATCATTGATGCTCTCACTATCACCGCCCGGACAGCCGGAAATAAAGTAGTAGAAGAGGCGGTGCTCTCTACGATCGATAGCATCAAGGAAGGGGAAACAATTACTGCTCCCCTTTCGCAGAAGCAAGTCTTCCCTCCCATGGTCGTGCAAATGATTGAGATTGGGGAGACCACCGGGGCGCTGGATGCCATGCTGACCAAAATTGCGGACTTTTATGATCAGGAAGTGGAACAGGCTGTAGCGGCCTTAACCTCGCTGCTTGAGCCAGCCCTGATGGTGTTTTTGGGAGTAACCGTGGGTTTCATGATCGTGGCCATGTATCTCCCCATTTTTAAACTGGCTGGTGTGGTCACTGGTGGCTGAGCAAGGAGCAAGAACCGTGACATGGATTGGTATCTGATTCCAAAACAATTGGGCATTCCATCACGAGAAGAGACGGTATCCGGCAACTTCCTGCTCAAAGTCAAAGCGTTGATGATTTTGCGGCTGGTGGTGATAACGCTTTTCTGGATACTGATCGTCCTCTTTCAAACTCGTGATCCCTACTTTCTCTCCTTTTTTCCGGTGACGTGGCCAGTCGTTGGAGCCTACCTGGCTACCCTGATTTACAGCTTACTGCTTCCCCACATCCACAACTTGCGGGCTTTTTGTTTTCTCCAGATTCTCGGTGACCTCCTTCTGGAAACGGGTATCCTCTATGTCAGCGGGGGAATTGAGGGAAGTTTTTCTTTCCTCTATATCCTGTCCATTATCACCGCTAGTATTATCCTGCAGCGGTCAGGGAGTTACACTATTGCTCTGCTGGCCAGCTTGATTTATGTCCTGTTTGCTAGCCTGGAATTCTATGGAATAATCACTCCGATCCAATTTTTCTGGCAGGAGAGTATCCCCTATCAACAAAGTTACGTCTTTTATACGGTAGTGCTGAATATTACAGCTTTTTTTCTGGTAGCTTTTCTCAGTGATCATCTGTCGGAAAGCCTGCGGAAGACAGGGAAAGCTCTGGAAAAGAAGAGTGCAGACCTTGCCAAGCTCCAATCCTTTCATGAAAATCTTGTGCAGAGTATGAATAGTGGACTACTCACGGCAGAGACAGATGGACGGATCGTTTCTCTCAATAGAGCTGCTGAACAGATTACCGGATTTTCCCTCGCAGAAGTGGTGGGAAAATCCTGCTATGACTTTTTCCAGTTCCCTACTTTACTGGAAGTCTGTAGCCATCCCGAACGTCTTCAGGAGAATCTCTATCGTTGTGAAGGACACTTCACCAAACGTAATGGGGAGGAAATTTTTTTGGGCTTAAGTATCTCCCCTTTTCGTGATGACAAAGGCCAGCTCCGGGGATTGATCTTTATCTTTCAGGACGTAACCAAAATTAAAGAGATGGAAGCCCGCATGCGCCGGACAGAGACATTGGCCGCTTTAGGACGGCTCTCTGCAGCCATTGCCCATGAAATCCGTAATCCACTCGCTTCGATCAGTGGATCAATTCAGATGCTCCGGGATGAATTGGATCTCAGCGAGACAAATCAAAGGCTTATGAATATTGTACTGCGAGAAACGGATCGATTAAATACGATCATCACCGAATTTTTAGCTTATGCTCGCCCTAAACCACCCATGTTAAAAGAGAGTGACGTCAATGAACTAGTCGAAGAAACGCTTACCCTGCTCCAGCAGAGTAAGGATCTGATACCCAATACCGCACAGCACCCCATCACGATACAGACCGATTTAGACTGTCCCCATATGGTCTTCGTCGATGCGGAAGAAATCAAACAGATTCTATGGAATCTCTGCATCAATGCCTTTCAAGCCATGCCTCACGGTGGAAAACTGACCGTCACCACCCGACTCAGCCCTACGGAGACAATACTCGCTTTACGTCCTTTCTTTCGAGATCCCTCTCTTCCTCCCTGGACCTTGAAAATCGAAGTACAGGATACAGGTAGTGGGATTCCTCCCGAGATACGGGAACGGATTTTCGATCCCTTCTTTACGACCAAAGAGCGTGGAACCGGTTTGGGTCTGGCCATAGTCTTTCGGATAGTTGAGCGCTATCGAGGGATGATCGAGGTGCAGAGCGCGGTTGACCGAGGAACCTGTATGCAAGTCTACCTGCCGGTCGCGCTGGAAAGCGGAAAAGTCGAAGGGGGAAGTATCGTATGAATGCAGGAGAAAAGCCGGTCAGCAAGGTGTTGGTTGTTGATGACGAAAAAGGGATGCGTGAATTTCTCTCGATCCTGCTCGAAAAAGAAGGTCATGAGACATTCGAAGCCTCCAGTGGTCAAGAGGCGATCGACCGTTTAAGAGAAATCGATTTTGATTTAATAATCACAGATATAAAGATGGCCCATGTCGATGGTCTACAAGTCCTGGAAGCCGTATATGAACTTTGCCCTCACACGCCAGTGATTATGATAACCGCTTTTGCTTCAACAGAGACTGCGGTAGAGGCGATGAAGAAAGGGGCGTACGATTATATTATTAAACCCTTTAAGATTGATGAGATGAAACTCATTATCAACAATGCGCTGAAAAAGCGCCATCTGGAGCGAGAGAATCAATATCTCAAGCGTAAACTGGCGGAAAAAGATCAGCCTCCTCTGCTGATTGGTCGGGGGCCTCAGATGACCAAGTTATTTGATCTGATCCAGAAGGTGACTGATGAAAAAAGCACGGTGTTGATCACCGGGGAAAGTGGTACCGGAAAAGAACTGGTGGCTCGGGCTATTCATATGCAAAGTAGCCGGTGTCATAAACCCTTCTTGACGGTGAACTGTGGGGCTTTGCCGGAACAGTTACTGGAAAGTGAGCTCTTTGGACATCAGAAAGGCGCATTTACTGGGGCTATTTCCAACAAAATAGGTCTCCTGGAAGCGGCTCATGGTGGCACATTTTTCTTCGATGAAATCGGAGAAATGCCACTGGCTCTTCAGGTGAAACTTCTGAGAGTACTGCAAGAAAAAGAATTCAAACGGATTGGAGGAACCCAAAATATTAAGGTTGATATTCGCATCCTGGCCGCAACCAACCGCAATCTGAAACAAGCTGTAGAAGAGGGGCACTTCCGTGAAGATCTCTTCTATCGCCTGAACGTGATCCTCATCGAAGTCCCACCATTGCGTAAACGACGAGAAGATATTCCTTTGTTGGTTGATCATTTTATCCAGAAATACAGTCAGGAACGCCAACGTCAACCTAAACGGATTTCCCCTCAGGTAATGGAACTGTTCGACTCTTATCCCTGGCCTGGCAATGTGCGTGAGTTGGAGAATGTGATCGAAAGAGCAATGATTCTCGAATCGGGTGATACAATTACTCCGGCCAGCCTTCCTGAACATATTCGCGAAGGAACACCTTTAGAGGTGCGGAAAAGAGGGGATTTTCCGCAAACTGGTATTGATCTGAAAAAGGTACTCGATGACATTGAACGGGATTTCCTGCTCAAGGCTCTTGCTAAGGAACAGGGGAGAATTAAAAGAGCCGCGCGATTGCTAAATCTGAGTTTCCGATCTATGCGCTATCTCATCAAAAAGCATGATATTCGGAATATTAAGCCAGAGTGAAAATTTTCTCTCCGCTATTTCCCATTTTCATGGATAATATGGTATTACACAGTATACACACTCTCTCCCTGGAGAGTGACTTGACCACTACCTCCTTCAATCGACAATTGACCCGGGCACACGATGTTCGTGTGCTTGGGATCTCTCGACAAAGTTTTTCCTTTGGGTTTTCAGACTTTCTGTCCGATTATCCTGCCAACTCAATAAGGTGTCCCAAACGACTCTCTATATCTTTTTAGCCTTCTTTGTGTCCGCATTTCTGAAGGGAATTACTGGTTTAGGATTCTCTACTATTTGCCTGGGGATTTTGGCAAGCTTTGTAGACCTAAAAACCACGATCCCTTTAGTTATCATTCCCTCTCTGTCCAGTAATATTCTGGTCATGATTGATGCCAGGAAATTCACAAAAGCGGTCCGGCGTTTCTGGCCTATATATCTCGGTGTGATGCCAGGATTAGTAATCGGTTTGTGGATATTGGGTACAGTAGAGAGTACTTTGGCCAGGGGAGTTCTTGGATTGGTCTTATTTGCCTATGGTCTCTGGGGGCTATGGAACGCCGAGTTTGTCCTCCCTGAGTTTTTGGAACTCTGGTTATCTGGTCCAGTAGGTTTTATAACCGGGATCATTAACGGAATTACCGGATCACAGGTGATGCCTGTCCTGCCCTATCTCCTCTCCTTGGATTTGGAGAAGAATACTTTTGTCCAGGCAATCAATATCTCTTTCACTATCTCCAGTCTTATAATGCTCGCCGGATTAGGCCAACTGGGGCTTTTGAGCTGGAAAATTCTGGGTCTGTCTTTTCTCGGAATTCTTCCAGTCGCTTTTGGGATCTGGTTGGGTAGCCGTCTGCGCAGAACTTTATCGGAAAGGAAGTTTAAGAAAATGGTTCTGCTCTTGTTGGTTATCCTCGGATTGAATTTGGTCGTTCGTACCTATCAGTAGCTCAATCGCCAGCTACTGTCATACTTGACTCACATCCTGCTTTGCGCTATGGTGTCAGATAGTCTGCCATATAACTAATAGCTAGTGCGGATTTACAGGTTTTTTCTGTCTACTAACCACTAGTCACTATCTACTACCAACGGTGCTCTCTCTGGGCAAGGAGTGAAGTATGGATAAGAAAGCAATGTTTATAACAGGTCTTATCATCACTATACTCCTGTGCATCTCTGGCGTAGAGCTCGACCAAACTCTCGCCACAAACTCCCAGGAAGTAAGCCAGGGATGGGCTCATCAGGAAAGCCAGCACCAATCTGCAGAGCAGATTCGTGCCGTGGCTACGGTAGGTATTCAATCGTTAGCTGAGGTAATTGAGGCGGTAGCCGACAAAAAAATCATCTATATTGGAGAATCACATGACCAGTTTGCTCATCATCTGGTTCAACTGGAAATCATTAAAGGGCTCCATATCAGACAGAAAAAGCTGGCTATCGGGATGGAGATGTTTCAGCGGCCGTTTCAGCAGGTACTCGATACGTATATCGCAGGAGAGATCTCAGAACGAGAGTTCTTAAAAAAGTCAGAATATTTCCGCCGATGGGGTTTTGATTATCATCTTTATAAACCGATTATTGATTTTGCTCGATCCGAAAAGATACCGATTGTGGCATTGAATATTCAGCAGGAAATAGTTCGAAGGGTAGCCAGAGAAGGTCTGGAGGCTCTTTCCGAAGCGGACAAGCAAAGTATTCCTCCGCACATGGATTTCTCTGATACCGCCTACCGTGAGCGATTGAAAGAGACTTTTCGCCAGCATCCTGGCTTTGAGGCGCGGAATTTTGAATTCTTTTACCAAGCCCAAGTCCTCTGGGATGAAGCGATGGCGTACTCGGTAGCGGAGTTTTTCCAAAAACATCCGATGTCCCAAATGGTGGTGCTGGCTGGGAGTGGGCATCTCGCCTATGGATCAGGTATTCCGAAACGTACTTTCCGGCATACCGGCTATGAGTATGCCATTATTCTCAACGATGCTGAGATGCAGCGGGAGATTGCGCATTATATCGTTTTTCCAAAAGCAGTGGAGAGTATTTCTGCTCCAAAGTTGATGGTGTTTCTCGATGAAGAACAAGAAAAGGTCACTATCAGAGGATTCCCACAGGATAGTGTTGCGCAAAAAGCTGGTCTCCAGGTCGGGGATGTCATTATTGCCCTGGACGGCGTCCAGATTAAAAGCATCGAAGATGTACGGATAGATCTTCTCTATCGGAAAAAAGGAGAAGCAGTAAAAGTCAAAGCCTTACGGAAAGAAGCGGAAATAGAGTTTGAGGTAACCCTGTAATTGACTATCACTCCTTTGCCGTAAGAGCAGCTACAATGGCATCAATGGCTCGAATCCCTCGTAGACGTGCCTTTTCTGGGGAGAGTGAAGCAAAGGGAAAAGGCACGCTGATAATCCGGAGATCGGGTAGACCAAGCAGAGCAGCCTTTTCTACCCCGGCATTGACAAACCCTTCGGTACAGATCGTGACGGTAGGAATCCCTCGCTGCTCTAAAGCCACCATGTCGTGCACACTACACGACACACATGACCCTCAATCTCCGATGGCCGTAATGACGGCATCACAGTCGTCGAGTAAATCCAGTACAGCAGGGTCTGCCGGTTTGGTATAGGTCTTCTTTTTTACCAGGTGTGTCTGACATCCAAAACGTTGTTCAAGCTCTTCTCGTATCGCCAGTAACAGGTATTCACTGTTATGTTTGATGTTGTCGAGAAGCCCGATACGTTTTCCAGTAAGCTGAGGGAGGCGATCCGCAGCGGGGACAAACTCTGGAAATCCTTCAGCACCAGGATCGAGTAAAATAAGTTGTTCCATGTTTTCCTCCTTTATTCTTCGATAGCCACGGTAACAGATGGAGTGGCCCAGCCGGGCAGAAATGCGGAGTGCCGTCCGTTTCCTCCAGCGACCACCACCGTAATCTCACTTGGACGGCGAACTAGAGGCACCATTTCCTCATCGAGCTCTCGGTTGATCCAGCGAGGCCAGAAGTTCCGCCACACTTCTCGCCCATAGAGTCCTCCGAGTTTGAGAAGCCTCACCGGCTTCCGGGCTTTATCGTAGAGAAATTCCTTCACATGTTGTTTGCTCCATTGCTCTCGTGCAATGGTTTCGGCATGACTTGGACACAGCACCACCATGACCTCTCCCTGAGCATAAAACATATTTTTACCCAGCGTCGCCATCGTATCGGCGATGGTGTAACAGAGATCCCAGGCGTTGGTACTGGCTTGATTGTTGATATTATGAGGCGCTTCACAACCAAAGACGGTCACTGTACTCTGCTCTCTCCGGAAGCCACGTTCGACATGAAGAGGTTCCCAGGGGCTCTCTTCCTCGTTTTCGGCGATGCAGTAAGTATATTTGCCGGGATGGCCCAACGTTGACTTATCCGTTACCCCTGGAATAGCCCGTCCAATATTAGTCAGAATAAGCTTAACTGCCCGACCGATGGTGGCATTAGCCCGCCATCCTTGCCCAAAAACATTCGCGCCACTATTGAGGTCAAGAGCATGACGAATTGGTCCATTGATCACGAGCAAGGGGGTTGCCAGGTGGGTAGAGGATTGAATTCTATTCAGATTGAGAGCCGGATCGGTCATGGCCCGGACTGCTGCAATGACTACCGGCAGATAACTGGGGAGACATCCAGCAAGCACACTATTAATCGCAATCTTTTCCACCGTGGCTTCAGCCCAGGAGGGAGGAATCTTCGCCACCACCGTTTCCCGGGATAATGTCGTGCCGCTCAACATCGCTTCCACTCGTTCTGGAGTAGGTGGAATGACAGGGAGGCCATCAGTCCAGCCCTGTTTATAGCAGAATTCAATAGGATCAGTGGAGATCTCCACTGCATGTCTGGTTGCTAACGCCATAGCGCCATCCTTTATTCTTATTCCACAATGCCACACCAATCTACAATAAAGCCGGCAATGACCTTCGTTGCTTCCAGCAAAGTAGGAAGTTCCAGATACTCATCAACCCCATGAGAGTTTGCTCCACGGGCTCCATAACAGGTAGCAGGGATACCGTAGTATAAGAGAAAAAATCGAGTATCAGTCGTTCCAGTTAAAGCCAAAGGGGCGAGAGACTCCCCTAAGACCTGCTGATGTGCAGTATTCAACACCTGCATAACCGGAGAATCTTCAAAATTGCCTGTTGTCCCTTCGGCATGAAAACCAAAAAAGGTGATATCGGGAGGGTTTTCTCTGAGCCAGGGATCACGAGAGGCAGCTTCCAGGAGATGGGCTCGTACCATTTTTTTGGCTTCTTCCACCGCCATATCGGGATAAAATCCCATCCGAAACTCCAGAACACACTCGGAGGGAACTGTGGAATTCCAGTCACCAGCCTGGATGATTCCCGGGTTAAAATTGATCGGCCACTCTACTTCCTGGAAAGCCGGATGTTTTTGCCTGTTCAGCCGGGCTTCTAGTTCACGCATCGCTTGAATCAAAACAAAAGTCTTCTCAATCGCATTAATGGCCTGATTGGCTCCACTGACATGCGCTGCTCTCCCGCGGACCTTGAGACGGCCCCACAGAACCCCGACCTGGGCTAGGAGAGCTTTTCCGTAAAGCGGTTCTGGAATCAGACAACCATCTCCCACAAAACCGCGATCTAAACAGGCCAGTGTTCCATTGCCGGTACACTCCTCCTCGATAACCGACTGAAGGATCACTTCCCCCTTTAACCGGACACCGGCGGTCTGGAGAGCCTTGATCGCGTACACCATAGCACTTATACCTGATTTCATATCACAGGCGCCTCGTCCATACATCCGCTCTCCGACAATCTGGGCTCCCCAGGGATCATAACTCCAATGAGAAATCGGCTCTGGACTGACCACATCCACATGCCCATTCACAACGAGCGATCGTCCTCCAGCTCCTGTGGTCCGCCATATCCCCACTACATTTGGTCGATCACGATAACTCCACTCCGGAGGAGAAAAGCCCCTTAGACGTGAGAGGGCGCCAACATCGAGCTCAAAGGTATGCACCTCAAGCTTCATGTCACGGAAGGTAGCTTGCATAAGGCGCTGGATCCCCGCTTCATGCCCCAGGGTACTCGGTTCACGTACCAGAGTCTGTAAAAAGGATATCTGCTCAGACCAGGTGTCTTCTATCTCTTGCCATACCCTCTGTTTTGTGGCATCTACCGCAGCTCTCCTCATTCGTCTCTCCCCTCTCCTACTCGTGGAGGAATGATAGGAACAGCCACTGTGGAATGGCGATAATCAGCACCGAAACGTTCACTTACTTCTTCGAAGTCTTCGATAAATTGGGAAATAACTGACAACACATCTTCCATATTGCTCTTGGAAAAGGTTACGGTATTCCCTTTTTCCTGTTGGAGTTTATGTGCCAGAAAACAGCAGGCTACCTTAACATTGGTCAAACGTTTAGTCAAATAAGGAAAAACTTCTACCATAGTTTGTTTCCGTTCCATTAGCGCTTATTTCCTCCTGTAGGGTACTCGACAATTTCAATACACCGTAGTGCTTGCAGAGAAGACAGAGAGGAACAAAGCTCTAGTAAATTCATCCTGAAAAAATCCTCTGCGCTCTCAGCATTTTGAATAATTCATTCCACGCAGATGTGGCACTGTCAATGAGCAACTCCACAAAAAGACGTTGAGTGCTGAGTCTTCACCATAAGGGGAAAGAAGGAGTTTATTCTGAAAGGTCATATATCCTCACCATATCTGTACGTTAGAAAATAAAAGATGGGTTTGTATTCTACAGCAACCTCTACAGAAACGCAAGCGAGATTCAGAAGAGGAAAGTGTCTCAATCAGGTGACAGAAAAGAATCATAATGGAAATGCTAGACCATCTGTCTCTATAGGCAAGTGCATAGGATTTTATCAAGGTTGGGAGCTCGCTTCGCCAACACCACGACCCGTTCGGTTAGACAAGCCGTCATTACCTGAAGCTTCAGCCAGCTCAGATCTTGGCACTAAAGACAGATACAGCAGGTCAACTGACGGAAGCGTGTGGGAGTCGAACCCACCCTGGAGGTGATTAGCCCCCAACACTGGATTTGAAGTCCAGGCGGCACACCAGCACCGATACGCTTCCCCACGTTTGGTCAAAGAGTTAGAAAGGAATACTCTGGCAAGACAGCATACTGTAATCACTTTAGAACAAAGTGGATCAGCAAGGTGGCAATCTTTTGCAAGGTTACGTTCACATGAACACCTCATGCTCAAGGCAAAAGCAAAGTAGTGCTCTGTTACGTAAGTTCTGACGAGTTGTCCTGCTGAGCCGAAGGCGAAGCATCTCGCTTTTGAGATGCTTCGCAGAGTTTATTCCTTCGCGCTGCTCAGAGCCTGTCCTGAGTAAAACGAAGGAACAAGCTCTGAGTGAAACGAAGGACTCAGCAGGACAATTCAAAACTAAGTGAACAGAGCAGTAGAAGACCAGCTTGACACGATATCTTACTGTGGGCAGGTGTGATTGTCAAGTATACATGAGGGATAAATTTTACCAGAGCCTCGCTCACGAAGGAGATTGAATTGCTTTTAATGTCGCCTTCACTCGGCTATTATAGAATGCTTTTAACACTCTTTCTACAGCAGGATATTTCGCAATGACCTCTTCCAAATCTTGTTTGGAAAGTTCCAGGATTTCCGTCTCCTCGGCGGTCTTGATGGTTGCTGTGCGGGGTTTTCCAGTGAGAAAAGACATTTCTCCAAAAAATTCCCCCTCTTTGAGAGTCGCCAGCAGAATCTCTTTCCCATCGGGTTCTCGACGAATCACCTGCACAGATCCGCTACTAATCACAAACAGAGAGATACTCGGATCCCCTTGTTTGACTACTATGGAATCTTGGGGAAAATTATGCACGATCATTTTGCTGACCACTTCAGCAAATTCATCTGGAGAGAGATCAGAGAAGAGAGGAGTACGTTCTCGTTTTTTTTGATCCCCCTCCGATGAAGTTTGAGGATGAATTCCTACTATTGCTTCCGGAGGAATGCCTTGTTGAGCATAAAGTTCTGCAAGTTGCTTATAGGCATCAGTGAAGGAAGGATCAAGACGGACGATAATCTTATAAGCCGCAATCGCTTTAATCAGATCTCCTCTTTCCACGTAATAATTGGCCACGAGCTTATACTCGGCAATTGCTTCCGCCTTTTTACCTGTGCGCACATAGAGATCCGCAATTTTGTGGTGCAACCGGATGTCATTAGGAGCGAGCTCGAGTAACTTTTGAAACTCAACCAGAGCCTTATCCCAGCGTTGCTTTTGCATATACTTTAAGGCTCGGTTCTGGAGTTTCTCTTTGCTCTCACCTCTTCCAAAAAGTCCACCCAAAGATAGCATCGTCTCTTCCTTTTTCTTCAATACTTGACCTCGTTCGTCTTAATTCTGCTGTGACAATGAGACGAGGCTTCTTTATAATCTGCTCCTTCTCCTCTTATCGTTATCTTGCCCAAAATTCTTTAGAAAGTCAATGATTTTTCCATCGAGTAAACTTTTCTGCATAGAACCGCACGGTATAAGCCTTTCCATCGGTCACAATTTCAATAGCTCCCCGCTCATCTGTACGGAAAATCTTACTTCTCAGTGTTCGATAACGGGAGAGTATCTGAGAATCGGGAAGCCCATACCAGTTGGACGCCCCCACAGAGAAAATAGCTGCTTCAGGGTGAACAAATCGCAGAAAGTCTTCACTACTGGAGGTACGACTCCCGTGATGAGGTGCCTTGAGAAAAGTAGCCCGTAGTTTTGCTCCATAAGCTTTGACTAGAGCATGTTCTCCTTCTATTTCCAGGTCACCGGTAAAGAGAAAACCAATTTCTCCATACTGAATGACCAGCACGAGAGAACGATTATTGAGGAAGTGTTCATCTGCTGGAGGATACAGCGTGGCCAGTCTTGCCGTGAATTCAGCAGATGGATGGAGTACCTGCACCCTCACCCCTCCAAAATCGTCCGGAGAAAAATGCTGAGGCTCTTCCACTCGACGATAAATACCGAGTGTTTCTGCTCGTGCGCGCAGAGCCTCATACTGTGGGATAGATGCCGGGGATCCATTATCCCAAAATTGCTTTACTGTAAAGGTATCCAAGATAAATCCTAATCCCTTGTAATGATCTGCATGAGGATGACTCACCACCACGGTGTCGATCTTTCGGAGTCCTTTCTTCCATAAAAAGGGAGCCACCACCGCTTCTCCAAAATCAAAGTCATCACTAAATGAACCACCGCCATCGATAAGCATCGTAGTGCCATTCGGAAATTCTACAAGTGTGGCTTCGCTTTGTCCAACATCGAGAAAGGTCACTCGAAGTGTTCCCTGATGGCTATAGTAACCCTTTCCATCCCAGATGATACAGATAAGCAAGCCACTTATCATGCACAAAATCTTCCATCCTATCCTCTTTCTTTCTCTTATCACCCAGGGAGTCAAAAAGAGGGTGGCATAGAAAACAATCATGGTGAAGATACGCGGACCGGGAACGCGTAGAGAAGCCCAGGGGAGGTCAGCAAAAAATCGTATAATCGCATCTACCCCCCAGAGTGCCTGGGAAGTTAACCAGAAAAGGGGAGAACTCACCAGAGGGATCAATAGAGCCAGGAGAGAGGAGAGCAAACCAAGAGGCAGCACGATCGACATCAGCGGCACAACCAAAAAGTTGGCCAGCGGGGCATAAGGGGTAATTTGATGAAAATGCCACCAGATGAGAGGCAAGGTCGCAAGGGTCGTAAAGAGGGTCAACACTCCGTATACTCCACATTTTCTTCTTAGACGCTTTCGGAAAGGAAAGGGGGTTTCCGGTGCGGGAAGAGGAGAGAGTCTCTCGATCTGTTGGAGAATAAAAATGATACTCCCTACCGCGAGAAAAGAAAGTTGAAAACTCACTGCAAAAAGGGCATAGGGATTCCAGCATAAGATTACCAGTCCCGCCAAGGCAAGGGTGTTATAAAGATCTTTTTCTCTTTCGAGCATTAAGGCGACCAGATAAACCACCACCATAATAGTGGCCCGTACAGTGGAGACCCTCCCTCCGACCAGATAGGCGTAGGCAAGCAACAGAGGAATGGTGCAGCAGGCAGCGATCCGAGAGGGACGAAAAGGGAGATATTTATACCAGCCCAGGGGAAAGGACAGCAGAGCCCATATCCATCGTACCACCCAAAAAGTACTCAGAGCCAGAAAGCCAATATGGAGACCGGAAATGGCTAGGAGATGAGCGGTCCCGGAACGCCGAAATGCTTCCTGAACTTCCGGCGAAATCCCTCCTCTTTCTCCCAAGATCATTCCCTGGAGAAGTGTTCCAAACGGGTGAGGAATAGATGCTGTGATGAGGGTATTCATTTGGGTGCGTAGACGATAGAGCCGAGAAGCGGGGGAGGAAATAGTAGCCGGAGCAAGCAGGGTAATACGAGACCAGCGGCTTACTCCACCGATAACGTAAATGCCTTCTCCACGCAGAAAGAGGGCATAGTCGAAGGCTCCCGGATTCCAGAACCAGCGCGGAGCACGGAGTCGCAGCTTCCGGACCAGAATGGTATCTCTATACGAGAGGGAGCCTCCAAGCTCATAGACAGTGATCCGTACCTTGCCGGTAACTGCAATACGTTGCCCTTTTTGATAGAGCGAGGTGGCCTCCAGAAAGAGTCTTACTCGGTTCGTAAGATATTCGGGAGGGGTATACAATACCCCTTCCACATCGACTCTTTCGGCAGAGAGATACCGGGAAATATGATTGGCTGGTAACAGAAGCGGAGGAAGATGAAAATAGAGAGGAGCAAAGAGCAAAATAGACAGACAGGGGAGATAGACTCGCCAGGCTTTCAAAGAAGGGTGTAAGAGAAACAGAGTGAGGGGGAGGATACCAAGACTCAGCCCTAGGACAGCAGCCAGGGAAAGCATGCTCCCCAGCCACAACCCTATAATCATGCTTATGGTCACTGGCAAGAGAGGCCGGTTACGAAACTCTCTTTCTACAAAAGACCATACGGCGGGCATTATCGGAATACGATTATATCTGATACTCATTTGCTATCTTCGATAGCAAAAAATAAAATCATGGTTCTGCGCATTTACCAGATTGCATTTTCTATTCAATTCTTCTTTGCTGACACCTTAGTATGAAGGAGGCTTCCAGGGGTGAAGACGCGCAGGGCTTTTTCTGCCACTTCAATAACGGCAGGTGTCGAACAGACTGGTTCTCCATCAGCAAAAAACCAGAGAGGCTGAGAGCTTTCCACGCGTAAACGTTTCATGCGGGCAATAGTTACGGAGGGATGAGTGACATGGCCTCCCCAGAACACCGTCGGAAGCATACGAAGCACGGTACGCGGAAGGACCTCTTTAATAATACAGATATCGAGTACCCCATCATCTATGGCCGCAGGAGGAACAATCTGCATACCCCCTCCATAGCTCGAAGAATTACCGGTAGCAGCGAGAAAGATATTCCCGGTAAACGTTCCAAAATCTCCAGACAAACTCACTGATGGACACTGGTAAGACCATAATGTTGTAAGGGCGACATAGAGATAAGCCCACATACCCGAGAAGGGAGCCTTCCCTTCATTGACCAATCGTCCTACCTCGCTATCAAAACCGAGGGTAGCAATGGTAGAAAAATATCGATCATTCAACTGACCAAGATCGATGACACGGACCTCTCCAGAAAGAATCGCCTCTGCGGCTGCCAGTGGATGCTTCGGAATGCCTAGAGCACGCGCCAAGTCATTTCCTTTCCCCCCTGGAATAATCCCCAAGGTTGCTGTAGAATGCACCAGGACATTCACCACCTCATGAATTGTACCGTCACCACCACAGACGATGATCCGGGGAATCCCCTGTGCTAACCCCTTCTCTGCCAGACGGCTTCCATCCCCACGCTGCTGTGTCATAACCACCTTCCCAGAAAGTCCGGCAGCAGAAAGTCGTTGTTGCACAATATCAGCCAACAAACGTCCACGTCGTTTCCCAGCAACGGGATTGAAAATCAGAAGAAAATCTTCTGCAGAGTTTGTTTCTATTGGCTCTTGCTTCTGGTTAATCGTTGTCATTGCTCATCCACTACAACCTGTCCTAATAAAGTATTCCAATCGTCTTCCCGGCTGACCAGATGATTTCCCCGTCCTTTGCTTCGGGAACGAATTACAGGGAGGCCCACCCAGCATCCAGGCTGAAAAACCTGTACCCTGTTTGTACCAAGCTGTCTCCGGTCATATAAGCCTGATCAAATTGTCCACGCCGACTGTCCACCCTGCAGCCTGTGGCCCCACTCCCCAACAGGCAAAGGGCGTGTACAGAAAAATCCAGGGAGCATCATCGCGTATCATTCGATAGGCCTGTCGATACAACTTCTGCCGACGGGTCTGGTTAATCGTTTTTCGGGCTTGATCGATTAGGCTATCCACTGCTGGATTGGCATATCCCTGCCACCATGGTCCTTGCACACGGGAGTGGAACTTTTCAGAGAGTACTCGATAGGTGCTAAGAGGGCTCGAATCAAAACAGCACAAATCAGCAATCTCTTTGACACGAACCTTGTTCGCATACGCTGGCCGGTCAGGGAATGCTCTAATTTCCGTAGTAATACCCACGCTGGCGTACTGTTCTGCCATAAATTTAGCTAGCTGGGGTGCCTCGTTAGGGATGATAGTAGGCACATCGATGACCATATGAAGGCCTTTACCATAGCCTGCCTCGATTAGTAAATGTCTGGCTTGATCTGGGTCATAGGTATAAACCGGTGTCGAAGGATCATAGCCAAAATGCAGAGGAGTAAGCGGCCCATTAAGGGGAAGAGCCGCTCCTTCTTTTATTTGTTCAATCATCCGTGGCACGTCCAGAGCATAATTGAGCGCCTGCCGCACTCGTCTATCGGCACATACCCCTGATTGTAAATTACAGATGAAAATAACACAGACGCTACTTGCTGCAGTCACCACTGTAGCCTGTTTAGTAGCTTCCAGAATGCACTTTCCTTCTGGAGTGATCCCGGCAGCTATATCCGATTCTCCGGCCAACAGGGCGGTAAACCGCTGTTGTGCATCCGGTTCAGCACGCCAGACGAGCTGCTCTACTGGAGGGGCTCCCCTCCAATAAGAAGGAAAGGCCTCCAAACGGAGCAGATCAGGAGCTGCTTCTACAAGACGATAGGGACCACTCCCCACTGCTTTCTCTGGCAGATAGGCCAGAGCACGCCTTGGTACGATAGGAATCTCGACGAGGAGATCGAGTAAATCAGCCATAGGCTCAGCCGTGACAATCTGTACCGTCTGTTTATCAAGCTCAGTAAAGATCGCACCTGCTAGATAGCTCTGATACACCCCCTGTGTTCCTAATTCTCCTCCCAAGACTGGATCACGCGTTCGTTCCAGAGTAGCGATGACATCCTTTGCCTCTAGAGTATCTCCATTATGAAAAGAGACCCCAGTACGGAGATAAAATGTCCAGGTACAGGCATCTTCTTCCACTGTCCAGCTCTGAGCCAGAGCTGAACAATAGTTCCCCTGCACATCATGACAGATCAAGGGTTCGTAGAGGGAGGCCAGAATACTGAGACGATCCTTGTTATCGCTCCAGATATGTGGGTCAGCCAGATGAACCTGGGCTTGCATTACGGTCAACTTTTTCGTAGGTGCTAAAGCCATAGAGCTTTTCTCTCCCTGCCTCATCCCTTCCTGCTTCATACGAGAAACCAATCCTATAACAGGCTTAATAACCGCTCTGGATTAGTCTTAACTAATTGACGGATATCGTCTATCGAAATACCTAAATCGAGCAGACAAGCAATAAATTCGCGTAACCCTTCTACTGGCTCCGGCAGAGTATAGACCCCAAAATCGGTACAAATGATACAGTGCTCTGCCCCGAGCTCCTGAATCTGCTCTGCTGCTAAACGCACTCCTCCTCTGGGACCTTCATCCATTCCCTCATCAATCGATGCATATTCCCGCTCTACATAATAGTGTGTTTTCGGAATCGGAGTCGTATGCGTGTACGCTGCAAGCGTGTATTCGATAAATGCCCCTTTTGCCGCCATGTGTTTCAACTGTTCCATCGTGGCAATCTTGGTGACTGCACTGGAAACCACCACTTTTTTGATCCCATATTCAGCAGCCAGATCCACCAAACGCAAAGCTTCTTCGACAGAAACATGTCCGGTAATCATATAGATATGCGGATGACTGGCAATGAGATGAAGAATCTCATCCAGAGCTGGTTCTGGGGCTTCGTCCAGCGGTATACGGATACAGCGATCCAGCTCTTCGGTTTTGAATTTGGGAAAAAGCTCACTCAGCGGAACAAATCTTCCATTGACCATACGACCTTCACGAGATGCCTGAAAATAAGTAGAGTGGGCTCCAAAACTAATAAACTTGGCCCCATCACCATAACTGATCGCTGTTTTGACTGCACGTGGATTCATCCCCCCGTAGACCGTATTGAGGATCAACCCACCATAAGTCTTGAAATCAGGGACTACCCGGTTAACAATCCAGGAAGTACCATTGCTCATCGCAAATACATCCATAAAGACGATAGCTTGCATTCCCGCATCCCGAGCTTGAATAGCAGCCTGCACCGGATCTACTCGTCGTGGACTGCTGGGAATGTGGGGACCAGCATGTACATGAATATCAATGGCTCCTTTGAGTAATTCTTGAGAGAGTTCAAATGAACGACCTTCTGGGAGTATCACAAATGCCCTCCATATTCAACTGATTTTTCTATTCTTAAAAATTAGATATATATTGTAAGATCTTCCAGGTCACGAGGATAGTAGGTAATCTTTTCCATCCCCTCCTCAGTGACCACCACCGTATCTGAATGGCGGAAACCAGCAAAACCGGGAAGAAAGAGACATGGTTCGACAGTCATTACCATTCCTGGTCTTAATATTGTTTCATCTCCAAGATCGAAGAAGGGTGCTTCATGCCCCTCCAGTCCTATCCCATGTCCAATGTGTGTTCGGGTAAGCTCGTGCGAATGGGAATATTTTCTTCTTCCAGATAAGGCACCATAAGTGCCATATCTTCCTGGCAGGGTAAACCAGGGCTACAGGACGCTCCGTCGTAAGATGGTGAAACCCGCTGAAGTAAAAAATGCGCATGGCTCCAGAGAGACAGAGACTGTCCAGGTAGAGGATTTCCACCAAAAAATTTACAATCACATAAGCTGCAGCAACGAAGAGCACAATGCCTTGTACTAGCGGGAAATCCTTGGCAATGATGGCATTCACCAGCAACAAACCCAAACCAGGTCTGGCAAACACCGATTCGATAATCACGGTGCCAGCGAGTACTTGGCCAAACTGAATACCCACGACAGTAACCACAGGGATTAAGGCATTGCGTAAAGCATGATGCAAAATAATTCTGCGTTCCGGTAATCCTTTAGCCCGAGCGGTACGAATATATATTCTTGCTGTAATATTTCGAGCAACCCAGAGCGCACCAAACGAGCTATAGTACCTGCCCCCCAGAGTCCTAAAGTCAGGCTCGGTAGAACTAAACTGGCGATACCAGCAGTGCTAATCACCGGGAGCCAGCCAAGCTGGAGGGCAAATAGAAAAATGAGCAAAAGCCCAAGCCAAAAACTGGGGATGGATACACCTAGCAGAGCGACAATTACCGTTAAGTTATCGAGCCAGTTATTATGATTCAACACGGAAATGATACCCATAATTGTCCCAAAAACTACGGCAAAACCGAGACCGGTAAAGGTAAGGGAAAAGGTACTGGGGAAACGTTGAAGAATCTGGTCCCGTACCGGTCTTTTCGTGCGCATTGAGATCCCTAAATTTCCCTGCAATAATTTGGTGAAATAGTTCCAGTATTGAATATACAGTGGATCATTAAAACCCAAGTCGGTCCGGAGCTGTTCAATGTCCTCTGCTTTCGCTACACTAAATTCCCCCAACATCATGATGACCGGATCGCCAGGTACCAACTGGATCATCAAGAATACAATGATGGAGACGCCGATCAATAATGGAATCAGGATCAGCAGACGCTGGAGTATAAATTTTTTCATAACAGAAGAGAAGGTAAGATTCTGACTAGATTTACTATCGCCTAACCCTGAGCAACCTCTAGCTCTGGTATAGGATTTAAATTTGTCCAGATATAACACCCTCTACCCTGAGTTGTCAAGCATAAGGGAGTAAAAAGCGGGAAGGCACGGCCTTGTTATTTAGGCAGGCCATACTGTTTCTTCAAGACAGGAGGCAGTAAATACGGTTGACAAGCTTTCCTCAGTATAGTACAACACGCACAATGCTATGAACAGGCAATTCAGAGAGATAATTTGACTATTCGTCCTTACATCCTGGAGGGGAAGATGGCGACACGGGCATTCAAGCGGAAACCTGAACGAAAAGAGAGCGGGCTAGGGATGGACCCCATTACCTTCGAAGTCTTGAAAAATGCCTTTCATAATGCTACCGAAGAGATGGCTTTTACCATTCGTCGTACTGCCTATTCTACGAATATCAAAACACGTGCCGATTTCTCCTGTGCGTTCTTTGATACCCAGTTCCGCGTTATTGCTCAATCGTTTGCTCAACCTCCTCATCTCTCCTCTATGAAATCGGCTATTCCGAATGCACTGCAGGAGTACGGTCCAGAAAACCTCGGTCCGGGGGATGCCATCGTCCTGAATGATCCACATCGGGGCAGCAGCCATCTAAACGATGTGACCTTTATCGCTCCGGTCTTTGTCGGTGATCTCTGTATCGGGTATTTAGCAAATATGGCGCATCATGTCGATGTGGGGGGTAGTACGCCGAACAGTCTGGGAGTGAATTGGGAAATTTACCAGGAAGGGATCATTATTCCCCCGACCAAAATCATGGATGGAGGGAGGGTCAATGAAGATCTTCTCCGCCTGATTCTCCAAAATGTCCGTGCCCCTCGGGAAACCGGAGGGGATTTGCGTGCCCAAATGGGAGCAAACCTGGTGGGAGCTCATCGGATTAGCGAGCTGGTAAAACAGCATTCTATTACGGTTGTTGAAAGATTTTTTGACGAATTGCTCGACTACACGGAGCGCTGGACACGGCAAGAAATCTTAAAACTTCCAGAAGGAATATACCGCGCTGAGGGTTATCGGGATGGGAACGGTTTTGATCCTGAACCGGTGAAGATTGCTGTAGCTGTGCACATCCGCAACGGCCGAGTCGCACTGGATGTGACCGGTTCTTCTCCGCAGCAGATTGGTCCACTCAATGCTACCCGTTCAAATACGTTAGCTTCTATTGCCCTGGTAGTAAAGAGTCTGATTGACCCCCGTATTCTGGTGAATGATGGGTTCTATCGTCTGCTGGAGGTGATTGGGCCTGATCGGACCGTACTGACAGCCCTGTGGCCAGCCGCGGTAGTGGGAGCCTGGGAGGTAGGACAATTGTCTGCTGAACTCACGATGACCGCGTTACATCAGGCTTTGCCAGGCCGCGTTCCAGCCTGTGGCAAGGCCATCATCTGCAATCTCGGCTTTTCGGGGAATGATCCAAAGCGGAAGGAATTTTACTGCTATATGGAGACGGTCGGAGGAGGAAATGGAGCTCGCCCTACCAAGGATGGTCCGGATGGGGTCCAGACGACGATTCATAATACAGAGAATGCACCTATCGAGGAAGTAGAGATCAATTATCCTATCCGATTTGCCCACTATGAATTGATCCCGGATAGTGGAGGTGCAGGGCGTTTCCGGGGAGGATTGGGTATCCGACGTGATTATGTGTTTCCAGACTGTGACACTACTTTTACCATCATGTCTGATGGAACTCGTTTCCCCCCATGGGGCTTAGAACAGGGGAGACCTGGCCGACCCGCGCATTTTATTCTCGATCCAGAGGGAAAGCCCAAAAGACTCCCTTCCAAGGTCAGTATTGTTGTGCCCAAAGGGGGGCGTGTCAGTGTCCAGACACCGGGAGGGGGAGGATATGGTTCTCCATTCGAACGGGATCCGGCCGCTGTTGTGCGCGATGTCCGCGATGGGAAAGTCTCTGCTCGTGTCGCTCGAGAGGTATATGGAGTAATCTTCAACACCCGCACCTGGTTGGTTGATAAGCAGGAAACCAAAGCCTTGCGCCAGCGTCTTCAGAGGGAGGCTCAGCAATGAGAAAACCGACTCGTTATCGGTTGGGGATCGACATCGGTGGCACATTTACTGATGCGGTAGTCATGGATGAAACCACGGGTGATTTCTGGCCAGTCAAGGTGCCCTCAACTCCAGAAGATCCATCGCATGGTTTCATGGATGCTTTGAACAAAATTTTTGCCCTGGAGATTGCACCAGAACAGATAGCTTTTGTGGTTCATGGAACTACAGTCGCTACGAATACTATCATCCAGCATAAAGGGGCACGGGTTGGACTATTGACCTCGCAGGGGTTCCGGGATGTACTGGAAATTGCCTGGCAAATCAGACCGAATCTCTACGATATCTTCTATGAAAAACCCAAACCTCTCGTTCCGAGGCATCTCTGTTTTGGTGTACCTGAACGGATCGATGCTGAAGGAAAAGTGCTTGTTCCCCTCGATGAGGAAGCTGTACGGCGCAGTGCACGCAAACTCAAGCGCGCAGGGGTAGAGGCGATTATGATCTGCTTCTTGCATTCCTACCGGAATCCGACGCATGAGCGCCAGGCAGCGCAGATTATCCGTGAGGAACTTCCCCATCTTCCGGTGTGTATCTCGTCCGATATCTGTCCAGAATATCGAGAATACATACGGGCAAGCACGACTGCTGTTAATGCTACCCTTTTACCAGGAGTAGGGAGCTATATCGAGCGCCTGGAGGGTCAGACCCAAAGAGCAAAGGTGCCATCTGGTCTCTACCTCATGACCTCCGGTGGAGGCATTATTGCGTCTGAAACGGCCAAGGAACAACCAGTACAGCTCATCGAATCTGGTCCGGCTGCTGGTGTCATTGCAGCCAGTTTTGTTGGAGGCTTAGCTGGATGCAAAAACTTGATCGCTCTGGACATCGGCGGTACAACGGCCAAGGCTGCCCTGATCGAAGAGGGGCAACCGCGTCTTGCTACAGAATTTGAGGTAGGAGAAGCGGCAGTTGCTACGACAACACGCAATAAAGGACGTGGTTATCCGGTGAAAACCCCGGTCATCGACCTGGTGGAAATTGGAGCAGGGGGCGGGAGTATTGGTTCGATAGATCCAGGAGGTGCGCTGGTGGTTGGTCCTCACAGCGCTGGTGCTGACCCGGGACCGGCTTGCTATGGAAAAGGAGGGACAGAACCTACGCTCACCGACGCGAATCTAGTTTTGGGCAGGCTGAACCCCAATTACTTCTTGGGGGGTGAGATTCAACTCGATGAAGCACGAGCCCGAGAGGCCATACGCCGTCATATCGCTAACCCACTCCGGATGAGTGTTGAAGAGGCAGCGCATGGAATGATCGAGATTGCAAATGCCAATATGCGCGGAGCACTCCAGCTCATCTCTGTCCAGAAGGGGATCGATCCCCGTGGTTTTGTCCTGGTCGTTTTTGGTGGGGCAGGTCCCCTGCATGCCGTGGCTCTGGCACGAGCCTTACAGATCGCCACGGTCCTCGTTCCTCCGAGCCCTGGTGTTACCTCCGCCTTAGGACTACTCGTTACTGATCTGCGTCATGATTACGTTCGCACTTATATTACTCTGACGAAGACAATGGAGCTCAGCATCCTTCAACAAACCTACCGTGAATTCGAGAAAAAGGCTACCGAGCTTCTATTACGTGAAGGAGTAATACGGTCAGATATCCGTTTTCTTCGGGAAGTGGACATGCGGTACCAGGGACAATCCTACGAATTACGAATCCCTCTCCCTGCAGGACGCTTTGGGAAAAACCTGGCCATGGAGTTAAACCAGAAATTCTTTGCTGCCCACCAGCAAAGCTATGGTTTTGCGGTCACCACCGAGCCAACCGAGATCGTAAACCTCCGTCTCTCTGCTATTGGCTCGGTACCCCGTCCCCAATGCCGAGAGCTGCCACGGGGCCGCTCTTCAGCCAAAGCAGCACTCAAGACAAAGCGATCGGTCTATATGGATGACACACACCAGCCAGTCCCCACAGCGATTTATGATCGGTATCAATTGAGGGCAGGCAACCGTCTTGCTGGTCCGGCAATTATTGAGGAGATCGACTCGACCACTTTCCTTCCTCCAGGTTGTACTGCTCAGGTAGATGGGTATGGGAATTTGCTGATCCAGGTTGGTTAGTCCAGCGTGAGTCAGTAATTATTAAATTTTGTGGGGAATGGAGAGCAGTGAAGGAGAGTCGTCCATGAGCCATAAGTTATTTGCCGTATTATCGGTGGGCTCTTCCTGGGAAAGGGAAAAAGGTGAGAGCAATGTGGCTGCAGCCTTACACCAGACGGCCATAAGAGAAGACCAGGCGAATCCTTAGTTCCTGAAGCCGCTCCCGCACCTCTGGCCGCGTCCGGTAACAGAAGCACACCGGAAAGATCTCCCCGGTCAGGTGTTGACGAGCCCGGTCTACGAGCTGGGCAAACCGCTCCACCTCCTTGAGTGTCAGGTTGTGTTTCGCCTCCCCGATAATCCAGAGGGGACGATCTGGTTGAGCTGGATCGGTCGCCTGACCAAAGATATTTAGTTCTATAAGCTCTCCATTCCACTCCTGGAAGACCCGCTCAAGCGGCCCAACCTCCCATCCGAACTCCCGCTGGAGTACATCATAGAGGACGATGTAGGCGATATCCTCAATATCACCACCCACCGTCTCACTAAGGCCGCCAACCTGGCGAGCCAACTGCTGGAGAGCGCGCTCCGTCCTGGCCTGAGCCTCCTCTAACCGCCCCAAGCGTTCCTCTGTCCGCACCTGCGCCTCAGTCAGGCGGGTCACCGCCTCCTCTAACCGCCCCAGGTGTTCCTCTGTCCGCGCCTGCGCCTCCATTAACTGCCGCTGGCCCTCGGTCAGCCGTGCTACAGCGGTTTGGAGCTCCTGTTGCCCTTCCGTCAGGCGGATCACAGCCTCTTCTAACCGCCCTACCCGCTCTTCAGTCCGCGCCTGGGCTTCGGTGAGGCGACTGAGAGCTTCCTCAAGACGCGCAAATCGTATTTCAAGTTCCATTGGTGTCCCTTATCATTAAACAGAGAAGCAGGTCTAGCAGGTCCTCTCCATCTCTTTTAGATTTGGTATTTTAACTACTAGAGCTGAGTATACCATCGCCTACTCTCCAAAAAACGGAATCAATTTATAGAACTCATAGCGAGTATTGCGTCCTTGTCATTCTGAGGACAGCGAAGCATGTTGGTAGCTCTGTAATGATTCATGAAAGATCCTTCGCTATGCTCAGAAAGATAGCACAGAATGTCTGGCAGGTCAACCGAAGCTCATTGAAATATCAATACTACTCCCCACCTTAAAATCCATGAGTATATTGCCTGATCCTCCGTTGAATATCATCTGTCCAGCTAGTGGCAGAGTCGTTCGCATGTACCGACCATAGAAAAGCACTGGGATAACCTTTCATAGCAATAAGCTGCAGTCGCCGGTTTACGTTCTGATCTCCTCCAAGCTCTGGCCACGAACGGTCCCGGCCGTTTTCATCAATATGACGGGGATTTGTGGCAAATTCGCCCATGAAGCAAGGCCAGTTCGGATGGAAGTTATGATATGGAAGTTCTTCTCCCCGAGGGTAATAGTGAAACTGATGCAGTGTCACACCGAGATCGCGCCATTGTGAAATGGTCTCTCTCTTTGCAAACCCAACGGTCGATTTGAATCCCACGCTGTTGATCCGCCCAATCCCTTCTCTGATGAAAGCAAACATACTGGCCTGTTCAACAGTCTTGGTGTTTTCATTTCCCATGCCCGATCCTCGGGTAACAAACTCGGGCTCGTTAATAAGCTCCCAAGCATAAATCACATTGGAGAACGATTGAGAGATTTCCAGTAAAGGTTGCAACACCCAGTCTAAGAAGTCTCTCCGCTTGGCTGGATTGTTAATAACATCTGCACGCCCTCCTTTGACAATATCTTCCCGTGGGGTTCCATCGCTATTCGCCAGGTAGAAACCGGGCCTGGACCACCCGATACCAATCAGGCAAGGGACAAGCTGTATTCCGGCACGTGCGAAACGTTCCAGCAAATCACGAAAGTCCTCCTGAAATGCCTGACTCAACGGGAGAGGATCAAACTCCCATCTCCCGTCACAGACCCACCTAACCCTGCCATTCTCTTCCTGACGACGAAGCCGTCCTTCACAACGGGGGGCTGGGCTACCCATCCCATAATTGGTACCGTCGCCAAGAATAAACCATCGTACGGCGAAGATCCCAAGCTCCCTAAAGGCAGTGAGCTCCTGATCGATCCTGCTCTTCCACTGCGCCCGATCTCCCCACCTGGGCACAGGTTCGCCAAAGTCCCACCCCTGCTTCAACCACGGATAGTTGACCCCGACTCGAATTCTGAACTGGCGACGCAACACGTTACGCGTCATTGTTCTCTGTCCCGTCGCACACCGTGCGACACGCGCTTCACATTGGCACATACATTTGCCCCTTCAAGCCATATTGTGGTCTTTTTCCTATCTTTAGTCTGTGTCTTCATTTGGATCTAAACTAACCTTGATCGGAAATCCTTTATGCGAGTGGCATATTTTTCGACCCATTGCATGAAGCTGAATTACACTCCGGATGAGGCCTTGAATCTCTTCCCAGGTAATCACCACATCCTGGGTTAAGGTGCCAAGGATTCGTCCCACCAGGTATCCGAGAGTGGGGGTACGGAAATGATCGGCCGTTTCTTCCCCATGATGTGGCCGAGGGCTTCCACCAAGCTTTAAACATGCTTTCGCAGTCACCTCCTCTTACCCAAGGCTATGGTACTGTACTGCTCAAGTACCGGCTGATGGCTGCACGTGCAGCACGCACAGATTCCAGCGTCGGCATCCCTATTTCATCCAGTACTTGCTCAACCTCAGTCTGCAAACTCCTCCCACCGGCAGCCTCTCCCTGCATGCGTTTCCGAAACGCCTCTGCGAATCCCTCACCAGGCCCCTGCGAGAGTCCTCCACCACGTGAGTAACCAATCGCCTCTCGATAGCGGTCCCAAAGGCCACCAATAGCAGCATGTCCGGCATGATTGATACGTTGCCAATACTGTAGTTCTCGATTGAACTCTTCGCCGTCCTCTTCTGTGTCTGGTCTGTTTGGGAAGTCTTCTCTTCGCTTCCTATATTGGCGGTATAAATGTCCAAACTCGTGATAGATCGTGCCAGCCACCTTATCTGGATCGTTAAATGAGGCATCAATTTCCGCATCGTTAAGGGTGGGAATGCCTGGGTTTCTGTGATGCCACCAGGTCCTATTGAGAGCAGCATAGGTCACGCAGACCCCATTGACTTGGGTAGGATCTGGTGGGGAAAGACCTGGAGGTGTCCGTTGGCCAAGAAAGAAGTTTGCACCACCAGTGCCCACTGCTGCGTCAGGTCCCAATCGGAGATTCCCTACCCAAAAATCTAGATACAGCGTTCCGAAGCTCCCAGCACGCAGGTACTCTATTGGAAAGAGCATGAGTGTCCGTTCAATATAGCCCCGCCAGTTCGGCTGGGATGGAGCTAAGTTAAAGATTTTCCAGGTCCACTCAAACCTTTCTCGAGGATTAAAAACAAGTTCCCTTTTACTACGTATGTTGTCAGGGGCTTGATAGTGGAGGTGGCAAACTGGCAACGTAATCGATACGCAGGGACCCCAAGTTGAGTGATCATGAATAGCTGGGTCGTCGTTACGTCCTCCACATCTCAAATAGCGGCGGAAATGCTCACGTGTAAACTCCCGCAAGCGGCGATCACGGCCTGTCTGATCGGGCCGGTATATGTACAGCTTTGTATTGCCCCCCTCTCATTTGGCGATAACATAGCGAGGCCATTGTCGCATCTCCTCTGCGTTGCACCACTTGCTCCGACTCATCGTACACGCGATACTCCAAGGGTCTCTTCAGATCAACCGCAAGGAGGTCATCATCAACAACCTGGAACTGCAAGGTGATGGACATCACTAAAGTGTTGTGATGGTTGGTGCCGCTGTTTGTGCGAGCAACTCTGTACACTTGCTCTCTCCCCTTCCTCAAGGGCTTTGCCTGCGACTATCCCTGTACTTAACTCCGTCGTAGGGGCCATGTGGCCAAAGCCCTCTTCATGCATAGTTTCTTATGTGCAATAGGCTAGCAGCCATGCACTTCCTGCAATTTCGCCTGCGTTTGCGGACCAGAGATACCATCCACCGCAAGCCCATACTTTTCCTGAAAAACTTTCACCGCCGCCTTCGTTCTCGGGTCTAGAATGCCATCAACGTCAACACAAGGAAATCCCAGATTGTTCAACCGAGCTTGTATTCCGGTGATTTCATCTACCGGATCCAGATGCCCGATCTTCAGTGACCAGGTGTACCCCTCGCTTGAAGCTTCCTCATCCAGCCACACCGTAAGAGCTCCCTCCTCCACATCCGCTGGAATCTCGTGCTCAATCAAACCGTCATCACCCGTAATATCCTGGTAAGGCTCACGGCCTGCAATCCGTAGCTGATATCGCTTCCCGGCTACCGGTTGCCCGTCTTCATCCTGAATCACAACCCGCAAGAGTGTTCGCGGTGCCTTGCACCGGAAGTTATGACACTGTTCGGTTGTACAACTCTCCTCTCGCTGTTCTCCGTCGGGAATATAGATCCGGTCGCCGGGATAGATCACATTCGGGTTCGGACGTCGCTGCCGGAAGCTGGCATTTTCGGGATGATTATAGATAGTACGCCAGTCAGCAAACCCGTATTGCTTTGCGATGCTCGATAAACACTCTCCCGGTCTGACTCTGTGTATTCTGGCCATAGCCGTTTTCCTCTTTCCGAATCCTTCACCTACTGCTTCATGAGCCATACAATGTCGCTGCGCAGAAATCCTTGTCGCTACTCCTGGCTGCAAAGGTGCAAATCTAAATCCGCTCCCAAGCATTCTTATCCAGATTAGGGAAGGTAACCTGGCAGGTACCGGGGTCGATACCCTCAATCCGGACAGATCTCTGCTCGTCAAGCGTTCCTTCATCTACACTGCCGTCGGGAAGTGTGATACGATACCTTTCTCCAAGCACTGGCTCATCGTTCTCATCCACGAGTTTGATCTCAATCCAGGTTTTCCCTTCTTGCTCCTCCTCTGGTGGTTTGAAGGGCTTTGCTTGCTGAGTTTTCCTCCTAACCATCTCACCCGGATTACCTTTGTCAGCCTCTTCGGGTTTCTTTGGCTCTATGGGAGCAACTGCTCTACCCGCTCTGCCGCTCTTGGGTGATGGCATACTTTATACTCCTCCTTTGGTTCAGCTTGTTATAAAAAGTCTTTAAATTGAGCTATTGGTCATCATCCTGAATCCTTCGCTCTGCTCAGGGTAAACTCAAGGGAAGCGAAGGGTTCTCGAAGGTTTATCTACAGGTCACTACGAGATGAGCTTGGGCAAACAGGCAGGAGGAACTCCTGGGGGTATGGGTAACCAAATAGTAGTGCAATTTTCATGCTAAATATTCCTCTCATTGAATATACTATCCCTATTTCTTTTTACTAAATATTCTCATAGAATTCCTGCTTTGATCTAGGATAAGGGAGGGATGTGCAAAATGTGGCACACTGGAGAGGAATAATGTGTAAAAGCATGCTCATTCCTTCTTAACGCACATCCAAGAGAGTTCTTTGGTATACTCCAACTGATGAGGAAACATGGATTGGGAGCGCGGGCCTCTGGCCAGCAGCGGGCGGGACGCCCGCGCTCCCAGCGTAGGCGCTTTCCCCAAGAGGTCTCCTGATAATGTATTAACTTGTAAACTTGTTCCGGAGGTGGGCGGACAGAAGAAATTACCATTTAGTGTGATTCCACTAGTCAGAATATTCCCCTTTTTAAGGATTACTGGACCCAGAAAGCAGGGAAGATCCGGTTGTGTTCATCGAGCCCAGGTTGGGGATCACTCCTTCTGCCAAGGAGGCATCTCCATTAGATTTTCCGAAGACCCAATTCTGCTTGAAAGTCTATGCTGAGCTTTCTCAGGTAGGAGAATCACTGCCGATGGGTACTGTATTCGTGTTTGTAGAAAGAAGCAATGGGTTAATGCGCGCAGGGCGTCGGTCTAACCTGGTAATAACCTTTATTGACACTCTCCTCCGTTTTCTACAGTCAGAAGCAGGAGGGAAAGGGAAAATCTGCTTGTGGAAGCTAAAGTGGACAGAGACAACAACTAAAGTGAACAGTTTCTGGACTTGCACAATCGGTTTTCCCTTTTTGTCCTCCCCTATTTTAGTTTTTCCTTATGAAGAGAGAAGATGATTTTAGGTAAGAGGCCGTCCAAGTATAGATCTCTCATCGGATACACCCTCCATCTGGCCCACAGGTAATACCTGTGCCATTCGAATCAGTAAAGCCGATCACTCCGCCTCCACCAGTCACTCCACCATAATCTGAGTAGAAACTCCCATATTTTTCTCGTAAGGTCTTACCTCTATTCCCACCGTAAGCTTGCTGACAGAGGGAAGAGAGATTGACCAGTGGAGGGCCACCTTCTACTCCAGCAAGTCCTTGAGGATTGAGCCAGTAGCGCCCACGATATACAGGAGTGCATCGCTGGAGATAGGCGACCTCAGCAGGATGCAGTTCTCGACCATTGATGAATACACCAGTACCACCTCCAGAGGCTCTTGGACTAAGCGGGCCACCGAGATTGAGACTAGGGAGGATTTGTCCAACAGTAGGCCCCCCTTCTTGTCCCCACAATCCAGAGACTCGGTCATACCAGTAGCGGCCACTCTGAATCCTTACTCCATAATATTGTTCCAGGGCATAGATCGTTTCCGGACTCAAGCGCTTACCATTCACCACAACGTTGAGCGTATCGTGATACCCAAAGGTTAACCCGCTTCCCCAAACGAGTACCACTACAAATAGGCTAAGGATAAGACTCTGCTTTTTTATAGCTTCCTTTTTCACTGTTGCTCTCCTTTCTTCCAGAAGTTGGACATTCTCCTGAATTACTCTGATGTAACAACGAGTATACTCGTTTCTTCTGCATCACTCTGTAATAAACATCACCACTTTCCGGTGATGTGAGTCACCAAAAACTCATGTCAGATTCTATAAAGCAAGGCAAGGCTAAAGCCGGTGCTCATCCAGTAGAGATCTTTGGCATTGTACAAGTCCATGGAGAAACATGAATATCCCCGAAGTTGAATGGACACCTCTGCGCTCCCGAAGCAGAGCGAAGGGAAGTCATATGGTCACCCGGGATGACAAATGGACTTCCCTTCGCTACGCTCCGGAAGAGCGGGCCTCTGGTCAGCAGGGGTCTGCATTGAGACTTCGACAAACCTGTGGTGCGCTCAGACGAGGCAGCGAGAAAACAGATTCTCAGCAATAAGAAAGTAAAAATACTTGACAGAGGAGAGAGTGTTATGTTAGGTAAGCGCAAGTGAAAGATTTGCTACCATCTTTGTATGTGATCCCCTCTACAAACGAGAAAAGAACTTATAGTGGATACCTCTAAAAAATATTCTGATCATGAATCCCTCATTACTAGCTGAGGGTTTTTCTGAACAAAACTCAGGATGCGCTCTGGAAAGGGCGATCGATGATAAAGAGAGAAACTTGCTATAAGTTCAAAGAGAGGAGGTTTTGCTTATGAGTATTCACCAGAAACCACAAAGACCTGAAAACCCCCCTGAGGCAGTTGGGACTCACCAAAATGAGCAAGATATTGGGCGCCGGACATTCCTCAAAATGGGTGTAGCAGGCACGGCTACCCTTGCGACTAAAGGATACACCGTACGTAAAGTGCGTGGTGCCACAGTCATTAAGGCCAACCTTAAGTTCCTAGATCCCATGGCCTATCCAGAATTCCAGCAAGCACACCTTCAACAGGTTGAGCGGTGGAATCAGATGCACCCCGATGCCCCTGTCTCGATCGATTTGAGTAACTGGGCGGATGCGGTGGTCAAGACCGCAAAGGCGTATGCAGCCGGAGACCCCTACGATATCATCGATACTGCAGGTGACGAAAATATGTGGGCTATGCAGCAGAAAGGGCTTTTTCAACCGATTAACGATGTAATCAATGAGCTTGGTGGAAAAGACTATTTCGTGGAGCAATATCTGGCCAACGCTGAATATCAGGGTGATTACTGGGGAGTTCCTGCGCGGCAAACGACTCTGGTCTACTATTACCGGAAAGATTGGTTGGAAGAACTGGGGCTTTCCTGGCCGAAGAATTGGGATGAACTCCTGACGATGTTCAAAGCGGCTACTCGAGACTTAGACAAAGATGGAAAAACCGATGTGTGGGGTGCCCTGGTACTCCTCGGGAAGAGTGCTTTTGTCAGTACCTGGGCTTTTGTACAGGTTTTACTCAATGGGGGCCACATGTTCGATCGGGAAGGCAAGGTGGTATTTGACTCGCCTCAGGTCCACGAAGCGTTAGAATTTATTAAAGAGTGTTATCAATATTCACCACCGGGCAGCGCAGATTATGGTGCGAGTCAAATGAGACAATGTTTTAATACGGCCAGATGCATGATCAACTGGTATTCCACTTTCCTGATGTTCAGCGATCTTGAAAAATACAACCCTGACCTCATCGATAAGGTAGATATCGCCCACATGGTACCCAAAGAGACCGGGGGTGAGATCATCTCCCGTAACACTATGCACTACTTTACATTGAGCTCCAAGACTAAATACCCTGATGAGGCCAAGGCATTTCTCAAGTATCTCGCCAGCCCGGAAAATCTCATCGAATGGCAATATTCCCTGCCAGAGAGCCAGGCTTACACCGTCAAGGCTGCCCTTAAATCACCAAAACTCCTTGAGAACCCGCGTATCCAGAAATACGGAAAACAGTTCTGGAACTACCAGAAATGGGCAGCCGAATATGGCAGACCGATGACCGAAGAACACAAGGGCATCAAGAATCCCAAGACGGCGCAAGTCCTGGGTGATCTGGTCTGGCTCAAATGTCTGCAGGACATCCTGGTCAACAATGCAGATATTCAATCGACCACAAAGAAGTATGCCAGACTCATCGAGAAGGATTATATGAGGAAAAAGGGATGATGGCTTCTGGAAACATACTTTCTTTGCGTATAACGAAGAGAGGGATGCCTGGCCTCCTGCTCCTCCTTCCGGTCCTGGTGGTGGTGTCCCTCCTCTTCTTTTACCCACTCGGGTATGCGATCTATATGACCTTTACCGATCGGGATTTATTCAGCGAATCCGTGAATTTTGTGGGGTGGGAGAACTATAGCTGGACCCTGGAAGATGAGGAGTTTTGGACTTCTCTCTGGAATGGCATCGTCTACACCTTTTGGACTACTACCCTCTCCGTGAGTATCGGACTGGCAGTGGCACTCCTGCTCAATCAGCCCCTTCCAGGACGGTTTGTGGCGACTGGTCTGATTATTTTTCCCTATCTGGTGCCGAGTATTGTTATCTCTATCGCTTTCCGATGGATGTTTAATGACCTGAATGGCGTGATCAACCATTTCCTCACCCAACTGCACCTCATCTCTGGACCACGGGGATGGTTCGGAGAGCCAGATACTGCTATGCCTGCTGTGGTGCTGGTCAGTGTGTGGCGGTTCATGCCTTTTGCGGTGATCCCTATCCTGGCCCGGCTACAGGGTATTCCGACTGAACTTTATGAGGCGGCTGGTATTGATGGGGCCTCAACCTGGCGACAGTTTCTCGCTATCACATTGCCGATGCTTCGCAACGTCTTACTGATCGTGGTCCTCCTCCGGACTATCTGGATCTTTAACATGTTTGATATTATCTGGCTGCTCACCCAGGGCGGACCAGCGGGAAGAACCCAGCATCTGCCGGTGTTAGCGTATTTAAAAGTGTTTAGAGGCAATTACAGTATCAGCGAAGGGGCAACGATCTCTATCTTTATGTTCCTCTTCCTGCTGGTCTTCATGATGCTCTATCTCAAAGTTCAGAAATTCGAGCAAGGGTAAAGAAGATGCGTGCACAGACCAAACGGAGGATGAAGATTTTTTTTCTCACCACTCTGATGTATGGAGTCATGGTGGTGATGTTTTTTCCGGTCTTTTGGATCATCATCAGCTCGATCAAGCAAAACCGCGATCTCTTCCACTCCCCTCCCCTCCTCCTTCCGACCATGATGCCTTCGCTGGAGCATTACTATAAACTCTTCGCCACCACCAATTACCTCCTCTATCTTCGTAACAGTTTCATTGTGGCAGCAGGGTCAACCATCCTGTGTGTCAGTTTGGCTACATTAGCCGCCTATGGCCTTACCCGCTACGACTTCCGTGGGAAACAGTATTTTGCCTCCTTTACTCTGCTTATTTATGTATTCCCCCCCATCATGCTTATCATTCCTCTGTTTATCATCTTTAAGCAGCTTTATCTATCAAACACCTTCTGGGCACTGATTTTTGGTCATACCACCTTTGCTCTCCCTTTCTCGATCTGGATGCTATGGGCCTTTTTCCGGGCCGTGCCAATTGAGGTGGAGGAGGCTGCCTGGATTGATGGGGCGTCGCGGTTACGAGCTATCAAGGAGATAATGTGGAAACTGGCTCTCCCGGGGATCGCTACCGTCTCCATATTTACCTTTGTCGTCTCCTGGAGCGATTACCTCTTCGCCCTTGTTTTTGTCGAGGGGGAATCGATTAAGACCTTGCCGCTCGCCACAGCGGGCATGTATGTCACCGAAGCTTCCGAAATGGGGATGGTCTTGGCTGCAGGGGTTTTAATAGTTTTACCTTCATTAGGGGTATTGTTTTTTCTACAGAAGTACCTCCTAGAGGGGTTTGATCTGACCGGTATCTGAGAAAATCTAGGAGGAGCAAGGGCTAAAAAAGGAAATGAGCAGCCTTTCTCCCTCTGTAAACCTCAAGGTGAAAAAATGTGGGTAAAGGTTGGCAGAAGGGATAAGAGAGGGTAAAATCCGTTCTTATTTGCATGAGCAGGAGGATAGTGGTGAGTGAAAAAATCTATGATGCGATTGTGATTGGTGCTGGAGGAATGGGAAGCGCAGCCGCCTATCATCTCGCCAAATCGGGAGCACAAACTCTGGTCTTAGAACAATTTTCTCGGGGACATGCTCTGGGCAGCTCACACGGGTCTAGCCGAGTTATTCGTCTCTTTTACAACAAGAAATTCTACACCGAGCTTATGAAATACGCCTATGCCGAATGGCGTAAGCTCGAAGAGGAGTCGAAGAAACAGTTAATATATATCACCGGTGGGGTGATCATTGCTCTAGAGGGACAGGAGTATATTATGGACACCCGGGCGAGTCTGGATGCCGCTGGTGTGGCTTCGGAATGGTGGACCCCTCAGCAATTGGAAGCCCGCTACCCACAATTCCGGGTCCAGGAAGGGATGCGTATCCTCTGGCAACAAGATACCGGTTTTCTGTATGCCTCAGAATGTGTGTTGACCCATCTGGAACTGGCTGAACAACACGGAGCAGAGGTGAGGGAGAATATGCCAGTGCAGGAAATCGATTGGCAGGGAGATCTTCCTGTAGTCACCGCCAAGGGAACACGGTTTCATGGACGAAAGGTTGTCGTCACCGCCGGACCGTGGGCTGGACAGATTCTCAAAGACCTGCACCTGCCTTTAACGGTAACCCGACAACAGATCGTCTACTATCGTCCTCAGGATCCCACCCTCTTCCAAATTGGTCGGTTTCCGGTCTTTAGTGACCGCACCTGGGATGAGGCATTCTATGGTTTCCCCCTCTTTGCTCGGGAAGGGGTGAAGGTAGCCCGGCATGGTCTGGGACAGGCAGTCTCTCCGGATACCTGCAACCGGACCGTTGATGCCGATTATATTGAACACCTGCGTACCTTTTTGCGCGAGCGGATCCCTGCAGCAGATGGAGAAGCTTTAGAAGCTCAAGTATGTCTCTATACGGAAACACCAGATACCGACTTTATTGTCGATGCTCATCCCCACTGTCCCAATCTCTTTCTGGCTGCAGGGTTCTCAGGGCATGGATTTAAGTTCTGTAGTCTGGTAGGAAGAATCCTCTCCGAAATGGTTCTTAAAGGGGAGACCAGTTTTGATATCAGCCCATTTCGTTTGGCACGATTTGGTGGATCGAAGTAAACTCCTAATCACCTCAGGAGGAGTGATTGAAAGATTCGCTGAAGGCACTGCTTTGTGATCTATCGAAAATCCATGCGGTCTCTGGCTTTGAACGAGAGATGGCTCGGTATACGAGTAATGCTCTCGAACCACTGGCGGACAGTGTTATGGTGGATCGTTATGGTAACGTGGTGGCAACCTGTATAGGCACCTCACCTGGTCCCACCCTGATGCTGGCCGCACATCAAGATGAGATTGGTCTCATAATAAAAGCAGTGAAGGCCACAGGATTTCTCCGTGTGGAAAAGCTCGGCCGCTTTCCCGATAGCATGCTCCCCGGGCGTCGAGTATGGATCAATGGCCACTTTGGTCTGATTGGAGTCAAAGCGGGTCACTTGCAAACGGCCGTGGAACAGAGCCGAGTTGTTCCTGGAGAGGATCTGTATATTGATGTGGGGGCGAACAAGGCAGAAGAAGTTGCGGCTATGGGTATCCGTATAGGTGATCCGGTAGCCTATCTTGGAGAATTAGAAACATTTACGAATTCAGATCGGGTCTGTCTGAAAGCCTGTGATAACCGGGTCGGATGTGCTATTTTGATCCAGCTCTTTCGAGAGCTGCAGGGTAAGGAGTTTGCCGGTACCTTATATGGCGTTGGAACGGTGCTGGAAGAGGTAGGGCTCCGTGGGACCCAGATGGTGGCCTTTCGGCTAAATCCGGATATTGCCATTGCTATTGACGGACAACCGGCTGCAGACACGCCAGATGCGAGTCTCACGCAAACAGCGCCAGTAGCCCTGAGTCGTGGAGCCACTATTAATCTCGCCATGGGTACCCAAGGGATCCGTGGAGGGATTATACATCCCGCGGTAAAAGCCGCACTGATCCGTGCGGCAGAAAAGGCGAGGGTTCCTTATCAACTGTGCACCTCCACCTTGACCGGCTCTACCGATGCTGCGGCTATCTATTTGGTACGTGAAGGGATCCCCACCGGAACGGTTTGGGTTCCACGACGCTACTCGTATTCACCAGACGAGATAGTTGATCTCAACGATATAATAGCGGCAGTGAAACTGCTCGAACAGTTTGTGCTTGATCTGGTAACGGTAAATAATATAGGCATATTATAAAAGTAGTGCTGAGCAACCTCTACTGTGCCCATACAGTGCTATCGAAGGATATCTATAAGAGGAGCAAGTCACGATGCCACTCGGGATTCCCTCCGAACTCGCGTTCTCAAAGCAAGAGTATGACTGTCGTCTGGAAAGAACGCTGGCCAAGATGCAAGACTATCGTGTGGATGTGCTGCTGGTTCATACACCACGAAACCGGTGTTATCTGACCGGTTTTGAAACCCTAAATATGTGGCAGTATAGCTGCCTCATCCTATCAATGGGAGAGCCCCCTATCCTTTTGGTCCCTGAGATGGAAGAGGCTGGGGTTTATCTCACCTCCTGGATCAAGGACACGGTCTTGTTTCGGCCAGACGAGGATCCGGTTGCGCTTACTGCAAAAGTATTGAAAGAGAAAGGACTCGACAATGCCCATATCGGACTGGAGATGCAAAGTATCTCTATTACACCTGCTCAGTATCTTCAACTCCAAGAGGCTCTCCCGCGTGCCACATTTGTCGAGACCTCCGAACTGGTAAGGGGATTATGTACGATCAAATCTCCGGCAGAAATCGACTACATCAGACAGGCAGCACGAATCACGGATCAAGGAATCCAGGCTGCCATTCAAGAGGTTACGGCAGGCAAGACTGACCAAGATCTGGCTGCGGTGGCGTATGAATCGATGATACGGGCCGGTAGCGAGTATATGTGCATCCAACCAATCGTGACCACTGGACGCCGCTCCGGGGTCCCCCATAGCACCCACAAAAGGGTCCCCATAACCCATGGAGACCCTGTATTTCTGGAGTTTGGAGCCTGTATCCATCGTTATAGCGGACCGATAATGCGTACGGTAGTAGTCGGTCAGGCTTCGGATGCGATAAGGCGCACGGCAGAGGCGTCTATTACAGCGCTGAACTATGCCATTGAGGCCATGAAACCAGGGGTGACAGGTGACGAAGTAGCTTACGCAGCGTGGAAAGGGGTCCAAAAGGATCGCTCAGAGATCTTCTACCACGGGGTCGTTGGCTATTCTATCGGCTTAAGTTTTCCCCCCAATTGGGGTGATGTCCCCTTTTTTATGTTGAAGGGGCAACAGCAACGTCTCGAACCGGGCATGGTCTTTCATCTTCCCATTGCCTTCCGGGATATCGGTACCTACTGCGTGGGCTTCAGCGAAACAGTGGCCATTACGGAAACCGGGTGTGAGGTCATGGGGTCTTCTCCAAGAGAGCTGATCGTGGTCTAAACGTGACCCCGTGCGACCTGTCGGTTTGTCAAGCGAAACCAGGTGCTTGATTCGGAACCTGTCCTGAGGGTACCGAAAGATTAAACCACCCTAAAGTCTCTTGTCCAGAAGCAAGAGATCCTTGCCCTGCTCTGAGCGATAAGTGACCGCTCATTTATATCGATGGACATGGAAAACAGGGGAGAGTAGAAGTGGCTCGATACATAGAAGTGATACTCAAAAAACGTGGTGTACAATGCGTGGCTCAGCTCCTTGACCATCTGGCACCGAAGACGTGTGCGGCAGTATGGGAAGCGCTTCCTCAGGAGGGGAATGCCTTTCATGCCAAGTATGCTAACCACGAAGTGTATACGCTCGTTCCCCCCTTTGCTTCACAGGAACCGGGGTTAGAGAATCCAACCATTCTACCCATTCCTGGCGATATCTGCTATTTTTATTTTGCACCGGGTATAGTGACTATCCCTGATGTGCGTGAATTTGCCCAACGTACAGGGGTAGTGGATCTGGCTATCTTTTATGGGAGGAATAATTTCCTCTTTTCCCCAATGACTGGTCCTGTTCCCGGGAACGTCTTTGCAACCATCACAGAGAATTTTGAAGCAATGGCAAAAGCCTGTGATGATATTTGGCGTCAGGGTTTTGTCGGAGAGCGGTTGCTTTTTCGTCGCCTAGGCTGAGCCCCTTTTTCCCTACCGGTAACAAAAGTATGTCCATAATATCTGATTGGAGAGAGTTTGGACTTGCACTCGCATACTATAATGAAATAGAATGCGGCCTATATAACGATTTCTTAAGAGGGCGGAGGGAACTCCTTTTCCTCATCCTGGGTGAAACGAAGAGTTCAGCCTGACCTTTCGAGTTTTACTCGCTACAAGTTCTATGAAAAAGGTCGGGGCATCTCTTTTAGACAGAAAGGAGGGCACCATGAGATACTTGCAGGGTAAGAAGCAGGTGGGGCGATTGGGCATGTGGGGATTAGGCGTTGTTTTTTTGATGGCTATAACAGGATGGTTCGCCCCTTCAGTCATGGCAGGCCAGATTGAAGTGCCAGCGGAGGGGAAAAGCCCAACCATCGATCATATCCGCAAACAGGGTGTCTTACGGGCGGGCATCGCCATTGCTCCACCCTGGCTTGGTCAAAATCCTAAAACGGGGGAGTATTTTGGTCCTGCTATTGAAATCGGGGAACGTATTGCTCAACTCTTGGACGTCGAGTTAAAAATCATCGGCTCTGGCTGGGATGTGATTATTGCTGGTCTACAGGGGAACCAATTCGAGTTAGCTCTTGCTCCCCTTTTTGCCACTGAGAAAAGACGAAAAGTGGTCGATTTCGTCAATTATACCGAAGATGGCACGTGCTACGCTGTGCGGAAAGATAATAGCAAAATTAATACTCTCGAAGATCTGGATCAACCATCAGTAACTATCGGTACCTGGACCGGAACCGGAACTGAGCATGGCATTGTTGCGAAATATAAGAAAGCCAAAATTCACAGTATAGTTCAACCAGTAGGTGGGGCTAATCGGGTGGAAGATGTACTGACTAAACGAGTCGATGTCGCTCCTTTTGATGCTCCGAGAGCCTTTGTTTTGGCTCACCAATATCCAGAGATCAAGATCTTACCGGGAGGGCCAGAAGAATGTGTGAAGAATCCGGACATTCCCTTCCCTATTGGAATGGCTTTTAACTATGGGGATCCAGAATTTAAGAGGTTTTTGGAAGCCGTAGTTACGGATATGCAAGATCAGATCAAAGCCTCTATTGTAAAGTATAGTGCACTAGAATATATGCTCCAGGGACAGTAAGCAAGAGCCGTTTCCTTACAGCATAGAGGGGGACAGAAGTCCCTCTCTCTGGACCAATCTTTAGGGAGGTGACCGAAAGCAGAGTGGAATGGAAATTCGAGATCGTCACGCAAAATCTTCCCTTCTTGCTCCTGGGAGTTAAAGTGACGGTTACAGTAACGGTAACTTCTATGGTCTTCGGTATGATGCTGGGCTTACTGGTCGCTCTGTTGCGTATGTCACAGTTTCGCCTTCTCCAGTTCCTGGCTGGGCTGTATATCGATATATTACGCAGTACCCCTCTATTGGTACAGTTGATCTGGGTATTTTATGCTCTACCGATCCTGATTGGCTATGCGCTGGAACCTTTTGTAGCCGGTGTTTTGACCTTAAGTCTGAATGTAAGTGCTTACCTTGCGGAAATCTATCGGGCAGGTATTTTATCGATTCCCTTAGGGCAACGCCATGCCGGTCTTGCTCTGGGGATGACCGGGCTGCAAGTCCTGCGACGGGTCCTTCTCCCACAAGCAATTACTCGCATGTTGCCTCCAATAGGCAGTCAGTTTATTACTCTGTTTAAAGAATCGGCTCTCGTCTCCTTGATCAATCTCCAGGATCTTATGTGGCAAGCTCAATCGCTCGCTGCTTTCACCATGCGGTCCATAGAAGTCCTGACAGCAGCAGCAGTAATTTATATGCTACTGACTTTCCCGCAGGCTCTGGTTGTGAACTATCTGCATAAGAAATACCTCGCACACTGACGATTTACGCGAGAGGAGATATGCGGCATGAGATATGACCCATAGCAGTGAGGACTATCCCTATGCCCTATACATGGCGATTTGATGTAGTGCAAGAGAATCTCCCTTTTCTCTTACAGGGGCTCTGGATGACCTTTAGTCTGACCGTGCTCTGTATGATTGCCGGTCTGCTTCTCGGCCTCTTTGTGGCGCTGGCACGTTTAAGTCCCTGGCGTATCATACATGGACCTGCCTACGCCTATACAGAGCTCTTCCGGACCACTCCTCTGCTGGTGCAGATTGTGTGGGTTTTCTACGTTTTACCGCTGCTGACAGGGATCACACTTACACCCTTTTACTCCGGTCTGGTGGCCTTGGGTCTTAACGTTGGGGCATTTATGTCAGAGATCTACCGAGCAGGCATCCTCTCGATCAGCCGGGGTCAAATGGATGCCAGTTTAGCCCTCGGGATGACGAAATTTCAGGCAATGTATCGTACTATTCTCCCGCAGGCGATCACCCGCATGATTCCCCCTATGGCCACGACGTGGGTGAGTCTGTTTAAAGATACCTCAGTGCTTTCTGCTATTGGCGTGACCGAATTGATGTTCCAGGCACGCCATGTCGCTGTGGATACCTATCGGCCATTAGAGGTCTTTACGGTCACTGCCCTGATTTACTTTGTGATCACCTATCCCCAATCAATTGGGGTGAATTATCTGTACAAAAAATTCCGTACGCAGGAATAGAGGAGTTTTAGTCCATGTCCGATTTTGTTATCCGGATAGAGAACTTACACAAACACTTCGGATCCCTACCTGCCCTCCGTGGCATCAGCATGGAGGTGACCCGGGGGGAGGTGGTGGTCATCATCGGACCGAGTGGCTCTGGAAAAAGTACGTTTCTCCGATGCCTGAACCGTTTAGAAGAACCAACTAGTGGCCAGATCTTTTTGGAAGATATCGAAGTGACCGGGCGGAAGGTAAACTTACCCACAATACGGCGGAATATCGGAATGGTGTTTCAACACTTCAATCTTTTTCCACACAAAACTGCCTTAGAGAATGTGATGGAAGGGCCTCGCACAGTATTAAAAATGTCACGGGAAGAGGCACGAAATCGAGCGATAAAGTTATTGGAAAAAGTGGGATTGCTTGATAAACTTGATGTCAAACCCGCCCAATTGTCTGGGGGCCAGCAACAACGAGTGGCTATTGCCCGCGCTTTAGCCATGGAACCCAAGGTGATGCTGTTTGATGAAGTGACCTCAGCGCTCGATCCAGAACTGGTCGGAGAGGTTCTCACTGTAATGAAACAATTAGCTGACGAGGGGATGACGATGCTCGTGGTAACTCATGAGATGCATTTTGGAGAGAAAGTGGCTGATCGCGTAGTGATGTTTGATGAGGGAATGATTATCGAAGAAGGGCCACCCGATAAGATTTTTACTCAGGCTGATCATGAACGGACTCGACGTTTTCTGAACCAGCTTTATTGGGAAGGAAGGTAATTGCTCGAAGAGCGAAGATGGAAAATAGGGGATCGAAATCCGAAATCCAAAATCCAAAATGGCAAACTGGAAACTGTTTACAGAAAGGGGCGAGCGATGGGAATGGGTTACATTGGGTGGTCAAAATGGGATCTGGATACACCTGCCCTCCTGGTAGATCTGGACCTGGTGGAACAGAATATTCTTCGTATGGCTTCCTTCTTTCAGAAGACGGGAGTCAAGTGGCGGCCACATACCAAAGGACAGAAAGTCCCAGCCCTTGCCCACAAAGAAATTGCAGCAGGAGCCATCGGGGTGACCTGTGCCAAGCTCGCTGAAGCGGAGGTGATGGCAGCCGCCGGTATCAAGGATATCTTGATCGCTAATCAGGTAGTAGGAAAAACAAAGGTGACACGTCTGATCAATCTGCTTCGGCAAGCAGAGGTCATGGTGGCAGTAGATAGTATTGAGAATGCGGAAGAACTGAGCGTCGAAGCGAGCCGGAAAGGTCAAAGGCTCCGGGTGCTGGTAGAGGTCAACCTGGGGATGAATCGCTGTGGAGTGGAGCCGGGAGAGCCAACAGTGGTCTTCTCACGTAAAATACACGATCTGCCTGGACTGCATTATATGGGCCTCATGGGGTGGGAAGGAAATTGTGCTGGGATTAAGGATCCGGAACAGAAGAAACGGTGTTGTGAGCACTCTGTGGGATTACTGCTCAGTAGCGCAGAGCTGTGTCGGAAGGCAGGTTTACCTGTGGAGATTATCAGTTGCGGTGGCACCGGCACTTTCCAGTATACAGCTCACCTCCCTGGAGTTACTGAAATCCAGGCTGGTGGAGGCATCTTCTGTGACGTGCTCTACGATAGCTGGGGGGTCCATCATCCCTTCGCCTTGACTGTCCTCTCGACGGTAATCAGCCGACCTACTCCGACCCGCATTATCGTTGATGCTGGACGGAAGGCTATGAGTGTCGATATCGCCACCCCCAGACCAAAAGAGCTCCAAAATATAACTTCGGTAAGCCTGTCCGCGGAACATGGGAAAATTGAGCTGCAAGAACCCAACCATGATTTGAAAGTCGGAGACAAACTGGAGTGGATCATCGGTTACGGAGATACCACCGTGTGTTTACATGATGAGATGATTGGTATCCGGAATGATGAAGTCGAAACGGTCTGGTCGATCCTCGGTCGTGGCAAGCTCACCTGATCTCTATGATAATAAGCAATGAGAACCAGGTGATTTATATCCTTTCTCAAAAAAAGTTTGAAGCATCTCCTATTATTAGGGGTTAATTACTCTAAGGAAGCAACTATGATTATCGATGGTCATGCTTACTGTTTCCCTCCCCTCGGTGAAGCCAATGGTTTTCCAACGGCCCAAGAACATCTCCGTTATTTACAACGAGAAATGGCGGATCACCATCAGCCAGTCTGGCGGCTGCGTGACCGAGCACCAGGCGATAATAGTATGCTCGCTGATCCTCAGGATAAGACCCTGCGTGGTTTAAAAGAGGTCTCTTTTCGTCCGGGTGGCTACGGGCGATTTATCTGGACAGTGGAGGGCGAAGATTACGCTAAGCAATATCTCCCACCCTATCTTACCGATCTCTCTCATCCTCCGGAGATGCTTATCGCCCAGATGGATTATGTCGGTATTGATCGAGCAGTGCTGCATGTCAACCCGATTATGGGATTATTAAACGATTATGTAGCCACCTGTGTGCAGCGTTTTCCCCATCGACTACTTGGCCTCGTCAGCGTAAAAGAGTGGGAGATCGAGCAAGATCCAGCAGCGCAGGTAGCCGAAGTCGAACGCGCCTATGCGCTGGGGCTACATGGACTGCAGTTTATTGTCAATACTCGCTATCGGTATGGGGTGACTCAATCCTGGGATAGCCCCGCCTGCCGGCCATTCTGGGATGGGGTGACCGGGTTAGGCAAACCGATCTTTTTTACTATTGGCCCTCCTTGTCCAGGGGTTACTGTGGAAGACTATTTGAGTCAGTTGAAGATCTGGCAGGGATGGTTAGAGCGCTATCCACAAGTCTCAGCCGTACATACCCATGGTTTTCCCTGGCGTATGTTCATCCAGGGGAATAGACTCCACTTGCCAGATGCCCTCTTTGAGCCATTTCGGGTCTCTTCCGCCAAGCTCCAGCTCCTCTTCCAGATTTCTCTGGGCAATGTCTGGGATTTTCCTTACACAGAACTCCATCCCGCTATCGAGCAACTGGTAGAGGCCTTGGGCTCAGATCGTCTTATGTGGGGCACAGATATGCCAAATGTAGAGCGTTTCTGCAACTATCGCCAAACCCTGGATACATTTCGAGTACACTGTAAGGGTATCATTTCTGACGAGGATATTGCTAATATTATTGGCAATACAACAGCGCGCTTGTTCAACCTGTAATCGGAGCTCTTCTCCCCTGTGGAGAGAGGGATGAGGAGAAAAAATGCTAACCCAAGACTTTGCGGATTTTGTACCAGAAGAGTATGAGCGTCGGCTGGCACGGTTGAGAGCACTAATGGCTGATGAGCGTCTGGATGCTGTCCTGCTTACCACTGATACCAATCACCGGTATTTCACTGGCCACTGGACACATCGCTGGATGCACAAATTTACGGCACTTTTTGCTCTCTTGCCATTGGAAAAACAGCCGGTCTTGATTGTGCCCCCTATTGAAGCGGGCATGTGTGAATGGGATTCCTGGGTCGAGACCATTAGAATCTATCTTCCACGCCGCAGTCAGGCCGGAGTAGGAACGATCATTGAGGTGATACGCGAACTCGGATTAGACAAAGGGCGAATCGGTGCCGAGCTTGGAGGAGTGCTCTGGATGCGGATGCCTTTCGACGATTTCACCTACCTGCGATATAGTCTCCCCCAGGTAGAATTTGCTGATGCGTCATCGCTGCTCTGGAAAGTGCGTTTTCGCAAATCTTCAGCGGAACTGGACTATATTCGCAAAGCAGTGGCTATTACCGATGCAGCCTATCAGACTCTCTTTGTCGAAGCAAAGCCCGGGATGACCGAACGAGAAATTCATCGACTGATGTCGGTGCAACAACTGCTGGGAGGAGCAGAAAGTCCGGGCTCGATCACCCCGGCTTCTCATACCACCCAAAATATCCGAAGCTGTGAGCGGTCTCATCGACGCCATAGCGACCGGGTATTACAAGATGGAGACCTGGTGATCCTCGATGCTGGCTGCGTTTACCGGGGTTACTGGTCCGATTATACGCGAATGTTTGCGCTTGGCCGAGCGAGTCAGCAATGTAAAGATGCCTACCGGATAATTTACGAGTGTATGCACGAGGCGATCAACCTTATCAAACCGGGGGTGCCGATGGCCGAACTGGTTCAGGTAGTGATCAAAAAACTCAAAGCCGCCGGTTACACAGAGCAGGCGGAACGGGTCAGCAACATAGGACATGCTAGCGGTCTCGACATTATCGAGCCCCCCTTTATTGCTCTGGAAGAGGATACTCTCTTAGAGGAAGGAATGATCTTGACCGTAGAACCTTCCATGTATACTGACTATGGGTTCTTTATGCTAGAAGAGGATGTCCTCGTTACGGACCTGGGGCATGAAATTCTCTCTCAGGCCCCGGCGAAAGAAGAGTTACCGATTATTTAATTCGCCATCTTTCCAGAACCTCTGGATTGACAGAAATCCCTAATCCAGGCCCTTCTGGAGGCCAGATATGTCCATTTTCCAGCCGAAAGGTTTCCTGGATCAGATCTTCGGCATGATAGAGGAATCCGCACACGTCACTCGCATACCTGAGGTTCGGCATAGCGACTCCTAGATGAGCGCAAGCTGCGGTGCCAATCCCAAACTCGGGCATACTACCGATGATGCAGGGGATGTGTGCAGCCTCACACATCGCAAAGATATGGCGGGCATTAGAGAGACCACCAGCCTCGCTGACGTAGACATTTACAATATCTGCAGCTTCTTGTTTGATGACTGCCATCGCTTCTTCTGGTGTTCAGACGCTTTCATCGACCATAATAGGGACACCAACCTGTTTGCGGATAAAAGCTAGACCGGTTAAATCCTTGGGATGAATAGGCTGTTCAACCATTTCTAACTGGTAGGGCTCCATGGCCTGAATCATCCGAATAGCCTCTTTAGCCGTTTTCCAGGCCATATTAGCATCAACCCGCAGGATAACGTTTTCCCCCACAGCTTCCCGTACCGCTTTGACTGCTTTCAGGTCTACTTCAGGTTCACGCCCAACTTTTATCTTCAGAGTTCGAAAACCGGCCTGCACATATTCCTGGGCCTTCTCGGCCATTTCCTCAGGTTCCCCAAAGGGTAATGAGAAACTTAAGGGGATGGTGTCGCGGACCTTTCCACCTAAGAGATTGTACACTGGCGTATGCAGAGCCTTCCCTATAATATCGTAGAGAGCCATTTCCAGACCGGCAATAGCTAAGGTAGCATTTGCCAGTACGTGTTCCATTTCCTTGAGGAGATGGGTAATCTGAAAAGGGTCTGCGCCGAGGAGCACATGGGCCAGGACATGCTGTACATCCTGAGCTAACAGAATACCTCGACGGGAAAAGACACTGGAGATTTCTCCGATACCGGTAATACCCTCGTCAGTTTCGATAAAAACTATGGCGTGTTCAGACTGGAGATTGACTCCTAAAGCGGTATGGTAAGGTTTAGCATACACCGGCTTGCGGGGTCCTAACACCGGGATGGCTTGTACAGCGGTTATCTTCATGGTAGCTCTTTCTCCTTTTTCCGATCAGCGCATAACGGCACTATAAAAGAAAACGGTTGCAAAACTTCAAGCCGTATGGCACGATTCTCGGCATATATGCTCCTTGCAAATATCCAAGCCGAGTGATAAGCCGGCTGGCAGAAGACTAATAAAATCCATTGTGCCATAAAGCAGTTTACCCGACAAGAGGAGGCACAGGATAATAGATTCGGAGGAGAAACCTATCGTGACATTATACGGAGTAGGCATTATCGGAACCGGCTGGGTGGCTGGTCCTTATGCAGAAGCTTTTCAACAGCACCCACAGACCATTGTCAAAGCTATCTGCTCGCGGGCAGAAGAACGTGGCAAAGCCTTTGTGAAAAAACTTGACCTCTCGGGTTGCCAGATTTATACCGACTACGAAAAAATGATCCGAGATCCAGAGGTGGATATCGTGGTTATCTGTACCCCAAATGCTCTCCATGCGGAACAAACCATTGCTGCTGCTCAGGAAAAGAAACATATCATCATTGAAAAACCGATTGCCCTGACCTGGAGCGATATGCAGGCAATGCATAAAGCCGTGAAAGAGGCTGGAGTAAAAACCATCGTCGGTTTTGTGTTGCGCTGGCATCCCCTCTTTGTCACCCTCAAGGAACTTATGACCCAGCAAGCTCTGGGAAAACTGTTTTATGCAGAGGCTGACTATTATCATGAGGTGCGCCCTGGACGTCCGAATCTCTCCTGGATCCAGGAGTATGGGCGGAACGGCACTCCTCTCTGCAGGCTGTCATGCAGTAGATGCCGTTCACTATTTTGTGGAGGACGAGGTCATCGAAGTGTTCGCTTATGCCACCCGCAATCACCCATTGCTGGAGTACGAAAGTACGATTGTCACGCTGCTCAAATTCCAGCACGGGGTCCTGGCCAAAATCGGCTGCAGCCGGGAGATGCGGAGTAACTATGTCTTCAATATTGCGCTCTATGGTGATAAAGGGAGTGTAAGAAATAATCAACTGTATCCTGGGCATCTCTCTCAAATCGATCAATTTATCACTCTACCCGTACCCGTACCGGATAGTGGGGACACGGCACATCATCCCTTTTTGGGAGAAATAAGCCATTTTGTCGAATGTCTCACGAACAATGTCGAATCACACTGCAATCTCGAGGATGCTCTCAAGACCCATGAAATCTGTCTCGCTGCTGATCGATCGGCTGCAGAGGGGAAGCCGATCTCTCTTCCTCTCGAAAGAGCGTAGTGCTCTGGTAAATAAGTTCTGAGTAGTTGTCATGCTGAGCCGAAGGCGGAGAATCTTCTTTGCCGCGCTGCTGAGATCCTTCGCGGAGTTTATCCCAAAGCGGAGCGTAGGGTTATCCGTTCGGCTCCTTGAGCGAGCCGAAGGACTCAGGATGACCAATCATGATCAAGTTACCAGGGCAATAGTGACACACAAGGCTACCGAAGAGACAGCAAAGCTTTTCGATATCAACGCAGTCTATCGGCGAGTGTAGCCTGTAGAGTGGATTGCGTTGCAGGTGAGTGTACCCGAAGCAAGTATCTCACCAACCTGATATTCTCCTTGATGGAAAAGAGAAAACATGCTATGGTAATGCTACTTTTCTGGACTCTTTGCTCTGTTCAGGATAAACCCCAAAGCAAAACGCAGGGGGAAGATTGACCGGTTTTAGACACATGCTTAGTTCTTAATAAAGGCCTGGAAGTAGGGCATATCGAAGAGAGCTCTTTGGTATGGCCCAAGTTGAGGAGGGAATAGGGATCTCCTGGGAGTGGAGACGCTTTCTCCAAGAGGTCTCCTGAAAATGCACTGGTGTTCTATTAAATTAATTTAACAGAGGACTAGAGGATAGTCGGAAAAGGAGGATACGGTGAAGAAGAGGTTCAATATGCAAAGCTATAGAGATATACTTGTCCTTTTGCTGGTCCTGGGAGTCGGTGGATTTTTCCCCAGTTTGGGTTGGAGTGCAGGCAAAGAAGAGGTAGTTATCGGATTAGGCGCAGAACCCCGTACGCTTCTGGCTGTGACTATAGTCGATTGGACGACGAATGCCCAATTGGAAAATATCTATGATCCATTATTTACCCGGGAGCGGGAGACCATGAAACGTCTTCCCTGGTTAGCGACCAGTTATACAATCCTGGATGATCTGACCTGGGAGATTTCGTTACGACCGGGGGTAAAATTCCACAATGGAGAACCGTTTAATGCTCAGGCAGTCAAATTCACTATGGAGTATTTACTAAATCCGGACAATAAATCCCACTATCGTCCCCGCATGGCTCCGGTCAAGTCGGTGGAGATTGTAGATGAGAATACGGTACGTATTCATACCAGCAAACCCTTTGCTGTGCTCCTGGAGCGATTGACCAGCACGAATTTTATGCCTCTTCCTCCTCAATACCTCCAGGAAAAGGGGATCGAATATGCGGCAGCACATCCGGTAGGAACCGGCCCCTATACCTTCGTGGAATGGGTACGAGATGAACGGCTCGTTCTGAAAAAGAATGAGCACTACTGGGCAGGCACGCCTGCTATTGAAAAAGTCGTATTCCGATTTATTCCAGAGTTTAGCGCTCGTCTATCTGCTCTGCTGGCCGGGGAAATCGATATCATGAAGGATGTTCCTCCTCATGCGGTGGATCTGGTCAATAACAGTCAGCTTGCCACTGTTCGCTCGACGGTGAGCTCCCGGATTAACTATGTAGCTCTGGTCAATTTGAAAGAAGGACCCATGCAAGATAGACGTGTGCGCCAAGCTATGAATTATGCGGTAAATGTGGATGAGTTGATCGCTCAGGTCTTGCAAGGGAGGGCCAGTCGTATCTGTGGGCCAACTTCACCCCTTAACGACGGATATGTCCCCTCTATCGAATGCTATCCTTATGATCCCCAAAAAGCGGAAAGGCTCCTCAAAGAAGCAGGATACGATCCGGCGAAGCTAGAACTCACCCTGGATACTCCTTCTGGTCGCTATCCCCTGGACAAAGAGGTCTCACAGGCTATCGCGGCTCAACTCAATCGGATCGGTATCCGGGTCAAGGTCGTGGTTAACGAATGGGGAACACATCTCGATAAAATCAAAAATCGCCGTACAGGGGATATGTTTTTCCTCGGATGGGGGCCAGCGCTTGAGGTGCAGGGTACTGTGGAACCGCTATTTCAGGGAGACTGGACCTATAGTGGGTACACGAATCCCGAGGTAGAGAGGAAAATTCAGGAAGCAGTGGTTATCGTGGATCCCCAAAAGCGCTACGAAGCTTTTGCCGAAATCCAGAAGATGGTCTGGGAAGATGCCGCCTGGATTTTTCTCTGGCAACAGCACGATCTGTATGGCGTAGCCAATTGGATCGATTGGAGCCCGCGTCCAGACGAGCAGCTCTGGATGTTTGAAGCAAAAAGGCGATAAACCCGTGCGGCGATGAAACAGTTTATCATTTCCCGCTTCTTGCAGTCCTGTCTCGTTGTCTTTTTGGCTTTGACCGCCACATTCTTTATGGTACGCATCACCGGAGACCCGGTGATGCTTTTTCTGCCGATGGATATTCAGGCCAAAGACATCAATGAATTTCGGGATCGGCTAGGTTTTAATGATCCACTGCTCGTCCAGTATTTCCGATTTATCGGAAAAGCGATCCAGGGGGATTTTGGCCACTCCCTCCGGTATAAAGAGGATGCTTTTGGTCTGGTCTTAAGCCGTATTCCAGCGACGATGTCTCTGGCCTTTGTCGCTCTGGGTCTTTCGGTCACACTGTCCCTTCCCATTGGAATCATTTCGGCTGCGCGTCGCAATTCGCTCTACGACCGGCTGGGGATTTTGGGGACGGTACTCGGCCAATCGATACCAGGTTTCTGGCTCGGTCTCATGATGATCTATCTCTTCTCCGTCCGCCTCCGCTGGCTTCCTACCGGTGGATGGGGGACACCGCAACAGTTCATCATGCCTGCTATTGCCTTGGCGGCATTTTCGTCTGCCCGTATGGCGCGTTTAACCCGCTCGACCGTACTCGATGTACTCGGGCAAGACTATATTCGCACCGCACGCGCCAAAGGCATCGGTGAGATCCTTATTCTGACCAAACATGCTTTGAAAAATGCGGCTATTCCTGTGGTCACCTTAGCCGGGTTGGAGATGGGACAACTCTTAGGGGGAGCAGTGATCACGGAAACGATCTTTGCCTGGCCTGGTCTAGGGCGTCTTATTGTACAAGCGTTGCTCAATCGCGATTTCCCTATTGTGATGGCCGGAGTTTTTTTGACGGCCACGATGTATACGCTGATCAATTTTGGTATCGATATCCTTTACTCCTGGCTTAATCCTCAGATTCGGTATACATGATGATGGAGAAAAGACTTGAAACCTCTGTGGTCACCCGGCATACTCTGACCTGGTTTCTCCGACAGCTTGTATACAGTTTGTCGGGACTCTTAGGACTGCTTATTCTCTTTTGTGTTCTTATCCTCGCCCTGTTTGCCCCCTGGATTGCCCCTTTCGATCCAGTGACTGCAGATTTCAAACAAATTCTGAAGCCGCCTTTTACTGCGGGACACCCTTTAGGTACAGACCAGTTGGGACGGGATCTGTTTTCCCGGATCATTTATGGCTCTCGGATTTCCCTCCTGATCGGCTTCTCTACGGTATGTATAGCTGGACTCCTGGGGAGTAGCATTGGAATCCTCTCCGGCTATTTCGGAGGACGCGTGGATAGCCTGATTATGCGTCTGGCTGATGTCCAACTGAGCTTTCCTTTTATTTTGCTTGCTCTGACCATCAATGCGATTATTGGAGTTGGACTGCGCAATATGATCATCACCCTGGTGCTGGCTGGATGGGTAGTATATGCCAGAGTGGTAAGAAGCCAGGTACTGGCGTTGCGGGAAACTGAGTTTGTGGCAGCGGCCAGGGCTTTAGGAGCACGTCACCTGCATATTCTCTGGAAATATATTCTGCCCAATGTCTCTACCCCCATCATTGTAGTTTCCACTCTGCAGGTTGCTCAATTCATTGTAGCTGAAGCAGCGATTAGTTTTCTGGGATTTGGTGTTCAACCGCCAACACCAGCCTGGGGCAATATGCTGAGCGAGGGACGAGACTATCTCTATAATGCCTGGTGGCTCACTACATTTCCCGGAATAGCCTTGGCCCTCACTGCACTGGGGGTAAATCTCTTTGGAGACTGGTTACGGGATACCCTTGATCCAAAACTCCAATGGTGAGATGAGGAACCATAAGCCCTTCCTGGAGGTACCAGAGAGAGCAGAGGTTATTCCAGAGGACCGAAGCGCCGTCGGTACTCTTCCAACAACCGTTCCGCTTGTTCCGCGCGTTGTCGTTCCTGTTCGGCCCGTTGTCGTTCCTGTTCCGCGCGTTGTCGTTCCTGTTCGGCCCGTTGTCGTTCCTGTTCGGCCCGTTGTTGTTCTTGCTCCGCGCGTTGTCGTTCCTGTTCGGCCCGTTGTCGTGCTTGCTCCGCTAGCTCCCAGGGAGTCGGTAACAGTATCCCCTCCGGGGTCATCCACCGGAGCCACTCCCCCCGCACCACCAACCATAACCCGGTCACCGGGGAGAAGATCTTCCGCTCGGCATCCGGTGGCACCTCTTCATACTCCGCTCCCCGCAGATGATAGCCCAGAAACTCCTGGCTGAACGGATCATAGAGATAATACTCCGCCGTCCGAAATACCCGCGCGTAGAGCTGCTTTTTCTCCCCTTTGTCTATCTGCCGGGTACTGTCCGAGAGCAGTTCAATGATCAGATCCGGAAAGCGCATCCCCTCTCGCCAGACCACCCAGCTCCGCCGTTCGCGTGTTCCCTCCACATCCAGCACCAGAAAGAAATCGGGCCCCCGAACCCGCTGGTGCTGCTCCGGGTCGTAGTGCACAAACATATTCCCACCGACATAATAGTCGGTGCGATCCGTCCAGTAGGCTTTCAGCGACTCAATCAATAGCCACATCTGATCACGATGCCGTGCGGTCTCCATCGGTTCTCCATCATCACAGGGTAAATCTTCTTCCTTGGGCAGCGCCTCAATACTGGCCAGGATCTCTGGTTCTGTAATGGGTTCAATGGCAGAAAACGACTCTGGCAAGCTCATATCTTGCTCCTTCTGATGTTACAATCCCTCATATTTTTCTCTTGGGCTGCCGGATAGATTTCTTCAGTTAAAACTCTTCCGTAATCTCCTGATTTCCGGAGTCTCTAGAGAATCACTCCATGAATCAAGCCGCTTTTCCATCAATTCCCCTACTCGCCTTGGCTGATTATCCTGACAGCTCTCTAGGGCTTTGTCAAACTTATTGTTAAGAGTTCCCTTTCTCATCGAAATATCTGGGCTCTTCGCTGCGCTCAGGCACCCCGGAGAGTAACGGAGGGTTGTCCACTCGCCTCCAGGATTGAGCGCTGGAAGAAATTTAGAGACCCTGACTGTCTATACGTAGCAAAGTCCCCGGGGGTCTCCTTGACACCCACCCTTTTCCCCTTACCAAGGCACTAAAGCGAATATCGTATTCTAGGGCATTGTAATACCTTATTATCTCTACACTTATTTGTCATAAGAATAGCCTCATTATACCATTGCATCAGGAATATTCAATCCAAAACGCCAGGGTTTATTCCTTAAAACCTTCCTGGAGGGAATCGGTCGGAGGTTCTACTCATTCTCCACCTCTCAAAATATCCCTTGACTTTTTTGCCTTCTTACTCCATCGTAGAATTGATCTATTCGATACCAAACTGAAGAGGACCTTAGTGTTTTTCTCCATCTGATTTCACTCCCCAATTTTTCTTTCTCCCCAAATCTGTCATACTTGTGGTGTTGGTTATACATCGCGCGGTCACAAATAGCACTTTCTGTCATTGCGTGGAGCGGGGAGACGAAGCAATCTCAATGTTGTGACCGTGCGGAGATTGTTTTGCTTACCTCGCAATAACAGGCAGTCAGGAATTGAATTTAGGCCCGTACAAAGTACACATAACTTCCTCAAAGCTACATGTGTTCCGAGTATACGTGTGGATCGTTGTTTTACCCTGCGAAGGCAGAACAAATATGGTCTTTCGAGGGATGACCAGTTGTTTGTAAAGCAAAGAGCAAGTATATCGAACAAGGAAAGGAAACACCGATGCCACGGAAGAAATCCCCACAAACACAGGGCATACCGGTGCAGGATTACCGTTACGAAGCCAAGCGAAAGAATATCCCCCCGGCTGGTCTGGCCGCCCAGGGAAGGATACGTGAGACTTCAAAGATGCCATTCTTCTACAACCCGCATCTGCCTCCTCTGTTGCGCTCAGACCCTACCGGAGAAGCGGATAAGTTATTTGAGCTGCTGGAGATTGCTCGCACTCGCCCATTGCGTGCTGAGGAAACACGACTCCTGGCCGAAGCACTGCGCCAACACGAGCCCTGGCTGGAATGGGCTGGCAAACGGGAGAAGAAGTGGTGTGAGGTGGATCCGGTTGCTCTGCATATTCATGAGCGGATCTCTGCCCAGGCTATTCTCAAGGTTGCTGCCCGTAAGAATGTCCAGCGTTCGCTGTTCGCCGATCCAGAACTGGAATACCGTGAAGCAGTGCAGTTCTAACAGCACGACGTGGACTGGGCTAATCGTCTGATTTTGGGAGACTCCCTGCAGGTAATGGCCAGCCTTGCTTACTGTGAAAACCTGGCCGGTAAGGTGCAGATGATTTACATGGATCCACCTTATGGCATCAAATTTTCCTCCAACTTCCAACTGGAAATCGGGAGACGTGATGTAAAAGACCGGGAAAGCGACCTCACCCGCGAACCAGAAATGGTCAAAGCCTATCGCGATACCTGGACGCTCGGTGTCCACTCCTACCTCACCTACCTCCGTGACCGCCTCTATCTCTGCAAAGAACTCCTCGCGGATACAGGCAGTATCTTTGTCCAGATCTCTGACGAGAACCTGCATCGGGTACGCTGCGTGATGGATGAGGTGTTTGGAGGTGGAAATTTTTTGGTGGTGGTGTTCAAAACTACTACTGCTCGCACAGCCAGATACTTAAGTTCATTATTCGATTTTTTACGGTGGTACGCAAAAGACACAAATCATACAAAGTATCGACAGCTTTTTGAAGTGGAAGAAATCCCTCCTGAGGATTTTAATAGGAATGACTTTTACGGTTGTTTTTATTTAAGAGACCTTTCTTCTCAAGGTTCTGGAACTGCTGATCCTTTTGAATTTGCTGGACAACATTTCAGCCCATCAAGAGGCCGACACTGGAGTGTGACTCATAACACACTTTCTCGACTTGCTCAAGCTGAACGGATAGAGATATCGGGTAGTTACATTCGAGCAAAGGTGTACCATTCGGATTTTCCTGTGCATATAGTCGGCAACGTGTGGGTTGATACCCAGTTTGGTGGGGAAAAGTATTACGCGGTTCAAACCCACACCAAAGTCGTCCAACGCTGCCTCCTGATGACCACTGACCCTGGCGATCTGGTTCTCGATCCAACCTGTGGAAGTGGGACCACAGCCTACGTCGCAGAGCAGTGGGGCCGACGATGGATCACCATAGATACCAGTCGTGTAGCGATAGCGTCAGCGCGACAACGGCTCCTCACCGCGACCTATCCGATGTACAAAGTCCGAGCATCTGTCCAGACTGAGACCCATACCATTGGCGACGATTCGACTCGCAAATTCACTGATAACCCGGCCAATGGCTTTGTCTACAAGACGGTTCCCCATATCACCCTGAAGAGTATTGCCCAAAACGTCGCCCTCGATGCTATTTTTGCGAAACATCAGACTGTTCTCGATGCAAAACTCGCCGCACTCAACGCTGCGCTAAAAACTATCACCTCAGAGCACCGCCGACATCTTGCCGCAAAACTGCTGGAAAAAGAGAAACGAGAGGGGAAAAGAGCGATCACCGATGCGGACCGGCGACGCTGGATACTTCCCAAAGACGAATGGAAAGAGTGGGAAGTACCTTTTGACACTGATGAGGACTGGACACCAGAGTTGAAAGCGGCTCTTACCGATTACCGTACGGCCTGGCGAGCAAAGATGGATGAAGTGAACGCCTGCATTGCTGCCAGCGCTGAGCAAGAGGAATTGGTGGATCAACCGGAAGTGGTGCGAGGAGTGGTGCGGGTGTCCGGGCCATTCACCGTAGAGGCGGTTATGCCGGCTGAAGAGTCCCTGGATGAGGACTCACCGATTGAGGGTGCACCGGAGGAATTAGAGACATTTGATGAACCTGCAGGGGCGACGCAAGCGCCGCTTTTGCCAGGTGGCGATGTCCCTTCCACAGCCAATGAACCGGTCAATGCCGAAGCCTACCTCGACAAGATGCTCCGCTTGCTCCGCACAGATGGAGTGCGCTTCCCCAACAACAAGGTCCTGAAGTTTACCCGGCTAGAACCTTACGAGGGTGAGTATCTACACGCCGAGGGGGAGTGGGAAACTAAGGATGGACAGACACGCACCGTGGCCGTGTCGTTTGGTCCACAATTCGGACCGGTTACCGCTTTTCAGGTAGAAAACGTTTTGCCTTTAGCCATGCGACGTGGATTTGAGGATCTGGTGTTTGCAGGCTTCAGTTTTGATGGTGCCGCACAAGTCATTATTCAGGATGATCCCAATCCGCGTGTGCGCTGCCATCTCGCCCACATCCGACCCGATGTGAACATGGGTGACTTGCTCAAAGAGACGCCCAACAGCCAGATTTTTACGGTGTTTGGTAGTCCACGTACTGAACTCCACACAACCGAAGATGGGATGTTTGGTGATCGACATGCAAGGGGTAGACATCTACAACCCGGTCGATAACACTATTCTGGCGACAAACGCGGACAAGGTAGCAGCGTGGTTTCTGGATACAGATTACGATGGACGAACTTTTTGCATTACCCAGGCGTTTTTCCCGGACAAAAGCGTCTGGGACAAGTTGGCTCGGGCCCTAAGAGGTGTGATTGACGAGGAGCGTTTCGCTGCTCTCAGTGGTACCGTCTCCCTGCCCTTCCCAGCAGGAAAATACCGGCGAGCAGCAGTCAAGGTGATAGACCCACGTGGCAATGAAGTCATGCGGGTACATCACCTGGGTGCAGTCCGCTACGAGGTAAAAGAATGAAAAGGACTCGTCGAACCCAGAAGACAACAAAGGCACTTGACCGCCAACTGGATGCCTATACAGACTTTGCAGGTGACGTCGCTGCCCTCTTAGAGGAGGCAAGGCGTCAGGCGGCACGCTCGGTCAACGCGATTCTGACCGCAACTTATTGGGAAATAGGACGACACATTGTGGAGTTTGAGCAGAAGGGGGAACAGCGGGCAGAATATGGTGAAGAAGTGTTAGCACGGTTGTCCCAGGACTTAATTGCAAGGTTTGGACGTGGGTTCTCGATCAGAAACCTGCGAAGTTTCCGTGCTTTCTATTTGGGGTGGCAGATTTGGCAGACAGTGTCTGCCAAATCTTTGGGTGACTATTTGGCGGGGCTAGCGCAGGCTTTCCCATTGTCGTGGTCGCATTATGTCTGGCTTATGTCGGTAAAGTCGTCAGAAGCGCGCAAGTTCTACGAAACAGAAGCATTGCGTGGTGGATGGTCCGTGCGGCAACTCGACCGCCAAATCAGTACGATGTTCTACGAGCGCACTGCATTATCAAAAAACAAAGCCGCCATGTTGATCAAAGGGGCAAAACCCAAACCAGAGGATGCGGTGACTGCAGCAGAAGAAATCAAAGATCCCTATGTGCTGGAGTTTTTAGGGTTGAAGGATGAGTATTCTGAAAGCGACCTGGAAGAGGCATTGATCCGGCATTTAGAAAGTTTTCTGCTCGAACTTGGCAACGATTTCGCCTTTGTTGCACGCCAGAAGCGGATACGGGTAGGTGATGCCTGGTATCGGATGGACCTGCTGCTCTACCATCGGCGGCTACGATGTCTGGTCATTATTGACCTCAAAGTGGGCAAGTTCACCCATGCAGATGCAGGGCAGATGAACCTTTATATCAACTATGCATCAGACCACCTGACCTTGCCAGAAGAAAATCCTCCGGTGGGATTGATTCTCTGCTCAGAACGTGATACGGCTGTGGCACACTATGCCTTGGGTAATCTGAGCAATAAGGTCATGGCCGCAGAGTATCGTCTTGCTCTCCCAGATCCGAAGCAATTAGAAGCAGAGATTGAAAAGACACGACGACTGTTGCAATCTCCGGCAAGGAAGGCACACCATGCTGACCACTAATCCACTCCAGATACCTATCCAACCAGTCAACAAACCGATCCTGTGCAGTCCTTATGAGGAGCCGACCGCACACTGGGTCTACGACACCACCACCGGTGAAGCCTCTCGAGTACCCGGACGGCGTCCAGCGAGTTACTGGTACAAAACGCAGCGCACTGGTAGTGCTCAACAAACCCTGTTTGCTGAAGAGGAACGGGACGATTTACCATTGGTTAACCTCTTGCGTGAGGATGTGCGTCGCTGGCGTAAAGCGAACTACGAAGAAGCCACACGGGTAACCAAATAACTCCTGGCCTACTGGACACGTAGTGACCGTCCGCGACGGTTATTCTTCTGCCAGCTTGAAGCGGTAGAGACCATCATGTATCTTACCGAGATCCTAGGATCAGGGAAACGGCCTCGCTGGAATCCCAGGCTGAGTGTGCATGACTACCAGCAGCTCTGCCAGGGTGAAAACCCCTCCTTCGTGACTCAGCAGCATCTGAGCGTATCTCCAAGCCTTGTTGATATTCCCAATGAACCGGCTTTGATACGCTATGGGTGCAAGATGGCCACCGGCAGTGGTAAGACCGTGGTAATGGCCATGTTGATTGCATGGAAGTTCTGCAATCGCGGACGTGTGCCAGGAGATGAGCGGTTTCCGGCAGCAGTGCTGGTGGTCTGTCCCAACCTGACCATTAAGGAACGACTGCAAGTGTTGCGTCCGGATAACAAGGGGGGTACCTATTACGAGCAGTTTGACCTGGTACCATCTCCACTGCGTCCACTCCTCAATGCAGGCAGGGTACTCGTTACAAACTGGCATCAGTTTGCCCCCGAATCACCGCATAGCGAGGGAGGTAAAAGCTACATTGTGGTCAACAAAGGAGTAGAAAGCCCGGAAGCGTTTGCGCGTCGAGTGCTGGGTGATCTGTATGATCATGCGCCGATTCCGGTGCTAAACGATGAGGCCCATCATGCCTATCGTCCAGCGCCTGTAGAGGAGGCCACTCGCCTGACCGCCACTGAGAAGGCGGAGCGAGAAGAAGCAACCGTTTGGATTTCCGGACTCGACCGGATCAATACGGCCTGTGGAATCACCTTTTGTGTCGATCTCTCTGCTACTCCCTTTTACTTACAAGGAAGTGGTTATAGCGAAGGCTCACCATTCCCCTGGCTGATCAGCGATTTTGGGCTCGTAGATGCGATAGAGTCCGGAATTGTGAAAATCCCCCGGTTGCCAGTCAGCGACACTACTGGCCGTCCGGAGCCGAAATACTTTGCCCTATGGAAGCAGATCACCGATAACCTTCAGCCCGGTGAACGACTCCCTGGTGGGAAACCGAAGCCGGAAGTAGTGTGGCGAGAGGCAGGAGATGCGCTCTCCACTCTAGCCAGCCAGTGGAAAGAACGTTTTGATTATATTCACCAAGCTACGCCAGACAAGGAGCATACACCACCGGTGCTGATTATTGTCTGTGACAATACTGATATTGCTGAGCTCTTCTACAAAAATATTTCGGGCGAGGAGGTGATGGAGATTGTAGAGGACAACGAAGAGAAAGACGAGGAAGATGACACCCCTCGTAAAAAGAAGAAGGTGAAAACTAAAATCGTCTATGGCATGGGAAAACTATTCCCGGAGCATTTCTCCAATCGAGAAGACTTTCGTCCAACTCTGCGGATTGACTCGAAACTCCTGGCAGAAGCAGAAAGCGAAGATCCCCGCATGACCCGCCGTGAGGTTGCCGAAGCATTACGCGAAATCGTGGCGACAGTGGGCAAACCTGGTAAACCTGGTGAGCAGGTGCGCTGTGTAATCTCTGTGCAAATGTTGTCTGAGGGATGGGATGCGAATAATGTTACCCACATTTTGGGATTACGTGCCTTCGGGAGCCAGCCACTCTGCGAGCAGGTCATTGGACGCGGCTTACGCCGGATGGACTATACGCTTGATCCCAAAACCGGTTTGCTCACAGAGGAATACGTCGATGTTTACGGAATTCCCTTTTCTATTATCCCCTTTAAAGGACGAGAAACCAAGAAGCCAGCACCAGAAGACAAACCAAAGAATCATGTCCGTGCGTTGCCAGAACGGCAGCAGTTTGCAATCCGTTTTCCGGTGGTAGAAGGCTATGCTTTTGCCTTGCAACGTCACCTGATCAAGGCAGACATCGAGGCGATGGAACCCCTAATTCTAGAACCTGCTCGCACACCAACTGCAGTGTTCGTGAAACCACAGGTCGGATATCAACTGGGACGCCCCACCGCAGGAGGTGGGTTTGAGTTTACGGAACATAACCGAGAAGCATATTACCAAAGTATTCATCTCCAAACCATTCAGTTCGAGATTGCCCGGCAGGTGGTGTGGAAACTGACCGAAGTAGTAGAAAACAGCACGCCAAAGTTACGTTTACAATCTCGGCATCAACTCTTTCCTCAGGTCTATCGGCTGGTGTAGGAGTACGTGGCACGAAAGGTCCAATGGCATGGCTGTCACCCATGCGAGCTGGGATTGGAAACGTATGTCAAACGCACAGTCGAACGCCTGCTCAATGCTATCGAGCCAAACGATGAACAGGGTGAACCCACCGCTGCTTCCGATTCTCAATCGGTATAAACCCATCGGCTCGACTTCAGAGGTGGATTTTAAGACCACCCGTCCCTGCTACGGTACGACCAAGAGTCATATCAATCAGGTTGTACTGGACACAATGACGTGGGAGCAATCGGCCGCCTTTCGCCTGGAGCAGTCGCCAGTAGTCGTCTGTTACGCCCGTAACGATCATCTGGAGTTTGCTATCCCCTACGAATATCTGGGTACCAGCCATGGCTATATACCAGATTATCTGGTGCGACTGGTCAATGGGGTGACTTTGATTCTCGAGATTAAAGGCTACGAAGATGATCACGACCGGGCCAAACATCAGGCCACCCAGCGCTGGGTAGCCGCCGTAAACCACTGGGGACAGTTGGGGCACTGGGCATTCCATGTCTGCAGAGATCCGCAAAGGCTAGGGCAAGAATTATTAAGCTTTATATAGGGAGACGGATTCCGGTCTCCTTATCAAAATAATGGATCTTAGGGGGAAGGAAACGGACATGGACTGGCTGACCGATCTTAAACTCTCCCGGAACCGTGCTGGCAATCAACTTGATCCCCTGTTCCAACCTCACCTCAGCATAGGTAACTGGTCCTACCGGTTGCAAGAGATCAATATGCCCGGTCATCGTCTCTCCGTTTCCCTCGGTCAGAAGCTGAATATCTTCGGAACGAATACCGATGACCAGCTTGTCCGGTAAAGTTGCCCGGTTGAGTCGTTCTCCTGCCCCTTTGCCCAGGGCAAATTCATACCCTGAAGAGCGCAGAAAATAGCTTTCTCCTTCCGTACGCATTGTACCCTCAAAAAGGTTCATCGAGGGAGACCCAATAAAACCAGCCACAAAGAGATTCGCAGGGAGATTATAGATCTCTTCCGGGTCGGCATACTGTTGCAGACGCCCTTGATTCATCACGGCTATTTTGTCGGAAATACTCATCGCCTCTTCTTGATCATGAGTCACAAAAATGGTGGTCACATTTAATTCCTGCTGAAGCAACTTGAGCTCTGCACGCATATTGACCCGCATCTTTGCATCCAAATTACTCATCGGCTCGTCCATCAAGTAGACGGTCGGTTCACGTACAATAGCCCGACCAAGGGCAGCCCGTTGCTGTTGACCACCACTGATCTGAGAAGGTTTGCGTTGAAGTAATTCCACGATATTCAGCATCTCTGCTGCCCGGTGGACTCGCTCCCGAATCTTTTCCTTCGCATATTTTTTCAAGCGAAGATGAAAACTCATATTATCGCTGACGGTCATGTGCGGATACAGGGCATAGTTTTGAAAGACCATGGCAATATCTCGCTCTCGCGCAGGAAGATAGGTTACCGGTATATCATCAAACAGAATTTCCCCTGCGGTCACCTGTTCTAACCCGGCGATCATATAGAGCGTGGTACTCTTGCCACATCCCGATGGTCCAAGCAAGGTCACAAAACTCTTATCTTCGATTTCAAGATCGAGTTGATCTACCGCTTTTACCGGACCAAAATGTTTCGTCAGATTTCGTAAGGTAATGCGAGCCATACTTTGAACCTTTACTGATCACTTATCACTGCCTACTCATCCCTTCACCGAACCAGCCGTTAATCCCTGCACCATATATTTCTGGAAAATCAGGACTAACAGCACAGCAGGAAGTGCGGAAAGAAAGCCAGAAGCAGCTATAACGGAATAATCAATGTTGATTTGCCCATTCATCCCGGCAATCACCGGAGGAAGCGTCGTTGTTCCAGGTTTAGAGTTTAAAACCTGCGCTACAATAAACTCATTCCAGCAGAGCATAAAAGTAAACGCCCCGCCAGCCACCAAACCTGGGCCAGAAATAGGTAAGATCACTTTGTAATAGGCTTGTAAACGCGTACACCCATCCACAAACGCACTCTTTTCTAATTCTTGGGGGATCGTTTCGAAATACGCTTTCATAATCCAAATAGTAAAGGGGAGGGTAAAAGAGCAATAGGCAATAATCAGCCCCATCAGAGTATTTTGCAATCCCATCGCCCGAAACATCAGAAAAAACGCTGGAATCAGGACCACCGTGGGCAGCATCCGTGTAAATAATACCGCATATAAGGAAAAACTCTTCAAAGGAAACGTATAACGGGCATAGGCATATCCTGCCGTAGTGCCAATAACCAGATTAATGATAGTCACAATCACCGCCACGATAAGACTATTCAGCATGGAGGGGAGAATCTTAGATGCCTGCCCCTCAGCATGAAAACGGATGAGACCAAAAATCATTTTATAGTTTTCGGTAGTAATCTCGGGTGGGATAAAAGAGAGAGGACGGGCTAATAAGTTCCGTTGATACGAGATGCTGGTAATGAAAAGCCAGATAAAGGGGGCAATCAGCCAGAAAGCGACCAGAAACACCAGCCCATAAATGAGAAGACGATTGGTCAACAGCTTGATCTGGTATGACCCGTAGGCGTAAGTTCTGTTCGACATCGCTTGTTGAGGCATTCTGCTTATCTCCCCTCCTGGTCAGCTTTACGAAATAACAATTTGTGATACACAAAAGTGAGGAGCAAACAGAGGAAGGTTAAGGTGTACAAAATCGCTGTCCCCGTACCAAATTTGAAGAAATTAAACGTGGTCTGAAAACCGAGCCAGGAAATCGTAGTGGTATCGTACCCCGGTCCTCCCATAGTCAAGATATAAATGAGGTCTAACATCAAGAATCCGTTAACGGTGCAGAGGACCAGCACCAGAAAGAGCGTAGACTTCAAGGCCGGCAGCGTCACATAGCGGAATTTCTGCCAGGCATTGGCCCCGTCTACTTCCGCTGCGAGATAGAGTTGCACCGGAATAGATTGCAAGGCCGCGAGAAAGAGCAGAGTAGCAAAAGGAGCCTGATTCCACATATAGACAGAGACCAGAATGTTGAGGGCACTAAAGCCACTCTGAAAAAAGGCGATATAGCTATCGATAATCCCCATATTATAGAGAAGGCCATTAAAGGCCCCAAACTCCGCATCGAGAATCCCCTGCCATAACAACCCTACTACGACGCGAGAGAGGGACCAGGGGATCAGCAAAAAACTCCGCATAAGGGGGCGACCATAGAATTTTTCATGCAGTACGAGAGCCATGCCCAGACCAACCAGAGTTGTTTCCAGGACAAAAGCAGCCACAAAATAGGCGGTCCGGCCAAAGGAACTCCAGTAGAGCGGATCAGAAAAAACCTGGAAATAATTCTGCAGTCCCACATATTTAAAGAGGGGCAAGCGGACTCCAAAGAGATCAACCGCAGGGCCTCTTCGACTCAAGAGATTTACCTCTGCAAAACTCATCCAAAAGGAATAAAGAAGCGGAAAGAGGACTACCAAAAAGATGAGCAAGAGCGCCGGTAAAATAAGCATATAGGCGAAAGGCACATCAGAGAGCCAAGCCCGTTTCATGGTCAACTTTGGCATACGTCTTTCTTCCTGATATGGGAAGGTTCCTTCCGGATACCCCGGAGAGGAAAACTCTCCGGGATAGGGTTACGAGGCTAAAGATTTTTGGAGTTTGGCGAGTTCTTTTAATCCTTGCCCTGCTGTCAAATTCCCCCGGATAATGTCGTGAACAATGGGCACCGCCTTGACATCATACTCACTATACCAGGGCTCTTTATAGGCTGCAATGACCTTCCCTTTCTCGTATTGTTTGCGTAACAGCTTGAGATCCACCCATCGATTATACGACTCAATCACTTTGGGATCATCATACATTTCCGGATAAGGATTATCCAGCCCAGAGATGAGACACCATTGACGCTGGACATACCAGTCTCCATTGAGATTTCCACCAAGAAATCGCATAAATTGCCATGCATCCTCAAGCACTTCGGTATTGGCGTGCAACACATACGAATCGGTCCACATATAGGTATGCCCAGTACCTGGATACATGGCCATTTTGGCCTTTTTAGGAGCCAATTTGGAGTTTTCCGGTTCTCCGGCAATGGTTTTCAGATAATAAGAATGGGTAGTATGATAAGCGTACCGGCCTGTCCACATCAGGCGATGAGTCTCAGTCGAGGAAGTCTTGGTCAACACTTCTGGATTCACTAACCCTTCTTTATAGGCCTGTTGCCAGCGCTCCATCGCTTTCACCGCTCCTGGTTCCTGGTCTACAATGACATTGTTTTTCTCATCAAAAACCTGGGCTCCTTCGGAGAAACAATCGGTCATAAATTGCGGCATGGTGCCAGATGGACTGGAATTCCAGTTTGGCAAATAGGGGGTATCACTGATGTTATCTTTCTTCAATTTTCTACACTGCTCCATCAGCTCTTCCCAGCTCTGGGCCGGACCACTAAAACCTGCTTGCTGGAGCATAGGTTCGTTATAAATCAAAATAAAGAGACTGGTAAAGTAGGGAAGCCCCAGAAGTTTTGTTCCATCTTTGTTTTTGAGACTTTCCAGGTTGGCTGGAATCATCTTTTGCTTTAATTCTGCTGCGCCAGGGAGATCATCAAGGGCTTGGATTAATCCATTTTCATACCAGCGTTCCCGAAAATTGTGAGCGCAGTACATGACATCCACTACCTCACCAGCAAAAGCTCGGGTCTCCATCGTAGGATGATATTGTGGCCAGGGAATGGGTTCATACTTTACCTGGCCATTGAATTTTTTATTGTAGAAGTCTACATAGTCTTTGACCGTATCCGGTTTGAAAACCCAGCCGGAAAAATTCACTGGCTTACCTGCCCGGGCAGTCTGCAGCAGACCATCGGCAAGCAGAACAGAAGTCCCGAGGACTCCGACCTGTTTCAGAAATGTTCGGCGATCCATATTACGCATAACCTTTCTCCTTTCGTAGTGCAGAAAGTGCTTCCTACTGCACTCCCCTTGATCCATCTACGAACTGTTTCTCCACAATTCCTGGACTTAAGTAAGTATGACCAAATTTCTTGCATTTTTGTCTATCGCAAGTAGGGTGGGCTGAGCCCACCCTACTTGTGGCTTTTAGGCAAAATTCTTCGTCATAGTTACTTATAAGACCGAGGAAGCTTTTCCACGGGCCACTATACGAAAAGCAGAAAAGGGTGTCAAGAAGAAATCACCCTTCCCGCTATTTTACTCCCGCGTCCTCTACGAGTTTTTTCATCAAATACACCTGCCCTTGGTGCTGAGACATATGGCCTGTAATCCACATGAGATATTCTTCGAGTGGTTTTTCCTCTCGGGCAGTAGCAAATTTTTTCCCAAGATCCTGATCGGTCAGCTTCTCGAGCGATTGTGCTGTTAGAGTGCTGACCTCCTCCTTTCGTTTCTGCAGCTCTGCTTTGCTAATCGGCCCTCGAAACTCGTCATCACGGTTTCGATGAGCTGGTATTCCTCCCACCTTCTCTCCTACCCAGAACTTTTCAGCACCAAGCATATGCTTGATGATAACCCCAATAGAGTTGTAGCCATCTTTTGGGGCCCAATTAATCTGGGTATCATTAAGCTCTGCAATCCGTTGAAAGGTATTGGTCCGGATTTCTTCTAACGCTTTGTGAAACTTCTGAACCTGTGGATGCATAATCTTCCCCTTTCCCTTGTGCATATAATTGTATGGATGTTTCACCAAATACTACTATTACGATAAAGCCTTTCCCTTGTTGTTCTGCGGAGGGACTGGCGGGAACAAAGTACCACTCTTTTGAGGAGCAAATCGTAATCACCAAGCGGATGTTTCACCTCGTTGCTCCTCAGGACATGCGCCTCCTTTTTATCAGGAAGCAGACCCTCTGTCAATCTTTATGCTGGATAGAATGTGGAAACCTGAAAAGTGGCCTCGAGAAGGTTTTTTCCCCGAACACGCGGTTTGATATGCAGCTTCCGTATCTTCAGGAGTTGGGGGGAGTTTTCAATTTCATAGAGATATTGAGTCAACTGTTTGAGGGTAACACCTTCGACTTTGAGCTCTACAGAAGATTCGCGATAGAATCCACTTTGCGTGGTCACCGAAGGTTTCATATAGAGAATATTACTCTTTAAGCCGGACTTAGTGGCCAGTTCCTCCAGGAAGGAGAAGATAGCAAAATCCTTCTGCCGTTTGGCCAGGCTTTCATTAATATTGTTGAGCACCTTTTGTTGAGAAAGATAGGTATTTTGGAGCTCTTTCATCTGACGAAAATCCGCTTCTGCTCCTCGTATGAGACGATCCAGCACCTGCATCCGTTCCATAGCTGGAGCCAGCTCCAAATAATAAAAGAGAAAAAAGAGAACAAACACACCTCCCACGATCAGAATAATCTTTTCTCGTTGCGCCAGTTGCATACTCTCGCCCCTATAACTTCTTCAACGTTATCGACAATTTAAACTCGACCGTGTTCTCATCCAGTCCAACCTTTGCATTCGTTACCTTGACACTCTCAAAATATGAAGAGGTCTCCAGGCTCTTTTTAAGGTTATCCACACTGTCAAAGGAGTTAGTCTGAGCGCTCATATTGATACTCTCATGGCTAATGAGCAGGTCAAATACGTCGATTTTAATCGTTGTGGGAATCTTCTCACTCAGCTCTCGTAACAATTCCAACGAAGAGAGCTGAGCACCGGTAATACCGCCAAAAGCTTTGAGTTTGTTTTCTTCCTCCTGAATTTTTTGTCGGGCCTGTTGCAGAGGATCGACCACATTCCGCACATCTGGAAAAGTTTGGCGAAAAAGCGCCTGCACTCGATCTCTCATCTGCTGATATTGTCCTTCTTTTTGAGCCAGGCGATAATAGAAATTTCCCAGTTGCAAGCCCAAAGCCAGCAACAGCATGACACCAGCCAAAATCAGTTTCCCCTTGATCTCTTCATAACTCCGGTGAAAGGAGAACTCTTCCTGCCGAAAATTCATTCCTGGTATGGAGCGATTCCAACCGCGTATCCCTAGCCCAAGGGCTACCGTAAAGGGAGCAGACAGAGGAGGTGTTTGGGCAAAAAGCAAGGCAAGTCTTTCATCCTTGCCCATACGATGCACAGGTACTTCGAAATGTTGTGCAAAACATTCTAGGATACCCGGCGTGTTTGCTCCTCCGCCACTGAGCAAGATTTCTTGAATGTCCCCTTGCTCCCCCATCTTTTCCATATACGAGAAGAGCGTATATTCGACCTCTTTCACCAGATGTAACAGAGCAGATTGGATCAGAGGGAAGAGCTCTGGTGACTCCCCATCGGTAATCTTTTGCTGCTCAGCTTCTACAAAGGAAGCAAACTTACCCTCTTTCTGGATGGTTTCCGTAATAGTATTGGCCCCTTTTGGAATAGTCCGTGCAAAGAGCAATCGAGTTCCCTGCAACACCTTTAAGGTCATTTTGCTTGCTCCGATATTGAGCAGAGCAACCACTTTTTCTTCAGAGGGTTTGTGCAGAGACAAATAGGTGTTTATGTCAGCAAAGAGTTCCAGTTCAACAATTTCTGGATCGATACCCGCTTCCCGAAGCATGGCCAGATGTCCAGCCACTACTTCTTTGGATACAGCAGCTACCAGGATTACGGTCTCCTTTTCCCGGCGCTCAAGTACCAGGAAATCGACGAGCATCTCTTCTACCGGATAAGGGATATGAGCTTCAAGTTCATACCGCACCACCTCCCGGATTTTCTTTAGATCGCGGAAAGGTAGCACCAGTGTGCGTATAATCGCCGCTTGAGCAGGAAGGGCAGAGATAATAGTTCCTGGTTTCACCTTTTCTCTGGCGAGGAGTGCTTTGAGGGTCGAAGCTATCTCAGCAGAAGAAGGGGGGAGGGCATTGTCCCGCTCCCAGCGATGTTCGAGCAAGGAGCTTACCGTATATCCTTTCAGCGTCCCTTGGAGCTGGACAAACTTAACCGAATGGGTTCCGATATCGATGCCGAGGACTCTTTTGGGCATAAGGTCACCTGACTATTTGATTCATCTCAAAAATAGGAAGCAAGATAGAAAGCACAATAAATCCCACCACTACTCCCATAATCAAGATCATCACTGGTTCGAGAATAGCGGTCAGTCCTTGTACCGTTGTCTCTATCTCATTATCATAACTTTCGGCAATCCGTTTGAGCATCTCTTCTAACCGGCCACTTTTCTCTCCAACAGCAATCATGTGCAAAACCAGCGGGGGAAAAAGAGTACTTCGTCGTAATGGAGAGGTAATATCCTGCCCTTCGCTAATATTTTTGCGTGCCTCTTCAATTGCCAAAGCCAGTATCTTGTTATTCACCACCGCTTTTACGATATCGAGTGCATTGAGAACCGGCAATCCGCTTTCCAGGAGAATGCCCAGTGTGCGCGCAAATCGAGAAATAGCCACTTTTTGAAAGAGGGAGCCAAATACCGGGATGCGTAGTTTCAATTTATCGTAGAAAAACCGTCCCTTTTCGGTATCACAATATTTTTTTATGGCAAAGACGATTCCGGACAGAAACACTGCTAACACCCACCAGTACTCGCGCAAGAAAGAGCTGAATGCGATAAGAATTACCGTGGGCAGGGGGAGGCTCTGTTCCAGATCTCGAAATATCTGCGTGACCGTCGGTATAACAAAAGTCAACAGAAAGAACATCACCCCTGCTCCGACAAAGGTCATAAGAATCGGATAGGTCATCGCAGCCCAGATTTTGTTACGGAGGGCAACCTGGCTTTCTGCAAAATCAGCCAGGCGCAGGAGAACAATCTCGAGTGCTCCGCTGGCTTCTCCGGCCCGCGTCATATTGACCGAGAGAGGGGAAAACACGCGGGGATGCTCGGCAAATGCATCAGCCAAGGTGCTACCCTCATTTACTTTTTCGCGAACCTGGGTGAGAACTCGCTTGAGAGAGGGATTATGCACCTGATCGATTACCGCCGTAAGCGATTCCACCAGCGGTAAGCCTGCTGCCAGTAGGGTAGAAAGCTGGCGCACCATCAGCGAGACATCTTGTGCTTTGACGCGCCGGAAGAAGGCAACGAATCGAATTTCTCTCCATGTTTCCTTGCTCGCTCCCGTATCTTCCCGGAGTTCTGTAGGAAAAATTCCAGATTTGCGGAGCTTTGCCCGGGCGCCACGCACATCATCGGCGTCCACGATTCCCCGGATGGTCTTGCCTGCAGTATTTAAGGCCTTATACTCGTAAACCGGCATACCACGACTCAATCTCAAATCTCAAATCTAATCCTGGGTTACCCTAAAGACCTCTTCCAGGGTAGTTATGCCGCGTTTCATCTTCTCGACCCCATCCATCAGAAGAGTCTTCATCCCTAACTTTATCGCCTCTTTTTTGATGGTATTCGAGTCTGCATTGTTTAAGGTCAGACGTCGAATCGTATCATCCATGACCAGTAATTCATAGATACCGGTTCTTCCCCGGAAACCAGTATGCATACAGGCATCACACCCTTTCCCGCGATAAAGATAGCCATCAAAATCCGGGGTCTCAAACAGGTGCATCCCTACCTCTTCCAGAGATTTTGGTTCGGGGATGTAGCGCTCTTTGCAGTGTGGACAGATCACCCGTACCAGTCGTTGCGCCAGAATACCGATAACCGCAGAAGAAACGAGATACGATTCTACCCCCATATCGAGGAGCCGGGTAATTGCACTCGGAGCATCATTGGTATGCAGCGTACTGAAGACCAGATGGCCAGTCAACGAAGCCTGAATGGCGATTTCAGCCGTTTCCAGATCTCGAATCTCTCCCACCATGATCACATCGGGATCCTGCCGGAGAAAGGAACGCAATCCATGGGCAAAAGTCAGATCAATTTTCGGGTTGACTTGCATCTGGCCAATTCCATTCAACTGGTATTCGATAGGATCTTCCACGGTAAGAATATTTAACTCTGGAGAGTTGATCTTGTGCAACGTCGCATAGAGAGTGGTCGTCTTCCCACTGCCGGTCGGACCGGTCACCAAAATGATGCCATTGGAACGATGAATAAGTTGAGAATACTTCTGGAGTTCGTTTTTCCCCATGCCAATATCTTCCAGATTGAGCAGAATAGTAGACTTATCGAGCAAACGGAGTACAATACGCTCTCCAAAGGCTGTGGGGATGACCGATACCCGAATATCTATATCTTTATCTGCAATCCGGATTTTAATGCGTCCATCCTGGGGCAGTCGTTTTTCCGCAATATTTAAGTTGGCCATGATTTTGATCCGGGAAGTAATGGCCGACTGCAGTCGTTTAGGCGGGGTCAAGATATTATAGAGAATCCCATCGATCCGATACCGCACCTTCAGTTCGCGTTCGAATGGCTCAAAGTGGATATCACTCGCTCGCTCCCGTACCGCTTGAAAGAGGACTGAATTGACCAGCCGAATGATGGGGGCTTCTGTCGCGTGGTCGAGCAGATCCTGAGTTTCCTCAATCTCTCCAGCTAACACACCCAGATCCTCGGTGTCTAACCCCTGAATCACCTCTTCGGCTGAATGCGTCTCTCGATCATAGAAGGTATTAATTGCGTTTAAAATTTCCCGTTCCGGGCACAGTATCGGCTCCACTGCGTAGCCGAGAATAATCCCTACATCATCGAGAGGTTGGAGATCAAGGGGATTGGCCATGGCCACTTTGAGGACATGCCCCTCCAGGCGCAGGGGAAAAAGCCGATGTTGCCGGTAATAGGTAATCGGAATTTTGGTTACCAGAGCCGGTTCCAGAGTATTCTCCGCTTCGATTTTCTTGAGATACGGGATATCCAGATAGTCACTCAGCGTGGTCAGCCATTCTTCTTCAGTCAGGTAGCCCTGCTGCAGTAAAATCTCCTCCAGCGATTTCCCCTTCTCCCGTTGTAATGCAAGAGCCTGCATCAGGTTTTCTTCTTGCACTACTCCTCGTTCGAGTAATATCTTGCTGAGAGTCGTCTTCTTCATGTTCTACTCACTCTTCTACTTGGATTGATCTGCACTCTCTATCCCCCAGATACAATCTGTTTCCTCTCCTTTTCCCTTGAAGGTGGCCTGTTTTCCCCTCTATGGTTTTGGCTTCTCTTTTTTGGGGGCTAATATGATGGGGTTTTGTACCGACGGAATTTCCTGAGCTTTCCCAGTCCCCCGACCAAATTTGCGACTTTCTTCATCGACTTGTTCGCTGATTTTCCGGATATCTTCAGTATTCCGTACAATATAAGGAGTAAGAAAGATCATCAGGTTCGTCTTTTCTCCCCGATCCGAAGAAAAGGAAAACAGGCGTCCCAGGAAAGGAATATCCCCCAGACAGGGTACTTTGCTATCCCGTGAAGTCACATTATCCTGAATCAAACCGCCGATGACCACTGTCTGCCTATCATGAACAATGACCGAAGTCTTTGCTGTTCGCTTAGAAGTGGTCGGTCCAACCTGACTCGCCGCCAGACCGGTGGTGGTCTCCTGAATCGCCGAGATTTCTTGAAAAATATTGAGCCGCACCGTGTCTCCTTCTCCAATCTGGGGAGTAAAACGGAGGGTAATACCAACATCACGACGTTCAATATTGGTAATCGTACTCACCTCTGTTTGACTGGTGCTGGTGACAAAGGGGACATTACTGGCCACCACGATCTCTGCTTCTTCATTATCGGTAGTCAACAAATTGGGAGTGGAGAGAATATTGATTCCGCGCTCATCTTCTATGGCTCGCAAAAGAGCGCCAATGTTCAGAAAGGTCTGCCCACCAAAGGTAATGGTACCATCGATCAACCCAATGGCGAGTCCAGAAAGACCAAAAGGATTTTGGACAGCCTGATTGATAAGCCCAAAACTCGTTCCTCCAAAAGGTACTGGCTCGTCTTCGGTGGTAAAATCCTGGGTCGAACGGAATTCAAATCCGATCTCCTTGGTTTTATTCAAGCTGATCTCCACAATAGCAGCCTCTACAAAGACTTGGGGACGCAGAATATCCAGTTTTTTGATGACCTCGACTAACGCTTCATACTGTTCGGGCGAGGCGACAATCACGAGGGAATTGGTTGCTTTATCAGCAGTAATGCTGATTTTCTCCTGTCCCGGCACTTCTCCGCTGACTGCTCTTGTGGCTTGGCCTGCCTGAGGCTGCGTCCCTCGCTGCGGAGCTGTCTGGGGACTCACAATCTGTTGAATCTGGGCTACCTGGCCGGTCAGTACCTGGGCTAGCTCTTCTGCCACCGCGTACTGCAAATAGTAGACATGAATTTGCCCTTTCCCTTTGGGAGTGGGGATGTCAAGCTGCTTGATCAGCGTGTGAATCATGGACAGATCTTCTGGAGTGGCGACGAGGATTAAGGCATTGGTCCGACTCTCTGGTATGACCTTGAGAATCTTCTCCACCCCGGCGAGGGTGGGTTGTGGTGCTCCTTGGAGTTGTCGGCGTCGAATCACTCGTTGCGGTTGCGCAGGAGCCTGCGCCTGACCACTTTCGATGGCTGCTAAAATTGCTGCGGCCATATCTGTTGCTAAAGCGTATTGGAGAAAAACTACCTCGATCTCCTCCCGGGTAGCGGGAACATCGATCTCCCGCACAATTTCCACTACACGTCGGATATTAGCGAGTGAATCAATCACGATCAGCGTATTCGTTGGCGGGTAGGAGATCAAACTCCCCTCCTTCGGAACCAAAGGGGTCAGGATCGTGCGAATCTCGTTGGCATCAGCGTGCTTCAGAGGAATCAATTGGGTAACAATCTGCTCATCTCTTGGGATCGATCGGGGATCACTCCCGACTCGCGTAGGTACCGGTTTTTGTTTAATATCTCGGGCCGGCACGATTTTGATAATGTCACCACTGGGCACGGTAGCAAATCCCTGGATATCCAGAATAGAAAGAAAGACCTGATACGCTTCATCCACCGGAATCCGGGTCGGAGAAATAATGGTCACTTTGCCTTTTACTTTGTCATCCACCAGAAAATTCTTGCCGGTGAGTTCGCTAATAAATTTGATAACCACACGGAGGTCTACATTGTCAAAATCCAGAGAAACGAGATTATCGCCTGACCCTCGTCTCTGGGCCTGTTGAACAGGGCGCACACTCGATTCATTATCAAGACGTAGAGCCTGACTGGGTGAAAGAGTCAAAACCAGCAGTAGAGGAATACCCAAAAACCAGAGTAGCAACTTGAGGATCATCACTTTTACTGGCCTCGTCTAATAATTAACCATGTACAATTAGCCTCTATCAATTTCCTGTATTATAGCACTCTTTGCACTACTAATACTACAACGAATTTTGTCCTTCTGAGGAACGAAGCGCTAAAGCATCTCTCTGTAGAAGCTTTCTATGCTGGTTCTTTGTGCGCAGCTCATACCACTTTTCCCCCAATCTGCCTGACGACGGAGTAAAGCCTGACTTCGTTTTGCAAAAATTTTACGAGCTTCTTCAGCATATCTGGTAAGGAGAAAGAGAAAAAACTTATCCTGCGGTCTTCTTGTACAGTTGTTATTCTTAGCGCACCTCAAAGGTAAATGTTTGTAAGCTATTATTGCGTTCAATATCCAGAGTAATCGTCGATTGAGTCTGTACTTGCTGATAAGCCCGAAACGCTTCTTCTGGACTATTAATAGTCAGTCCATTGACCCCTTTGAGGATATCTCCAGTTCGTAAACCCAGACTCTCCAGAAAACTTTGTGGCTTGATACTCGCAATACGAAAACCATCGGGCTTCCCATTTTTGAAATGCGGAACTACCCTGACTTCGGTCATAAATTGATTGATATTCTCAATTTGTTCCAGCACCGCCTCTCGACTCACCCGCCACGTATTTTGATCCACCTGGCGTACGCTCTCGGCTTGTGGTGATTTGCGCCGTGGGCGTCGAGAGGTTTGTTGGGGAGAAGGGCGGCTGGATTTAGAGATTTTTCCTTCCTGGAAACTCTCCAGCACCTCTTCGCGATCCCCATTTTTGAGCACCACCCGATGCCGATCGATCTCGATAATAGTAGCCTCTTGCACCGTATCTCCCAGCTGATAAACATCCTGTTTTCTGGTATTGCCATCTTCAATGATGGCATAGGTATTTTCATAGACATCGCCCACTACCGTACCGAGAAGTTTCAGATTGAGTCGAGTCCGTGGCCGCTCTTTGGGAAGAGGTTTTGATAAAGGAGAGGCTGCTGCTGGTCTTGGTGTTGGCTCTGGCGTAGAGTTAAAAATATTGCGCTGTTCGATAATCGCATAGTAAGTAAAAGGACGATGCTCGGTTTGCAGATCGGTGACCAGAGGGGTACTGATAAGAGGTGCAGGCGGTTCTTGAAGGGTGGATTCAATATAGGTTAAGAATAGATCAGCCCCTCCATAAGCCAAAATGGTAATCAAGCTAAGGTTGATGATCCAGAAATATCGTTTTACCCAATGCACAGCCTCTCTCCTTAACGCAGGAGTGCTTGAAACTCCTCATTATTTTGCAATGAGCGATACTCTTCCGTATCTTCCCGTAACCATTCTTTCACGGCACTATTTAAAGCTATGGCCTTTTGTAAGGCGGCTAGCGCCTTCTCTCTTTCCCCTTTTCGGGCGTAAAGTGCTCCTAAATTATAATAAGGAGTCGCATAAAGGGGATCCAGATCAATCGCGGTCTGAAAGACCTGTAATGCCTCCTCTAGCTCTCCCAATTTGACCAGCGCATTTCCGAGATTGTTATGCGCCTTGGCATAGGAAGGATTAAGCTGAATAGCCGTCATATATTCTCGGCGAGCCTCCTCATACCGGCCTAGGTGAAAATAGGCATTCCCGAGATTGTTTCGGACAGAGAAGAGCTGATCGTTGAGGGCCAAAACCTTTTGAAAGGCTTCAATGGCTCCCTCCCAGTCTCCGTTCTTTTGCCGGGTTACTCCCTCTTGAAAATAGAAATCCACCAGTACGCTCTCTTGTGCAAGAGGTCTGCTCGTCTGTTCTGGTGGGGGCAGTACCGGCGGAGTCTGTTTCAGGGGATGCTGAAGGGAGACCAGAGAGCGTTCCCTGGGGTGAGGCTCTGATACAAAATGTGTACTCTGTTCCTTTTTGATGCTCTGCCCTTTCGTCCGAAGAGCCATTGTGCTCGAATCGGGAAATGCCTTTATAGGCCGAGGGGTTGCTGATGTATCGGGAGGAAGAGAGCCCTGGGGCTGGTTAACCATCTGAAGAACAGTTGTGCTCGAATCAGCAAGACGCTTGTTCTGTTCACCAGCAGATGACTCGAGCACTGTCTGGGTGGACACCGGAGTCTGTGTCGTCGGGGAAAAATACCAGGAATAAACCGCAAAAACCAGCAGAAGTGACGAACAAAAAGCACCAAAGATAAGGAAGAATGTCTGAGAGAACCGGTGAGGCTTTTCTTCCCAACGAGTTTGCAACAGACCAACCGGTAGAGGCCGCTGCTCCTTTTCCGCTTTTTTGAGGGCTTCGTTAATAATACTCATCGGCGTTACTCTCTACTTTTCGTCTACAGAGTTTCTCCCGTCACATAGTATAACATGAGCCGTGTCTCTGGTCCTACATAACCATCAACCTGGAGATTATAATCACGCTGAAAGTAACGAACAGCATTACGGGTCTCCGCATCAAATTGTCCAGTAGGTTGGGCCTTATAGTAACCGAGAAGGGAAAGGTTCTCTTGTATCTTGCGCACATCTGGCCCTGTCGCTCCCTCACGAAGAATACGGAGATGGTTGACTCCGCGTGGGTGGAGGAGATAGGTTTTACCATACCATATGGCACTAAAAGCTCTTCGATCAAACACCCTCTTTTCTCCTCGGCTACCAAATCCAATAATCTGATCGGCATTTGTCTCTAAAATAAAAAGGATCTCTGCACGAGCCGGATCCTCTGGAAATATTTCGGCTAAGAAGGGAACCTTAAAGGCACGTAGACGATCAAAATGGAGCCAGGTAGGGGAGAGATCGACATTAAAACCGGCCGAGATGGTCTGTGGAGTGAGTACACCATACTGCTTGAGAATCTGCTGCAGTTGTTCTCTATATTGCTGTTCGACTGGGGAGACTGGAGAAACAACCTCTACAGCCGTATCAGAAGCTGTTTGCGGCACTTCCGGAGCCGAGACAACGGATACCTCTTCCGGTTTTTCCGGAGGAATGGTTTCCGTCTCTGGAGCTGGTGGTTGAGAAACGGGAATCGAGGCAGAAGGAGAAGGGGGAGGCTGAATCTGAGAGTCAATTTCCTGTTCAGCAACCAGCTCGGTTTGCGGTAGAGGGTTGATCCAGGGAAAAGGGGAAATAGTCACCCACATATAGATAGCTATGGCGGTTAGTACGAGAAAGCTCACCCCGGCTACTGCTCCCCGCCAAAATGGATGCCACCAACTGTGTCGTGAGAACTTTCTCCCAGACGATACTCCACCCCTCTTTTGTCTTTCGATCTCTTCGACAGCACGCTTGACAATATCGATATCCACTCTTTTGCGATCACTAGCATAGGCATGCAGGAGAGCATGGTCACACAGGATATTGATCCGGCGAGGCACTCCTCTCGAATACCGATAAATCTCATCCAGCGCTTTCTTTGTGAACTCGAGCTCCCCTCGTGAACCAGCCACCAACAGACGATGATAAATATACTTTTCTGTATCACTCCGATCCAGGGGCCTGATATGATACTGAACCGTTATTCGCTGCTCGAGTTGTCGCAGGTCAGGGCGACTTAAAAGTTCGCGCAGTTCTGGCTGTCCTACTAACACAATCTGGAGCAGCTTTCCACTGTCTGTCTCCAGATTCGAAAGCATCCGAATCTGCTCGAGCACCGGAGGATCGAGATTTTGGGCTTCATCAATGACCAAAACGGCATTTTTCCCTTTGCTAAACTGCTCGATAAGAAACCGATTTAATTCGTCAATTAATTCTTTGCGGGTATTCCCTGAACCACTAAGCCCAAAATCGGTATTGATACTCTGTAGGAGTTCGATTTCCGAAAGATAGGAATTAAAAATGAGGGCGGTATGCACATCTTTGCCTACCTGATTTAAGAGGGTACGACAGAGGATCGTCTTTCCAGTCCCCACTTCACCAGTAATTTCGATAAACCCCTTTCGTTCTTGAATGCCGTAAAGCAGATGCCCTAGCGCTTCTTGATGATATTTACTCAGGAACAGAAACCGAGGGTCGGGAGTCACATTAAAAGGTTTTTCTTTTAGGCCAAAAAAGGAATAATACATAATGCCACTTCTTTCCTGCACCATTCCCGAGTATCAATATTCCCTGCCTTTTTTCTTGCTTTACATCGTTTTATCGTAAGGGATGAGCAAGAAAAAGTCAATACGCTATCCTTGCCGAAAAACTATTTGACTCAGATAGATAGATATGCTAGGGTAGGTGCATTCGGTTGTTTTTTACCCCTCAGTTTAGATAGCCAAAGTTATGAAGAGGAGCTTCCATCATGGCCCAAGAAGGATCAGTTGCTCCGAAGGAACGTATCAACATTGTTTATAAACCGGCGACCGGAGATGCCCAGGCGGAAGTCGAGCTCCCCCTTAAATTGCTTATGATAGGGGATTATACCCTGAGACCAGACGATCGTCTGGTGGAAGATCGAAAACCGATCAATATCGATAAAGATAATTTTAATGAAGTCATGAGAAAACAGGATTTACAGCTCACCCTTGGTGTACCCAATCGACTCTCCGGGGAAGAGGGGGATGAGATGTCCGTCCACTTAAAGTTTGAAACACTCAAAGACTTTGAACCAGAAAGTATCGTACGACAGGTTCCAGAGTTGGCGAAACTTTTGGAATTGCGTCAGGCCCTTACCGCTTTGAAAGGTCCATTAGGCAATATCCCGGCTTTTCGTAAACTCATCCAATCTATTCTCGAGGATGATGCGACGCGTGAAAAGCTCCTTAAAGAGCTCAAGATAGAGGAGAGTAGCGAAGGAACATCCTGAACTACAGTCCAGAGAAAGTACGGTAGAGGCGTAGATATTTTTTAGTCAGCACAGGTACCACCAGGAGGGATGATTATGGCTGATGCACAAGAATTGGCACAGACCGCTGGTGAATCGGTAGAAGAAACTGCAGAAAGCTCTCTGCTTGAGCAAATCATGCAAGAGACAAAGATGCGCCCTTCGGATGAAGGGTACGATGTAGCGAAAAAGGGAGTGGAAGCCTTTATCGCTGAGCTTTTGAAACCCGCGCGCAAATTAGAAAGGGTGGATAAGAGCCTTGTCGATCAGATGATCGCAGAGATCGATAAGAAGTTAAGTGTGCAGGTGGATGAAATTCTGCACCATCCCACCTTTCAACAACTGGAATCAGCCTGGCGTGGGTTAAAACTTGTGGTAGACCGCACGAATTTTCGAGAAAACATCAAACTCGAACTGGTAAATATCTCTAAAGAGGATCTCCTCGTCGACTTTGAGGACTCACCAGAGGTACCCAAATCCGGGCTCTATAAGCTGGTCTATACTGCTGAGTACGGCCAGTTTGGTGGACAACCAGTTGGGGCAATGATTGCCAATTATGAGTTTGGACCCGGCCCCCAGGATATCAAACTCCTCCAGTATGTAGCCAGTGTAGGGGCTATGGCTCATGCTCCCTTTATTGCCGCGGCTGGTCCGAAGTTTTTTGGGCTGGAAGACTTCCGAAGCCTGCCCAATCTCAAGGATTTAAAATCGATATTTGAAGGGCCCCAGTATGTCAAATGGCAATCCTTCCGTGAGTCTGAAGATGCCCGCTATGTGGGACTTACTATGCCGCGGTTCCTGCTCCGCTTGCCCTACGACCCGCAAAATAACCCGGTAAAAGCCTTCGAATATCGAGAGAGTGTCGAGGGTTCGCATGACCGGTACTTGTGGGGGAATACCTCCTTTGCCTTTGCAACGCGTTTGACCGATAGTTTTGCGAAGTATCGCTGGTGTCCCAATATCATCGGTCCACAAAGCGGTGGTACGGTGGAAGATCTGCCTTTACACCAGTTTGAAGCCATGGGAGAAATTGAAACCAAGATCCCAACCGAGGTGCTGATCTCTGACCGTCGAGAATTCGAACTGTCTGAAGAGGGTTTTATCGCTTTGACTATGCGGAAGGGAAGTGACAATGCCTGTTTCTTCTCTGCAAACTCGGTACAGAAGCCCAAATTTTTCGGGATTAGCAAAGAGGGCAAAGAGGCGGAACTGAATTACAAACTGGGTACCCAGCTCCCCTACATGTTCATCATCAATCGTCTTGCCCATTACATCAAGGTACTGCAACGTGAACAGATCGGAAGCTGGAAAGAACGGGTAGATCTGGAACGAGAACTCAATAACTGGATTCGGCAGTATGTGGCTGATCAAGAAAATCCTCCCGCAGCGGTACGAAGCCGTCGCCCACTCCGGCAAGCACAGATTAAGGTGGAAGATGTGGAAGGGGATCCCGGCTGGTATCGAGTAGAACTCAAAGTTCGTCCCCACTTCAAATATATGGGTGCCAATTTTACTCTGTCTCTGGTGGGAAAACTGGATCAATCTTAGTGAAAATTTACGGTATGAGCCTCTATGGCATTTGAACACACGCTCTTAGAAAGAATTGACCGGGCCGGAGAGTCTCAAAGCAGGAGTTTGACTCTTAACCTGGAAAAGATGGCTGACTCTATCCTGCAGCATCTGCAGCAAATGCTCAATGTGCATCAGGGGAGTGTTACGGCACTCCCTACTTACGGATTACCTGATTTTAATGATCTGGTTGTCCAGTTCCCGGAGGCTATTCTGGAAATTCAGAAAGCGATTAAAAACTCTATAGAACAATATGAACCTCGACTCAAAAAGGTGAGAATTAAATATATTCCTGATGAGGAAAATCCGATCAATTTACGATTCGAGATCACAGCGCAACTGGTCACCGGCGAAGGGGATGCCTCGCTGTGGTTTGAAACTTTCCTCGATACAGCCGGCCGGATTTCAGTGCGAGGATAAGTAGCCTTGTCATTTAATCAGTATTACCAAGACGAACTGGCGTTTCTCCGTGAACTCGGGATAGAGTTTGCGCGAGCGTATCCCAAGTTGGCCCCTTTTTTGGGGAGCAAGGGGAATGATCCGGATGTGGAGCGCTTGTTTGAGGGATTTGCTTTTCTTAGTGGGCGGATTCGCCAGAAATTAGACGACGAACTGCCGGAGCTGACCCATTCTCTCATGTCTCTCCTCTGGCCACATTTTCTCCGTCCCATCCCTTCCATGTCCATGCTCCAATTTCATCCGATTCCGCAGGCCATTTCGGAAAGAAAAAGAATTCCCCGGGGTACCGAGGTCGATTCTATTCCCGTGGAAGGGACGCCCTGTCGGTTTCGTACCTGTTATGATGTGGATCTGTATCCGCTTACCCTGGAAACGGTGGAGCTGCAGAGGACGAGTGCTACGTCGGTCCTGAAATTAGGCTTTGCACTTACTCCTGGTGTATCAATTGATAATATGAAATTGGACTCCTTGCGGCTGCATCTGCATGGAGACCCCTTTATCTGTCAATCACTCTATCTCTGGTTCTGGAAATATTTGACCGGGATTATCGTTGAACCTGCAGGAGAGAAAAAGTCCCGCCAGCGTCTCTCTTTACCTTCAACTGTACTCGGACGCGTCGGTTTCGATGAGCAACATGGCCTGTTGCCCTATCCACCAAATGCTTTTATGGGCTATCGGTTGCTCCAGGAATACTTTGCTTTACCCCAAAAATTTTTATATGTGGACATCACTGGACTGGCCCCTCTTACTCAACTAGAGGTCAAGGATCGTTTTGAGATCAGTTGTCTCTTTTCCCGTCCTTTCGAACCGCAGGTGCGTCTGACTAAGAATAACCTCCTCCTCTACTGTACGCCTATTATTAATCTGTTTCCCAAGGATGCTGACCCGATTCGGCTGGAACATGACAAAGTAGAATATCGTATCCGGCCTTCTGTACGCAATCCAGGACATTATGAAATTTATTCGGTAGACCAGGTGGTCGGCTGGGTACAGGGGAGCGGAGAGAAACGGGTCTATCAACCCTTTCTCTCTTTTGATCCTACCGCCGAATATGAGGACCAGCAAACGCTGTTCTATCGAACCAGACTGGTCCCGGCTGTGGTCGGTCGGGGAGCAGATACGTATATCTCCTTTGTGGCCCCAGGAGAGAAACATGCGCTTCCACCCACGGAGATTATCTCTATCGAGTTGACGTGCACCAATAGGCATTTGCCCGAAAAATTGATGGGTGAAGATATTTGTGTGGCAACTGCCAATTCACCCGAATTTGCTCGTTTTGTCAATATCTCTCCTCCAACCCCTTCGGTGTTTCCACCGCTGGATAAGGGGTTACATTGGCAACTTATCTCGAATATGGCCCTGAATTATATCTCCTTAGTGAATGTCGATGCCCTCCGCGTCATCTTATCGACCTATAACTTTCAGGCGTACTATGATCGCCAGGCAGCCCGCGCGCATGCCCTCCGTTTAGAGGGGATTGAACAGATCCAGTCTAAACCGATTGATCGGCTCTTTAAAGGAACCCCAATTCGTGGGCTCAGCATTCAGATGGATATGCGGGAAAGTAAATTTGCCGGCGAGGGAGATTTATATTTATTAGCCTCTGTGCTGAATGAATTCTTTGCTCTTTACGCTACCATTAACTCCTTTCATCAACTCGTGGTCAGGAATATAGAACGGGGTGATGTGTATCAATGGCCAGCGAGGATCGGACAACAACCACTGCTCTAATCCATAGACTGCTCAATGACTGCCAGCACTTTTCCTTCTTTCAGGCGGTGCGGCTCATCGAGCACGCCTATCCAGAGAGTGCTCCGCTGGGAGAACAAGGGCCAGCCGAGCGAGAGATCATCCGTTTTCGTCCTCAAACCGGTCTGGCTTTTCCGACCTGTGATATTGAATCAATAGCACTTTTGGAGCCAGAGAATGACTCTTTGCCTCGGTTTTTGATGACCGTTAATTTTCTTGGACTCTATGGGCCTCCATCCCCTCTACCCACCTTTTATACCGAGGCGATTCTCTGGGCTCCAGAGCCGGAAGAGAGCAGTCGGAGGCATTTTCTTGACCTCTTCCATCATCGGCTGATTTCCCTGTTCTATCGTTGCTGGAAGAAGTATCGCTATTACATTCTGTATCGCGCAGGAGCCACGGATCAGTTCTCTCAATGGATGTTCGCTCTCATAGGGCTAGGAGATGCTGTACTGAGAGCGGAAGGGAATATCAAATGGCCAAGACTGCTCCCCTATCTCGGCCTGTTAGGAATGAAAACGCACTCGGCTGCTGTATTGGCTGGCATCGTCTCCCACTATTTTGGCAAACTGCCGGTCCAGATTGAACAATGTGTGGAACGTTGGGTTACTATCACTGAAGACCAGCGCAATCGTCTGGGCCAAGCAAATTGTTCCTTAGGAATCGATTGCACCTTAGGGAAAAAGGTAAGAGATCGCAGTGGTAAATGCAAGATCCAGCTTGGTCCACTCACCTTTAAAACCTTTTGCCAGTTTTTACCTCCGGGAGAGCATTATCGAACGGTACGAGAATTAATGAGATTTGGGATGACTGATCAGCTCGAGTTTGATGTAGAGCTATCTCTGTTCCCTTCTGAGGTCCCTGCTTTAGAACTTTCTCCCCACAGTCCCTGTCGATTGGGATGGTCGACCTGGCTCGGTGGCTCTCATCCTCCTCAGGATGTTTCCGTCAGCTTCCCAGGGAAAGTAATGCCATTATCCTAAAAAGAAAAGGGGAACCAATGATAACCGTTGATCTGAAAGCGTTACTCAAAAGACTAAATCGATATTGTACCCGTTCGCTGGAAGCGGCGGCCGGTTTATGTGTTTCCCGTGGAAATTATGAGGTCTCTATTGAGCACCTGCTCTTAAAGCTCCTGGAATCCCCTTCGCATGACTTTCAGCTTATTCTTCGTCACTTTGAAATCGATCCGAGCCGGGTACAACGAGCTCTCCAGCGTTCGGTAGAACAGGCCAAGAGTGGAAACCCCGGGAAACCGGTGTTTTCCCCATTGTTGATTGAATGGTTTCAAGAAGCCTGGTTATTAGCCTCCGTGGAAATGAACCTTGCCGAAATCCGTTCGGGAGTTCTCATTACCACTCTCCTCTCCAACCCACGTCGTTATGCCCTCGATGCCTATTTTGAAGAGCTCCAGAGTATTTCCGTCGAAGAGCTCCGGCGTCGCTTGTTTGAGATTACTACAGGATCCAGCGAAGAAACGACGGTGCTCAAGGCTGAGAAAGCTGCTTTAGGGCGGGGAGGACCGCGTGAGGATACTGCCCTGGGGAGGTTCGCTATTGACTTTACCGGTAGAGCACGGGCTGGGGAGATTGATCCGGTTTTCTGTCGGGATCGAGAGATCCGCCAGATGATCGATATCCTTGGCCGTCGGCGTAAAAATAACCCTATTGTGGTCGGAGAGGCAGGCGTAGGGAAAACAGCCGTAGTTGAGGGATTAGCGCTCAAGATTGTCCAGGGTGATGTACCAGATATTCTACGAGGGGTAGAAATTTATGGACTCGATTTGGGATTATTGCAGGCCGGCGCAGGAGTAAAAGGGGAATTTGAAAACCGGATCAAGTCGGTGATCGATGAAGTCAAAGCTTCTCCAAAACCGATCATCCTTTTTATCGATGAGGCGCACATGCTGATTGGAGCTGGGGGAGCCGCAGGGGGAGGAGATGCGGCCAATTTACTCAAACCGGCTCTGGCCCGGGGGGAGTTACGAACCATTGCTGCTACCACCTGGTCCGAGTACAAAAAATATTTTGAGAAGGATGCGGCTTTAGCCAGACGGTTTCAACTGGTGAAGCTGGAAGAACCCTCACCCACTGAAGCGGTGGTCATTATGCGGGGATTACGAGAAAAATATGAGGGGGCGCATAAGGTCTATATCCAGGACGATGCAATAGTGGCAGCGGCAACGCTCTCTGCGCGATATATTTCTGGCCGTCAACTCCCGGATAAAGCGGTTGATCTGTTAGATACCGCCAGTGCTCGAGTTAAGATTGGTCTGAGTGCAAAGCCGGACCGCATCGACGATTTGGAACGCAAGATACAAACCCTAGAACGAGAACTGGCAGCGCTCCGCCGTGATATGGAAACGGGGGGTAAAAGTGATGAGGGTCGAATTGCAGAACTAGAGGCCGAGATACAGCAGACTCGTGAGGAATTGCTTGCTCTCGAATCGCGCTGGAAGCAAGAGCAGGAAATGGTAGCCAAAATCACTCACCTGCGACAACAATTAACCCAGAATCACCAGTCTCTGGAAAATGAAGAACAAGCTGTAGCTGAAAAAAGTGTGGAGGGCTCTTCAGAAACTATAACCGTGGATGTCCTTACGCTTCGAAAAGATCTGGAGGCAGCGCTAGATGAACTCTCGAAACTTCAGGGAAACACTCCCCTCATTCATTATGCGGTCACACCGGATATCATTGGCAAGGTTGTCTCGGACTGGACCGGTATCCCGGTAGGGAGCATGATTAAGGATGAAGCGAGAGCCATTCTCCAGTTCAGCGAAAATCTGAAAAAGCGGATTAAAGGACAAGATTATGCGGTAGAAGCTATTGATCGAGGGATCAGGGCAGCAAAAGCGGGACTGAATAACCCCAACACTCCCATAGGCGTGTTCCTCTTTGTGGGGCCTAGCGGAGTGGGAAAAACCGAATCTGCTTTAGGCATTGCTGATCTCTTGTTCGGTGGTGAACGGTTTATGGTGACGATTAATATGTCCGAGTTTCAGGAAAAACACACGGTATCCCGCTTGATCGGTTCACCCCCAGGATATGTGGGATATGGAGAAGGGGGGGTACTCACCGAGGCGGTACGCCAGCGTCCCTATTCAGTGGTGCTGCTCGATGAAGTCGAAAAGGCAGATCCTGAGGTTATGAACCTCTTTTATCAGGTCTTTGATAAGGGGATGCTCGCAGATGGTGAAGGACGGGTCATCGATTTTAAGAATACCATAATCTGCATGACCAGTAATCTGGCTTCGGACATTATTACCCAGATGTGTAGGGATGGAAATGCTCCCCCGGCAGAGACTCTGCTGGCGGCTATCAGACCGGTATTGAGTGCGCATTTTAAGCCCGCTTTATTGGCGCGTATGACTATCGTACCTTTCTACCCGATCTCCCCGGCAGTGATGAAGGATATCGTCCAGCTTAAACTCCATCAACTTGGAAGCCGCCTGCAAGCAAGCCAGAAGATACGGTTTGTCTACGATGCAAAAGTGGTCGATCAGATTGCTGAACGGTGTACAGAGGTAGAAACCGGAGCACGTAACATTGATCATATCCTGAACGGAACCTTATTGCCTCAAATCGCGACTGAGATACTTCAGAGGTTAGGGGAAGAGACTATGCCTAATACTCTGGAACTCGGGATTGATCAGGAAGGAAATTTTACCTACCGCTTCTTAGAGTGTTGAGTAGTTAGTGGCCAGTGATCAGGGTTGAACTAGCACTAGACCCTAAACCTGGTCACTGATCACTAGCCACTGACCACTAGAAAGTAGTAACTATGCCGAATCACTTCCATGATCCACTCACTACGGTCGAAGAATTGATCAAGATTACGACTTTGCTCTCTACCGAAAGAGATCTCCACCGCCTACTCCAGATGATTGTCACCTCTGCCCGGAAGATTACCCATGCCGATGGAGGGAGGATCTATATTCTGGATCGAACCAAACGGTATCTTTATGTTGAGGTGTGTCAAAACGACAGCATAAATGAGTCGCCAAAACATCTCCCGCACATTCCGTTATTTGAAGAGAGTGGAAGCCGTAATGTCACTAATGTTTGTGCCTATTGTGCTTTTACCGGTAAGTTAGTCAATCTTCCGGATATCTATCAATACTCTGGCTTTGATTTTCGCCCTACCTATGAGCAGGATACGCTCTTCCGCTATCGCACAAACTCTATGCTAGTCGTTCCGCTCCGTAATCATGAGGGTCTGACTATAGGGATACTGCAATTAATCAACTGCCTCGATCCGGAGACTCACCAGATCGGTCCTTTTCCCCAAAAGCTGGAAGGCATTGTCACCGCCTTTGCTTCCCAGGCAGCAGTGGCCATTGATAATGTTCAACTGATTAACCAAAATAGACACCTCATAGAGCTACTCAACCATACCAATCGGGCTTTAGAAGAAGAGAATCGTCAGTTACGGAATACGATAGAGAAGAAATTCCGCTTTACAGAGATCATTGGCCAGAGTCCTCGGATGCAGCAGGTATTTGTATTGATGGAGAAAATCCTGGATTCTGATGCCACCGTCCTCCTCCGTGGAGAAACGGGAACGGGGAAAGAGTTGATTGCTACGGCGATTCATTATAATAGCCATCGGCGTAAAGGGGCTTTTGTGGCCCAAAATTGTGCCGCATTACCGGAACACCTCCTGGAGAGTGAGTTATTTGGTTATCGTAAGGGAGCTTTCACCGGTGCCACTACGGATAAGAAGGGTCTCATCGAAGTGGCCCATGGAGGCACCTTGTTTTTAGATGAGATCGGCGATATGCCGCTCGGAATGCAGGCCAAGCTCCTGCGTGTCTTACAAGAAAAAGAGGTCAGACCGCTTGGAAGTGTGCAAAGTATCAAGGTCAATATTCGAGTCATCGCGGCGACCAATGTCGATTTACAGGAAAAAGTCACGGCCGGAGAGTTTCGAGAAGATCTCTATTATCGTCTGTGTGTTTTCCCTATAGAAATTCCCCCGTTACGGGAACGGAGAGAAGATATCCTGACCTTGCTCAATCACTTCCTTCGGTTTTACGCGGAACAGTATCAGAAGGAGATTGTCGGTTTTTCTCCGAAAGCCTTAGATATCCTGCTCCAGTACGATTATCCGGGAAATATCCGGGAATTGAAAAACCTCGTGGAACGAGCTGTGCTGTTGTGTGAAAATGGAGGAAGTATCGTCCCCGAACATCTTCCTGTTATTCTGGCTGAGCAAGAAAGGGATTTACAGCCGATCCAAACCGGAGAGAGAACGATAAGTCTTCCGGAGATGGTCAAACAGTTTGAGGCTTCCCTCATTGAGCAAAAACTGAGGGAACACCAGTGGAATCAAACCAAGACTGCCCGGGCGCTGTGTGTACCTCGTCGGACTCTCATTGCCAAGATGCAACGGTATAATATTAAGAAACACTCTTCCCTGGCCGAGCCATTTTCCGATCAATTATGAGCAGGTTCCGACACATCTTCCGGGTGATTGTGCATATTTCTGCTCAAATTCCCTCATGATTCCTTTTGTAATTGCAAAGGGGTTGTGGAGATTTTTATTGAAAAAACTATTTTTAATTCAATGGATTACATACAAGCCAATTCTTGGGAATGGGTAGTTGGCATGCCTTATGCTTATATAGGAGGGCAGCAAGCAAACAGTTCACTAAGCCATTAACTTAAAGAGAAGGAGAACAGCGTATGCCAACCCCCGCCTATATGACCATTGAAGGTACCACTCAGGGACTCATTACCCAAGGTGCTCTCACGCCGGAGAGTGTGGGCAATATTTGGCAGGAAGCCCATCAAGATGAAATCTTAGTGCAAGCATATCGACATGAGGTGTTAGTGCCTACTGATCCCCAAAGTGGCCAGCCTACGGGTCCTCGGGTGCATCAACAGTTGGTCATCACCAAAGTGTTTGATAAATCTTCCCCTTTACTCTACGAGGCTTTGACCCGTGGAGAGCAGTTGACGACCTGCCAGCTCAAATGGTATCGGACCACGCAGGCCGGGACGCAGGAACACTATTTTACGATGGAATTGGAAGACGCCAGTGTGGTGAACATCAAGGCCTATATGCCAAATTGCCAGGATCCAGCGAATGGACCCTTTACCCACCTGGAAGATGTGGCTTTTACGTACCGCAAAATTACCTGGACGCATGAGGTGGCTGGAACGCAGGGGAGTGACGACTGGCGCGTACCGCAGGTGTAAAAAGATTTCTCCACACCCCTCGAGTCCGTGGAGAAATTCTACGGTGGCTTTCCCGGAGAAGGGATGCTCTCTCTTCTCCGGGAAAGCCCGGAGGGAACAGAGCAGAGTTTAATCCATAGCCTTCTTGGTTGGGGGCTCTAGACGAAACGGGTAGGTGATGCCGTGGCTATTATCCGATCGAATGTTGCACAGTTTACCTTTGCAGTCTCTGATCTTGACGCCGAACTCCGGGTGGTCCGCTTCCAGGGGAGTGAAGGGATATCCCAACTCTCACGCTTTGTCCTGGAGCTGGCCGCGGATGCAGAAATCGATTTTGGAGCGGTCGTGGGAAAACCGGGACTCCTCACCATCTCTGGTACCCAAGGAGAGCGGTATGTCAATGGGATAGTGAATCGGTTTGAACAGCTCGGTGACCGGGGACGGTTTACCCTGTACACCGCCGAACTCGTCCCTCTGATCTGGGTGTTGTCCTATCGCCATACCTGTCGCATCTTCCAGCAGATGAGTGTCCCGGATATTATCGCGCAGGTGCTCGAGAAAGCAGGCATTCCCGGTGATTTGTACCGCTTCGCCTTGCAAGGCTCCTATGAACCCCGCGACTATTGTGTTCAGTACCGGGAATCAGACCTCCATTTCATTTGCCGGTTGATGGAAGAAGTGGGCATCTTTTATTTTTTTGAACATACTGCCGAGTCGCATGTGCTGGTCATGGCCGATGGCGCTTCCGCGCATATGCCCATTACAGAGCAATCGACCGTGATTTTTCATCCGCCGACAGGAACCATTCCCACGGAAGAGTATATCTTCCAATATAGTTATGCCGAAGAAGTACGCCCCGGGGCGGTGGTGCTCAGAGACTTTGACTTCAAAAAACCCTCACTCAACCTCCAGGTGGATGCCCAGGCAGACAGCAATACAGCGCTGGAGATCTACGATTATCCGGGCGAATATCTGGTCCCGGATAAGGGCTCCCATCTGGCACGTATCCAGTTAGAAGCTTTTCAAGTCAAACGCAAAGTGGGGAGAGGAAAAAGTGTCTGTCGGTGCTTTGTGCCCGGATACAAATTTACTTTAGATACGCATCCTCGCTCTGCTTTTAATCAAGAGTATCTCCTCACGCGTGTCCAGCATACGGCCGCCCAGCCCCAGGTCCTGGAACAATGGTCTACTGAGGAAGCCTTTACGTATGCAAATGATTTCGAGTGTATTCCCGCTTCTATCCCTTTTCGTCCTCCCCGGGTGACTCCGAAGCCAGTGGTAAAAGGCTCGCAGACGGCGGTGGTGGTCGGGCCTCCAGGTGAAGAGATCTATACAGATGAGCATGGACGGGTCAAGGTACAGTTCCATTGGGATCGGGAAGGGCAGTATAATGAGAAGAGTTCCTGCTGGATTCGGGTGAGCCAGGGCTGGGCAGGGGCCTTGTGGGGAGCAATGTATCTCCCCCGGATTGGCCAAGAAGTAATTGTGGATTTTCTGGAAGGAGATCCGGACTGTCCGCTGATCACCGGGCGTGTCTACAATGGTGAACACCGCCCCCCCTATAAGTTACCAGATGAAAAGACCAAGAGCACCACCAAGTCGAATAGCTCTCCAGGCGGTGGAGGTTTTAATGAAATCCGGTTTGAGGATAAAAAGGGGGAAGAGCAGATCTTTATTCATGCCGAAAAGAATATGGATGTGCGGGTAAAGAACGATGTCTATGAGTGGGTCGGCCGGGATACCCATCTCATTGTCAACCAGGATCAATTTGCAAAGATTGGAAACGATCGGCATGAAACTATTGGTCGAGACCATATCGAAGAAATCGACCGTGATCATCACTTGAAGATTAAGGGCAAGGAAGCTATTGAGGTCGATGATAGTCATTCGTTCACCGTGCAAGGCGATGTAGTAGAAGTCTTCAAATCAAATCATTCCGAGGAAACCACTGGCGACACCTATATAAAGGCCTCCAATATCGTCATTGAGGCTATGAACAATATCACCATAAAGGTTGGACAGTCCTATATCGCCATCGAAGCGAGTGGTATCACGATTGGTACCCTTGGGACCATCGAACTCGATGCGAAGAGTCAGATTAGTATCAAAGGGCTGGCTGGTGTTACCATGGAGTCCCCAGCGCAAGTCAGCGTCAAGGGAACGGCCGGCTTGACCCTGGAATCAGCCGCTATGGCTCAGTTGAAGGGCACAATGACCTCGGTCAATGGTAATGCTATGGTTAATGTGCAAGGGGCTTTAGTCAAGATCAACTGAGAAAGGAGAATAGCCTATGCCCTCACCCAAAAGTGGTAAACCAGGAAAAGCAGTGACTCCCACCGAACCCAAGAAGCCAGAGGAGGCTGATAAGGCTGATCCTGGAGAGATGGCCAAAATCAAATCTCAACAACAAGCCAGTGGCACAGGGAAGTATGGAGCAGCTAAATTTAAGCCCTTTACCCCCTCTGAAGAAGAGGAGCAAACCGACGAAGAAAAAACCTGGATCGAGATCGAACTGGTGGATGAAAATGACGAGCCTGTGCCCGGGGAAAAATATCGCATTACGCTTCCGGACGGGAGAGTAGCGGAAGGCACACTGGATGGTAATGGGTTTGCCCGCATTTCTGGTATAGATCCAGGGACCTGCCAGATTACATTTCCCAATCTGGATAAAGAGGCCTGGGAAAAAATTTAGAAAGGGAGGATTTATTTATGGGAAGACCAGCCGCCCGTATCACGGATATGCACGTGTGCCCCATGGTAACTGGCCTGGTACTGCATGTGGGTGGACCGATCTTACCACCTGGTTGCCCAACAGTCCTCATTGGTGGGTTACCGGCGGCTCGCGTGGGGGATATGGCTGTGTGTGTAGGCCCCCCGGATGTTATCATCCCTCCAGGTTCCCCAACAGTCCTCATTGGTGGTATGCCCGCTGCGCGGATGGGGGATATGACTGCCCATGGTGGGGTTATTGTGATGGGGTTCCCCACGGTATTGATCGGGCCTTAGCTATATCCAGGAGCACCGAAGATAGCCCCTATTTCTATCAACCCACAGCATACCTCTATTCCTCACACTAGTTAAGCCGCGAATACCATTATTGGGGCTGTTAGAAAGGATCTCGATAGTTGGACTATAGGAGAGAGCCTCTTGATTACACCTGGTAAAGACTTGTGATCTTTTTAATTAATTTGGAACCATTCTACTGCACCGAGACCGTGTCATTCTGAGGAGCGTAGCGACGAAGAATCTCGCTTTCAAAGGCCATGTTCCCTCTGATAAGATTCTTCGCTCCTTCCAGTCGCTCAGTAATGACCTGTGTTTCAAAACTTTTTGCAAAAGGCATTAGGTTCATAATTAGACTTTGGGAGTAAATCTAATTATAGGAAGCAGCCAAATGGTTATATCTAATAACCTATTAGAATCCCAATCCGTTGGACAGGGTGAATATCTCGTAAAGGCTGGAGACTGTATTTCCTCCATTGCGATGAATGCAGGGCATTTCTGGAAAATATTGTGGGATGATCCAGCCAATGCAGAATTGAGACGGGTTCGAGGTAATCCCAATGTCCTGCGGCCTGGTGATCGCGTACATATCCGTCCATTGGAAATGAAGCAAGAATCCGGTGCCACAGGACAGCGTCATCGGTTCCGACGTAAGGGTGAGCCTTCGCTCGTCCGTATTGTCCTCTATGCAGGATCAGAACCTCGGGCTAATCAAGACTATATTCTGGAAATCGATGGTAAACTCACCACTGGGACAACCGGTTCCAATGGTGAACTGGAAATCTGGATTCCGGGTAACGCAAAGCGAGGGAAGCTTATCATTGGCCCGGATCAGGAGGAATTCCCATTAGAACTGGGAACTATTGATCCAATTGATACCGTGACCGGTATCCAGGGGCGACTCAACAATCTGGGATTTGATGCTGGTATAGTTGACGGTAAGCTAAACTCACAGACGCAGGCCGCATTACGTAATTTTCAAAAGAAGTATGGACTTCCGGAGAGTGGTGAACCGGATAAGCAGACGCGGTCAAAACTTCTGGAGGTGCATGGCTGTTAGTGATCTGGAGCAGATGAAGGAATCGGTTTATGGCCAACATTGTTTATTCGATCAAGATCACTTTGGACAATATCAAAATTCTTGACGATTGTGACTGGTTTGGTGCAGGTGAGATCTATCTGCTTGCAACCATTGATGGCCATTCTACAGGTCGGAGCCCAACCTTTAAGGCACATTCTGGATCAACAATTCCTCTCACTGGGGCGCAATGGTCACGCGAAGTGCGGGTCTATGGTAGAAGCAATCCGGTCAATATCACTGTCCAGGTTTGGGACGAAGATCTCGTCTGGGATGATCCACTCGGCTCATTAGCAGTGTCCGTGGCTTCCCCCTGGGAGGTGAAATCCTATACTACTCGTGCTCCGGCTGGAAAGTTCGAACTGACCTGGAATGTGGGACAGACGGCGATTGTTCTGGGACGGACAAGTATAGGGCGCGTCTCGCGTCAGTACAATGGCAGCTCCTATGTTACTACACTCGTTATGCCAAGAGTCGCCTTTGTCAAGATTACGGAGATTCGGGGATTGTACAAGCCTGGTGTAGACGACCGGACAAGTCCAGCCCCCGGTACTACTAAGAATGCAAGTTATGTGGCCGGATATATCAGCGATGATGATCGAGGACGTATTTTTACTAATCGTCTTCCGGATGGGACATGGCAGAACAACACACAATACATTGAGCTTACGGCAGAAGTATTCCCGACCAGTGTGATACTGCTGGCTGGCAGCAAGATTAAATGGACTATCGAAGATCCTGATGATCCGACCAATGAAGGGCCTACTGTTCATGCTTCTGCTGGCCGGATGCTTGATCCAAATGATTACAACTCCTCGGGCACAAAAACCGGGGCACATCCTGGTGACAATGACCCAAATGGTGCTAAGGGAAAAGGTGGACCAGCCGTGACTCCTCGTCTTGAACAGATCGACCCCACCTATGCGCTTAGTGGTGACGAGACTGCGATTGACATCCCTAACCGCGTCAGTAAGGTCCGTTATCAGGTCAGCGATGTCGCTGGGGATAATTACATTATCAAAGCGGAACTGGTCCATGCCCCCGGTTTTGATGTGAACCTCCCGACTCAAACCGGTATCATGACCGTCTGGGATCGTGTGGATCTTGAATACGTCAAGATGGCTTCTGCTCCCGATCTGCCCGTCGATCAGATTGCTCAGCACTATGACATAGCCTGCGTGCAAGTTGATGTTACGATCAAACGGGAAGTAACAGGAGCTTCGGATAAACCTCACATGGGAACAAGTGACGGAGCGGCTTTTGCTGCTTGCGAGACCTACTGCACAAGTACACATGGGGAGTTCACGCACGAGGGCACTGGTGGATGGTTCTTTATCGTCTCTGCTAACCGCTTCATGCCTGCACGCACTGCAACTATTCTCTTTGAAGGCAACGCCGAGGCACATGGGAACATCGTACGCCTCCCAGCGGGTACGGTGTTCAGTGAGGACTATACCATCCAATCCGGTGACACCTTGTCGGGTATCGGTGCCCGGTATGGCTTAAGCTGGCGTGAGATCTATGACTATACAGGTGGCACTGGTACTCCCAACTCAAGTCGTCTGTCTTCTGGTAACCCTAACTTGATCCACGTTGGCGAGGTGATAAAGGTTCCTGCCACTCCTAAAGTGGTTCGTGTATTCAATGCAGCGCGGATGATGGGTGTTTCTTCGCCATGGCCCGATGATCGAGACAAACATATCAAGTTTCGCATTGCCAGTATTAGCGGTCGAGATCTGACGATTGTCCGTCATGACTTTTACACACCTGATGACCCTGACCATGCTTTTCTGGAGGCTGACCTCTCTCATTACGGGTTTACAGCCGGCCAGACGATTCCTGTCCAGGTACTTAGCGCAGGTGACAATGCGCTAGTCGTTGCTGGGATTAGCCCAGGGGGCACAAGTATAGGCGGAAAACATTACTTTGGTGGAAAGCTGATCATCTTCACTGCAGCGAATCCAACGCCGGCTGATCAGATCGGAACCTTATGCCATGAACTCTGTCACGCTTTTGATAATGCTCACAAGTGTGGGAACTGGGACTGGCGCAACCAAGCGAATAGGACTGCGTGTTGCATGAATTACTGGTTCCAATTTGTCCTCGACGATAGCACACCAAGAGCGGCGATTCCCTGGACCCAGAATCGCGTATCACCAGATCTGTGCGCACCGCATATCCGTCGCATGCGTGACTATCATCTTGAACATAACCCTGGTTTGGGATGGTAGATGTGCTGCATGAGCCATTTCGGTATCAAGCGAGTCGTAATCCAAGGACCGTGTCAGGGCATTGGGTACAGGGGAACATCAGGAGAGAGGTTACTGTGCACATTATTTTGGGGAATACTCGTCTTGTACAGTTTTATACGAGGAGGAGACGTGGAGGGTATGCCATTGGCTAATCGTGAGTTTCGACTACCACAAATCCTAGTGGAAGCCGAGTCGAGATATCTGCTGGGTTTCCCTTTACTTATGGCGGTAACCTTCGACAATACTTCGTCTACAACAGAGTTTGTCAGTCTACCTGAACTCGATTTATTCTTTAGCCGAGGGCCGCTATCGATTCGTCTGGAACCAATCGCCGATGGTGTGCTGCTGACCACTGTGCCATCGGAACTTGAGCTTCCGACGAACGAAATGGGGCTGAAGCCTGGGGAACAAAAGCGGATGCTTTTCGACTTGTCAAACCTCGTCATGAGCTTACAACCAGGTCAGTATCGGTTAACGCTTACTCTCCACGTTGCTGGGTATACTCAGGCGTCTGAACCAATTGTCGTCGAATTCGTCACGCCGTCTACATTTGACGCGATGGAGGCAACCCGGTTGCGCCGTTTGGGGCAGTCTCCTACAGACACCGGAGCCTGGGCTCCTTTCCTGAGGCGAAACTGGAATACGGTGACTGTCTCAGGCGCATTGACTGCGGCTGCTACTCAGCAGCTTGCCTTGCACTTGTTTCTGCATCGTGCCTTCTATGGCCCTCAAGGGGTTGCCGAGCTGGAAACTGCTCCGCTGAAACGTATGACTGGACCTGTATTAGCCGCAGAGGCGGCTGTCCTGGAATTCGAGATTTTGCATGCCCGCAGAGATGCCGTGAATCGTGACAAACTCTATCAATCTATTCTCAAGAACTGGCCTGGGCTGCGGTATCGTCTCGAGAAAATTTTGCGTGGTGAAGGGCTGCTGACATCCGGGCGTAAATGGTTCGGTCCAGAACAAGAGTTTATTAAACCTCCTGCGTCGTATCCCTATACTAATATACGATGAGACTATTCTTGTTCCCTCCATTGAACTGAAAAGTGGTAAATCTTATGCTTTATTGTAGGAACCCAAGAAGATGAGAGGCTGATTCAAGACCATGAAGACCCCTTTGCCATCATTAACCAGTATAGCAGAGATATGCAAGAAGTTTCCTTGCTCACCCGAGGCCATGGCTCTAGCGACCCAGTATCCTACACCTTCGATATTTATCGATAAACTCCGCAAGGCCAAGCTGAGCCAGGAAGCTGTGCAGGTTCTCGCTCGTTTCTTGCCCAAAGAGAAAGCGGTGGAATGGGCTGCTCTAAGCGCGCGCAAGGCTGGGGCAAGTGCAGGGATATCACCAGAAGAACTCAAAGCTATTGAAGCTGCCGAAGCCTGGGCTCTTAATCCCAGTGAGGATAACAGACTTGTTGCAGCCGATGCCGTATCTGCAGTATCACCGACTACACCCGCAAGCTTGGTGGCAAATGCTGCCGCTTTTTCTAAGGAGCTCGAAATCCCAGAGGGTGAATTACCACTAGAGATGAGTAGTGATCTCACTGCGCACTTTGTAGCAGGTGCAGTGATGCTTGCTGCTGCGATGCTCTCATCGACCGCTCTTCCAGAGATACTAAAAGCCAAAGAGTTGTTTCATAATCTGTCACAGGGAGCAGGATTAGTGGCCAGTCTGGCAGAGAATGCTGGAGACCAGCTAGCCCCAATGTCACCTCCTCCCGAGATGATTCTCAAGCAGAAGAAAGAAGCTGCAAACCTCCTCGATCCTTTTCTTGAGATGGGGATTGCGATTGCACAATCTGTTCCGGGCTGGAGTTAATTGGTAACACCTTTCTAGCAGGTTCAAACGCTAAGTGTATGGGATTCCCGGTCAGCATTATGTATATTTCTTGCGGATAGAGTGAAAACTGATGGCCAAATACCATACGGTCAAACAAAGTGACCACCTCTCCAAAATTGCACTGCAATATGGTTTTTCTGACTATCGTGTGCTCTGGGAGCACTCAGAGAACGCTACCTTGAAGCAGCAACGCCAAAATCCCAATGTTCTCTTTCCAGGGGATCGCCTCTATATCCCAGATAAGCAAGAGAAAACAGAATCTGGAGCAACCGAACAGCGGCATCGTTTTCGGCTTAGCTTGCAACCCCTCAAATTGCGAATAGTCGTTAAAGATCTGAATGATCAACCAGTGGCTAACACCAGTTGTCAGTTGCACATAGAAGGGGAGATTTATAAGTTGACGACCGATAGCCAGGGGTTGATCGAACAAGAAATCCCCCGAATAGCGGAGAGAGGAAAATTCACTATTCAGGATCCTGAAAATGCCATGGCCATGGAAGTGCCGATTTAGATTGGGCATCTGGATCCAGTGGAGGAAGTTTCTGGTCAAGTAGCACGTTTGAACAATCTTGGGTACAAAGCAGGGAAGCTCGAAAGTCCAGATCTAGAACAGTTTCGTTCGGCAATTGAGGAATTTCAGTGTGATCATGGCTTGGCTGTGGATGGGATCTGTGGTCCTCAGACACAAGCCAAACTCACAGAAATTCATGGATGTTAAGTGCCTCCTCAGGATGACTACCACGCTACGCCAGGGATACTACAATTGTGGTTGATAAAGTCGACTCGTACTGAGTGTAGAAAAAAATCATATGCTTAAAGATCACAAAGTTCGACAGGGGGAATGTATCTCTAGTATTGCCTTTGTATACGGTTTCTTCCCAGATACTATTTGGAATGATCCGGCTAACGCTGAACTGAAGCAAAAGCGAAAGGACCCTAATGTCTTATTCCCAGGGGATACTGTCTATATCCCCACCAGGCGTCTGAAGGAGGAACCAGGTGGTACGGGCCAGAAACACCGCTTCCGACGGAAAGGAGTTCCGGCAAAGTTCCGACTTCGCCTTCTGCTGAACGACGAACCGCGGATGAGCGAGCCTTACATTCTCGATATCGACGGTATACTCTTTTCGGGAACCACAGATGTTAACGGTTGGATTGAATCCCCTATTTTACCTAATGCCAAAAAGGGCAAGCTACTCCTAGACAATGGCCGTGAGGAATATCCACTAGAGCTTGGTAACCTTGATCCGGTTGGCGAGATTACAGGAGTACAAGTGCGGCTTTACCATCTCGGCTTCTACATAGGAGATATCGACGGTGTCATGAACCCGGAGACTGCGGATGCACTCAGGGCCTTCCAGAAAAAACAAGGATTGGAGGAAACTGGACAACCTGAGAGCCCACTAAGTCTGCCTTAGTAGAGGCTAACGGAAGCTGATAATAGAGAAAGACCTAGCAGCAGTCGGAAAAGAACCAGGAGACTCCATAGGGAAGATATGGTATCAGTTCTGCTCGTAGCTTTTCCCATCAACTTTATTCTATACAGATGTAGATTGGTGTACCTAATTAACATCCCTTCTAGAGAAAAGAGGACCGTTCTATGCAAATGCAGATTGAAACAATTCAGATCGACATTCCAAAGGATATGGAGGATGTGACCACTTACGTGTTCCGAAGTGAGGACGATGACGAAGAGCTGATGATTACCTTTGACCAATCGGAACCAAACGGGTCAGATCTCGATGCTGTATTTGCAGACCGTCGTGAGCAGGTAGAGATGTTTCTTGCAGACGAGATGTCCATAGAGTACGAGGGATCCGCAACACTCGATGGTGCCCAAGCTCGTATTCTTGTCTTTACCTTCCAAGATGGGGATAAGAGCTACCGGAATCGGTGGGTGTTACTCGAATTGAGAGGGGAAGTGTTCATACTTCTTGCGTACCTCACCCCTCTGGGGCAAGATCCTGACTCGGTAGTATTCGAGCATATCTTAGAGAGCATCTCATTACAACCCGGATCAATGGATAATCAGCCCCCAAAGGGTTATGTGCGGTACAACGTTCGGCATATCGTTTTAGATGTACCCCAACATTTACTACCCCCACAGACATATCGGTTTGCAACAGAGGATGAACGATTTGAGATGGAAGTTGCAGTCTATAAGCCGGACATGCCACTCCACCAGCCACCAACCTTTGACCAGGAGATCTCTTTTGAGACCGCTACCGATGCTGTGATCGTCGCGCAAAAGATTGTGCCAGGTCCGTCTCCTCCACTGCGTGGACAAATTCGCCAGTATATATTAAGGCGGGAAGATGATGGTAAAGTGGTCGAAAATATTCTCCGTCTGGCGCACTTCCTCTTTTCTAATCATATCGAGGTCCACCTATCTATTCGCGCTCCACACGATGCTCTACCAGAACTTGAGTCGCGATGGGTGGAAGTGGTGGGAAAGCGGTAAAGGGTCTTGTACACGCGACGGTTTGCAATGCTAGAACCGTTCAGGATTTGGTATTTACCATTATCCGAAGGTTGTTGACAACGCGATAAGCTCATCTTCGGTACGAACCATAATTCATTTTTCCTCAGGAATGGTTTTGAAGATGCTTACCACAAACATAAGCAATATACATGCCATGCGAATAGGAAAGCGAAAAGAGTGAATGATATTTTTATACTAAGTAAGTATGACTAAATTTCTTGCACTCTTCACCGCCATAAAAATGTAGGGTGGGCTGAGCCCACCAACACAGCGCTGGTTCTTCTCGGTGGGCTGAGCCTACCCTACTTTTGGCTTTTATGCAAAATTCTTCGTCATATTTACTTGGCTACATTTTCATAAATACGGCATAATAAAGTTTAATTGGCTGGTATCTGGGTTCTCAAGAGGAGCAAAAAGGAAGCTGGAATGCTATGAAAAAAAGCTAATGAAAGAAGGAGGGGAATAGCATGAGTACGGGAGGGGAAAGCGTTATTCATAGTGTCTCTGAGGGGGGTATGGCTGCTGATCATCCTGTGCAGTATATGCCTCCGATTCTTGTAGGCCCCTCGACAGACCGCGAATTTAATATGATCAAAGCCGGGATCATTCCCTTTGCTTGTTGGCGAGTGGATGACCTTCGTTTTGAGTTTGATTCTTCCTTTGTGAAGCCAGAAGTGACAGAGGAGCTCCCGGTACTCGCTCGGCTGAAGCATACGAAAGGTGGACTGAAACCAACGGAGACAATTCCAAGCGGTACGTAGAGAGTTTGCCAAAGACCAGGATACCTTTGCCTGCCGATTTTATCACCGGCTCTCTGATCTCTCCCCCTGTGAACGTTTGCTCAGCCGAAATGCCTTCCGCTATGCCCTCCGGATCGGCGAGGATTTTTCCTGGTCTGATGCTGCACTTCTGCGTATCATAAGCAAAGACGGTTCCCAGGAGCGTGTCTTTACGATGGCGGAAGGTGTAGAGATAGTGAGAACTCGTCTCTGCTTGTTTAGCTGACTTGGAGAAAGGGAAGCGGATGGCTATTTGGCTAATCGGGAAAGTAATAGATGTAAACTACGCACCAATGGCTGCGAACAAGGACTGGCTTCATTTGACGGAGCACCATTTGTGACCGTGAAGGCCACGTCAGACAAGGGCGTCTATGAGCATCCAATTCCAGATGGTGTCTCCAAAATCCAGATACAGGTTAAACAGAGCGGGTTCTGGGATGTCATCCAGAAGCTGATCTTGAAAACCAGCAAGCCGACACCAAGTTTGGAATTTGATGGAGGACAAGAGATCAATGTCCGAAACGTTGATGTACATACCCGTGGGTCAGATTTCAATGCCGAAGTCTTCGTAGTCCCCGGCCAATTGCGGGATGCGTTTACCCCGGTCGATAACGTTGCTGCTCAGGAGGGAATCGATACGGTAGTGCAACAACCTCTCAAAATAAAGCGTTTCAACACTCCGATTCTGAATCCCAGTGGTACAGGATCCAGTAGTCTCCGCATGTCCGAGAAGGAGGTAAATCCAAGAGGAGAACTCTTTTTTGCAGAGCGAACGTCTATTCCTCAGCTTATCGCGATTTACCATCCAGGCTGGAACATCCCCAAACCTCCTCTACAAAATCCCCTAAAATTCCAATTCCCTATCATCTATTTTCCCATCCTTTTATTCCTGGGAACTGGTCTACAGACTATCCATTCAGCCGTGATTATGTTGACCTGATTTCTCGTTATCTTATCCTCCCCTGGAATAAGGGAGGTAAAGCCATGGTTCATCAAAACATAGCCGATCTTCCAAAGGTATTTTTTGTATTTCCTGTAGGGAGTCCAACCCAACAGATGGGGAATCTCAATACCCAGTCCAGCCTATTACGGCTACTCCAGGAGATCAACTACTGGATTCAGCGCATGCGAGGGGCCTCGTTTCCACTTCAGCCTGTTGGATCGACTGCGCTTTCCTGTTTCAGTGCAAGAGTGCGATTCCTGGGAAGTATTCTCATGGGTCCCAAGAATGCACCCTTTTATGACAAGATCCTGAAACACATATATGTTATTGATGGGGTCTTTGCTGGCGCGAGAGGGAAAGCAGAGACCGCAAATTTCTGTAATGCCCTGAAAACCTGGCATCGAGGAGGTGATGCGGGCGGGACGCCCGCGCTCCCAGGACATCCATATTCCTTCATTGACTTGTGCAATACCAGAGATCTCTCTTGGCTATGCCCTGGACACGCTGATTGAAAGCAAAGGATGCTAATATCCGGGACTAATTGAGAAGTGATTTTTATAAGCGTTATCACTCGGTATAGTATGCACACTATTTACAAGTGAGCAGTAAAGTTTTATCTCAATCTGCGAAGGGCTATTTGGATAACCAGCCAGGCAACTGCCGGGATACCTATGCCAACTAACAAAACCGGAACCAGGTTTCGTATCTGAATCGAATAGGACCCTGCATAGGCATACACCACGCATACGGGTATAGTGCCTACCAGCGAAGAACCGAGAAAGGTACTCCGGTTCATGGCAGAGAGACCGGCTAGAAGGCTTAATGTTTCCATAATTACGGGGAGAGGACGGGACAGGATTATAGCTAAGGGGCCATAGCTTGAAAAGAAATGGCCCATTTTGTCCAGTTCTGCTTTTCCTACCAGACGACTGGCCATACCAACACCGTATCTTCTGGCCAGTTCAAAACCGGCAAAATTGCCAGCTAAAGAACCGACAAGGGATACTAGACCACCTCCCCATACTCCAAATATGGCTCCACTCAGCATCATTACAAAGCTTGAAGGAACCGGTAAAAGAAGATCCAGACTCAATAGAAGAGCAATGGCTAGCCCTGCCGTAGACCCAGGCTCGGTTATCAAATACTGGGCCGTTTGTACCAGCGGGAAATGCAAGACTTTCTCTACAAACAAGGCAATGGCACTTACTGCGACACTGATAATAAGCCAAAGTACTATCCAATGTCGCATCCCTTTTCCTCCTCTGTGGTGCTCAACCAGCTCAGAAAGGCGGTAATATTCAGATACAGCAATCCTCTGGTATGGGAGGTAGAACCTGTTCATGATCGAGTTGTATAGCTGAACATTTTTATCTTATCATGAGCCCATTCTAAACTTCAACAGAGGAGATCGAATGCTTAAAGAGCAAAAGACCTGGCAAATAGAGAATTCCTTCCTCCTACTCAAACAGCATACCCGAAAGTTGAAATCCAGGTCTTCAGCCATGAGTAAATTGTAGTGCAAACTACTTTTCTAAGTGTGCATACTTTTGCACATATGCGATCTGGTCAATCTGAAGAGACGGTATGGATATTGCGCGAAAGGTGGAACAAAAGTTAAGATATATCAGGGTATTATGGGAAGGGACTCTTTTCTCAGATAACTATAGGAAAGGGTGGCATGGATCGTGCTTCTCTTAAGGAAATACAAGGATGTTAGGAACTTACCAAGACATAAACCAGAGTGTAGTGGGAAAATAATTTGTCCGACAGTATGGCATAGTATCTCTAGATGAGGAGTGTTTCTATGCCGACAATCCATACGGTTAAACAAGGAGAATGCTTATCCAGTATTGCCAAAAAATATGGTTTTACCGATTGGCGCATCATTTACAATCATCCACAAAATACAGAATTCAAGCGGAAGCGGCCAAATCCCAACCTTATCTACCCGGGAGACCAGCTCTTTATCCCGGACAAAGAGCTCAAACAAGAACAGGGACAAACTGAACAAAGACATCGTTTTCGGATGAAAATATCGAAACAGGTTTTGCGTCTGGCTATAGAAGATCCGGATGGGAATCGTATGGCCAATGCTCCTTATACGCTGGTGGTAGATGGGCATTTTTATCAGGGCACCACGAATGGAGAAGGGATGCTTGAAGAACAGATACCGGTAGACGCCAGACAGGGCAAGTTGACAATTGGCGAACATATCTGGGATCTTCTGATCGCTCATCTCAATCCCATAGAGGCAGATACCAGGGATCAAGGAGTCTCGGGTGCTCAGGGAAGACTGTTGAATCTCGGATATGATGTTGGGCCCATCGATGGGATTCTTGGCCCGAGAACGAAAGCGGCTTTGCAACAGTTTCAGAAGGATTATGGACTTCCAGAAACCGGAATACTAGATAATGCTACACGTGCTAAACTCGTGGAAGTGCATGGATGTTAGGAAAGGAGTGGAATTAACCTATGCCAAATCCTGTGGCTCCAGGTTCACCAGGATATAATCTCTTATGTCTTCCAGGGATTGCTGGGGTGTTGCATGGTGATTTTGATCGGTCTGGGATAGTCGATCATTCCGATGCTGATCGGAATAAGCGGCTGCTTCGGCCAGGTACGATCATCCTGGCCAATCTCGATATCGATGATCCTTTGCCAAGCGCCTCACCTCCTGCGCCCCCTCCTGATCTCAACGCCCATTTGGATGCCACCAAGGATGTGCAGATCAATGGGGGAAACGATGTAGATGAATTGACCCTTTTTAAGGTACGTAAACCTAATCCCTGTAATGTAACTGCCCAAAGGGTCTTCTTACAGGTGAAGCCAGAAGATGCGGTGAGAATTCGAATTTTCCAGGTCGATACGGGAGCGCCAGGTACCTGGCCGGTACGTATCGGTCCGGGCACGACAGAATACGAACTCCCCAATGCTTCTCTCCCCTGGGCTTTTGACTTTCGATTGGAAGCCTTAACTTTACCCGGAGATCCGACCAAGCCAGCTCCTGCGGGCAGTTCTCCCAACAAACCAGATCCCTACAGTGCACAACTACCTCCCGGTTCTTCTGGAAGCCCTATTTATAGTACCCGCGCTCCGGCCGAAGTCTGGATCGAACTTGTCCATGCGAATAGCCCAGGACCAGTCACCTCTCCGTATGATGTCGGCGTATTCACCATCGCCCCCTTCTTACTTCTCTCCAATCTGCAACCGGCACAGAGAGCGTATGCAGTCTACTTTCCAGACAGCAATCACAATTTTATGTATGATTTAGCCGAAGCGTGCCAGGCCGCTTTCGGAGCGGCTGCAGTAACCTTGCCTTCGGATACTTCTACCCCTTTTACCCCACATACCCCAGTGCATCTCGGTCCACTCTACATTGTAGACGGAAGCCGTTTTCCCGATGAATGGATTCAAGATGAGCTGGAAATTGGGTACTGCTGGGCGCCCCACGCCTGGATGCATGTGGTGCTCCATTGCAAACGGAATCGGCCTCTGAGCGATTTCATTCATCAGGAACTGCCTGGTCCGGGTATGGGACTCTTTGATGCATTGCACGGATCTCCCCGAGACGGGCAGGATTTTGGAGGAAATTTAGAGGTATCCCCTCCCGTTTCTGCCGCCACTCCTGCTCTTCCGCAAGATAATGCCGGTCCGAGCGTTCCGGCGCATCGCCCTGCTCCGTTAGGGAAGATTATCCTCGGCGATTGTGCTCCTCGACCGGTACATGACGAGTTTCGTGAATTTCTCCTGGCCCAAAAAGTGCAGCCGATCCTCCCGCTGGATACTTCCTGGCTGGCTGTCGGGCATGTCGATGAATTTTTGAGTTTTGTGCCAGCCAATTCCGGGAAGAAATTCAAGCTCCTCATCGCCTCGGTACACGCCATGAATGTCTTGCTGGAGGAAGCCGTAAAAGTTCCTGTGGCCAACGGACGAACCAATTTTCGGAGAGGACAATGGCTGGATAGCCGTGATGGCCCACCCCCCTGGTCGATGTATGAAGAAATAAGCGTGGAAGACTTATTAGGACCGACCAGGACTTTTAATGATACGCTGCGTACAGACAAACTCATTCCGATTGAACGGCGACTCCGAAGAGGGTTAAATCTGAACGCCTCAGACATTGTCCGCGTTCCCATTTATTTCGAGGATCCGGCAGTTCTCACCGCCGTTTTTGGCACTCCGGCCAGCCAAACGGTCGCCAAAACGGTGGGAATGGTCAATATGCTTGTGGTCAACCGACATCTGATGGTACCAAAACCTTTTGGCCCAAGACTCCGAGAGGCTGATGCCAAAGCAGTGCTCAGACGGGCCCTCGACCGGCTTGGCCACACGGGTGTCCCGGTAAAAACTCCACCCGCTACCGGTTTTTGGTTCTGGGCACATCCCGGTGAAGAGGTTGACCGGTTAGCCGCTTATTTTACTCATCCTTCTACGGCAGCGGAGAGGCAAAATATTATCGATCACATCACCACCGGAACACCGCTTTCCCCTGGAAATACGGCACTGGTCACCACTACAAAAGCCTTGATTCTCGCTGATCCGAAAAATGCCGGTATGCCAGGTAGTGGCTCCTTTGCCTGGTGGCGCCGGGTCTGGATTCCAGAGAGTACGGTAGATCTGCTAGAGGCTTATATGATATCGGTGTTAGAGCCTCTTGGTTTAACCGTGCATTTTATTGATGACTGGTTTTACCACGCCGGTATGGGAGAGGTACACTGTGGAACCAATGCCAAACGAGAGCCCCCCGAACTCAGCACAGGTGTTCGGTGGTGGGATACGTACGATCCGGAGTATGATACCCGCTACGACCCAGCTTCCTGAAATCATAAAAGGGAACTGTACCATCGGGCGAGGGATCTTTATCCTGACCCTTGGGATCATACTTCTCCTGGTTCATGGACAACCGGGGGACATTGTATATAAAGACAGAGAGGTTTTTGCCATGCAAACAGATCAGTTTGAAGTAGCCTTTCAAAGAGCTGTTCAAGAAACGGGTGTACCGTATAGCCGGGCACGGCAGGATATCCTGGACATGGGCACCCAGGCGCTCTCGGTATTACAATCTAAGCAGATGGTATCGGCCGATTGGCAGACCACCCTGGTCAGCGCTATTCTCATCGGCTGGTTGACCAGACCAGACCTCTTCCACCAATGTGCTCAGTATGCACGGGGGAATCTCCCGGGACGACTCCCCATCACCGGGAAATTTACAGCGGCGCAAAGAGCAAATGCCATCGCCCGTTTGGGGCCAGACACTGTACCCCGAATACTCGAGATGCTTCTTAAGACTCGTGAGTATCAGAATGAAGAAGAGAGCGCTGCGCTCTTTGGAGCTTTAGTCCGGATTGGAGACAAAAGCGCCGTGCTTCCCCTTATAGAACTCCTCCATACCTCCCGCGATACGGCCATAAAAACTATGACTGCTGGAACGTTAGGTCAACTCCGAGACCCTCGAGCAACTCCACCACTACGCGACGTGTTACTTGATGAGGGTCAGCCAACAGCTTTGCGGGCAACGGCGGCACTTAGCCTCGGAGAGTTGAGGGATGAGGGAGTCCTGAGACCATTGCAGGATATTCTCCTGGAGGAGACGAATAGTGTGGAACTGCGCAAAGCAGCCGCTCGAGCTCTGGAGAAATTGGGCAATGTACAGGCAAGCAGAGCATTGGTAGAGTCCTTAAACAAAATAGAGGATCTCGTCCTGTTGCAAATTGTGGTAGAAGCCCTCGGCAAGCTCGGTGATGAAGCTGCTCTCGAGCCTTTGCACAATCTGGCAAACACCCATGAAGATGAATTTATTCAAGAGGCAGCCCAAGAGGCACAAGCCCAGATTCGAGGACGATTGCAAGAGGGGAGAAGATAATAGGCTTTGAAGGGAAAAAATTATGCCACACCAATTACCGGTTCTCTCTCATTCTATAACAGTACCCTCCCAAACCGACGCGCTATCACGCCAGTATATGACACAAATGATCGGTTACTTAGATACGATCCTGGAGCTGGACGGTCTTGAATCTTTTGCCGAGAGCAAAACCCTGCCCATGCGTCTATTTGAGTTATGGTCTGCTGCTCTTCATTGTTACGATCAATACATCGAACACATTATTACGGCTGAAGGATGGAAGATCAGTTGTGCTCGGGCATGTTCAGCATGTTGTCAACACGAATTAGCGCGTGGAGTGACTGCCATAGAGGCGATCACTATTTACCAGCATGTGCGTCATTGGGAAGATGTGGGAACGCTCTATGAAAACTCCGCTCAAAATATGCTCACCTTTCAGCGTTTATTGGCGGAGGAAATGCATGCCGATCCACGCCCCCTGGAACCTGATGATCCCCGGATAACCACCGCACACCTCAAATATAATCACCTGCAGCGTCCCTGTGCTTTTCTGGATCAGGAACAGGGAGTATGTCGAATCTATCCGGTGCGCCCTTTCGTCTGCCGGTACTTCTTTAACCTCTCTCCACCCGAATGGTGTGTCCCCGGTCATGACGCGTATCTCGAACGCGAAACCCGGGGAATCGATCCTTATCGGGAAGTAAAAGAGCGTGTGGAGGCCATCAATCGTCGTCTCGGGGTACGGGTGCTGCACTTTCTGTCTGGAGCCTTCGTCTCCCTGGCTGGGGAGATCATGGAAGGGGAGCCGCTAAAGCTGGTTTAAAGAGAATTGCCTTTTTCTTGCACACTACACAGGGCAGATGCGCAAGATCTTGCGCACCTGCCCAAGGACATCTCTATCCGAAACTTTAGGGAGCTCATGCTTTGGAAAGTAAGTTATGATGAGTTGTCATTCTGGACCGAAGGCAAAGAATCTTGACCCTCATAGAACCAGGAAAGGGTAAGCATTTTGGCTCACGGGAGAAAAATGGCATGCCCTGTGCATCTCTATCTTGACAAAAGAGACCGAGCTAACCATAATGACGATCGTATCAATGAGATAGTCTGTGGAAAGGAGGAGAAGTTATGCGACCAGATACCATGAACAGGATAGTGGTAAGTCTGAGTATATTTTCCCTGGTGCTTTTGCCCACGATCCTCTTCGCACAAGATCGGTTATTTACCGATTTTCGAGGACGTGATGACTATACGGCTGAAGAGCTTGGTGCTGCCCTGTTTCCTACTGCAGAACAAATCCGGACACGAGGGATAGCCCCGGTAACTACCCAACCGTCTCCTCAATCTCCCCCGGTCAAAGTCTCCGTGGCGTTGAACGTGTTCTTTGAATTTGATTCGGACAAGATCCTTTCCGACTATTATGATGATTTGGATAAACTGGGAGAAGCCTTAAAGCTCCCGCAATACGCTGGTTATCGAGTACAAATCGAAGGACACACCGATAGTGTGGGACCGGCCTCCTATAACCAGAATCTCTCCGAACGACGCGCAGCGAGTGTGAAGCGCTATCTTGTCCAAAAAGCTGCTATAGATCCCGCACGCCTGATTGTGAAAGGATATGGAGAAAATCAACCCATTGCGTCTAACGAGACGGTGGAGGGTCGAGCGAAGAACCGCCGTGTCGAAGTGATGAACCTCGGACAGCAGTAGTCTAACACGAAAGTTTATTCTTTGCCTGTTCCTTCGTTCTGCTCAGGGCAGCCTCTGAGTAGTACGAAGGAAGCGCTTCTGTAAAGGATCTCATTCTGGCAGCAAAACCCAGAGAAGAGAGTATGACCTATGAAAAGAGTCCTCCGTCATGGTTTAGAGGAAATCGAAATCCGGAGCTGGTATGAGCGGCCTTCCCAGGACTCCAGAATTCTCGAATTCCCCACGGAATCTACTGCCTTGCATTTTCTGTACCCCTTTTTAACCGATCCCTGGAATCTGCTCACCTTACGCCAGGTGCTTGTGGAGGACCTCTCCTACCCCGATGTTACACAACTCGATGATCACGCAGTGCTTGAACAAGTGGCGTGGCATATTGTACAAGGTCAGATTAAGATAGTCCAACCGTTTGTTGCTTCACAATTGGGTATCCAGACCGGGATTGCTAAAACTGTTCCACTGGAACCAGAAGAGGAAGAGACTGTTCCTTCTACGCGGAGGACTTCTCAACAGGAAAGACAGGATGAACCGATTGTCGAAACTACTACAGCCCAGGAGACTGCTGTATTGGCTGCTGCGCCTGTCCCACAAACTACTGTGAGTTGGATCAAGTTCGTGGTAGTTGATGACGCAACAGATGAACCAATTTCAGGCGTGACTCTAAAAATCACTCTTCCAGATGGCTCGCAACGCGATTATACCACAAAACCGGATGGAATGATCGAGATCTATGATATTGACCCGGGTACTTGTAATGTGAGCTGTGATATCAGGAATGCCCGGCTTGATAACACCTTCTCATTCCTTGGCCTCGGTGAACAAAGCACATCTCGACTTTCAGAGAACGTGGAAACCGAAGAGACGAAGCCCCAGAGTCAGTCTGGTGCTCGAATTTTAATTGTCGAAGAGCATAAAGTTCAGACAGGTGAGACGCTCAAGAGTATCGCTGAGGCTAGCGGGATGACCTGGCAGGAACTGGCTCAATTTAATTGGGGAACCGCAGTTCCACGTGAGATTAATCGTCATCTGCACGATAAGGTCGGTTGTACGAAAAAGACTCGAGATGGCTACAATTATATGTTTACCAGTGAGGACGATCCAGGTATCCTTTATATTCCACGACCCTGGCTGGAGAGTGGTTTTCAGACCGAGCAGATACACACTATTCGGGTCAAGCGCTTCACAGATTTCCAGATTATCCTTGAAACAGAGGATGGCTGGCGTATTCCAGAGGCTGACTATGAAGTGAAGCTTGCCGATGGAAGCAAACGCAAAGGGCGTCTGGGAAAAAGTGGTGTAGCAATAGTAAAGGATCCACCACCGGGATCAGTGGAAGTTACTTATACAGACCCCGACGACATCAAGGCCAAGGCACTGGCGGCAGCAGCTCGAAAAGCATTTGACACACGTGACACTGATGAGATCTACCGGGTGCTTAAGCACTCTCCAACTATGGTTCAGAAAGTTATTGAGGCTTATGACCAGTATTATAATGACTATCATGGTCAGGGGCTGGTCGAGGATATCTATGCTGAGTTTACAGACGAGCGGGCACTTAAGGTAGTAGTTGGGATGCTAGCTCGCGCAGGTGTACCAACGCGTGAGAATGCTGTATACGTTCAGTGGGGGGAAGATAAGGGTGACCATCGCGTCTTTGCTGCGCCTGAGCTGAGAGCAGTAACTCCTGGCGCTCTCGTTACCTATGCCTGTAATCATAAAGTTAACTGGGCAATTCATGCTGAAGGTGCAGGATGGGAATACGAATGGTATTGTCTGAATGATCGTGCCTCGGCAGAAGAGTTTGGTATTCCACAAGTCGTTTTGGGACCGAAGAAGTTTATATGGGAGAAAGCCAAATGGAAAATGTTTGGTGATCATACTGTTGTTTGTCGCGTGCAATATCGCCATGCCTCAGGAGAAAAGGAACGGCCTTATTACTATGAGTATCCTCAGGCAGTAGAACCAGTAGAAGCGATACTGACGCCACAACTGCGTGTACTCAAGGATGAGGAACTGCCCAATCCTCACAGCGCGCTCTCGGCTGTTAGTCGTTACATCCAGCTCTTAGAAGAGGCAGAGGCCTACGCAAAAAAGCAGGGATTCCCCCCGCTCAGTTCTGCGCAACGCGCGGAACACCGTGAACGGATGGAACAATTGACAACCTATCGGGACAAGCTGAATGAGCGGCTGGCAGAAGAATATCAGTGTCGCATTCATTATCCATTCAAGAGTATCCATCTCGAAACGACTACGCAGAAGCAAACGATGCTTCGTGTTTGCCTACGTCAGATCAATCAGAACGCCAATGAAGAGACCTGGCAGGTGGTTGACTGGACCCATCCGGCTGTTCGTTATTTGACCGGTGTATACTCAGGTACAGGCACCACGGCGACTGAAGCCATCCGGAAGGCGATTAACACCTGGGACTCTGGCTTTAATGGCAACCGTTATCCTGCAGGCGTCGTGCTGTATAAAGTGCCTGTAAACTTATGCGGTGAACTCATCGAGGGGAAATTTGAGACTACGGGAAGTAATTTCCTTGATGATGTTTCGAGCTTTTTTACCTACGTCGGAGCCGCTGCAGGCATTTTGGCCCTGGTGCTTGCACCTATCCCAGGTTCGCGGGTTGCGGCTGCTGCCCTCTATGTTGCGGTGTTTGCTAGCACGACAGCGGCGGTCATCAACATTGGCCAGCGTTATGCCGAAGGGTTTAGCAACTGGAAGGATGACGGTTTCGATGCGCTGACCATTGTCGGTAATTGCTTTGGGATGGCTTGGCTGCGGGGGGCAACTCTCACTCAAGGTGCTAAAACCTTTATTCTGGTTGGCCGTGTTTCTGCTGATGCTGCTCAGGGTGTACTACTCGCCGATTCTCTTATAGGTGAGTATGAGGGGATCATGAGTAACCCCAATTTGACACCTGAAGAACGTACCCACCGCCTCCTCCAATTTTTTGGGCAGGCCGCAGCGAGCGGAGCGATGATCTATTTGAGCATGAAGGGCACCAAAGCCGATATTGAGCATCTCAAGGTACAAGGTAGCAAAACTACCAAAGCTACACTTGAGGACTTGTCTGATCCAACTAAGAAAATTGTGATCGAAGATGAGTTACCTGCTCTTAAGGGTCATACAAAGGACAAGGTCAAAAAGACACAAATCACGACTGAAGAAATACGTGAGCATGGCAAAACTAAAGCACCGAAGGAATGGCCTCCCAAAGATGATGAAATCTGGGCCGCGTACGAGATTACTGATAATAGAATCAATCTTGAAACTCGTGATGGTTACTGGTTTCGCGCCAATATAGATGAAAACGGCTATGTCAACATTGACGTGCACACGAAAGTAAACGGCCAACACTCTCCCCATCTCGGAACTGGGCGAGAGAATTATGAACGCATGTTTCATCACTTTGAATCAAAGGGCCATACCATAAAGGGTTGGGACGGTCTATTCGTTGCTGACAACTACGAAGCGGTCAAGAGAGCGCTAGACACAGGAATGGATCCAGAAAAAGCTGTGCTTGAATCTGTCACTGGGAAAAAGTTCTGGAAACCTTGGGCAGACTCAAAAGGCTATAAGATGGTTGTGGAAGTCGCGGAGGATCATCCGCCTCATTTCTTTGAGTTCAAAGTCAAATTTGAACCGAAGTAGAGAGAGTAAATGTGCAACCCTTTCATTAGGGGAGGAAGGATCCTTGTCAAGGCCATCAGAAGTACTTAGTGAGCTAGTGAGTGATCTTCGGCTGAGGCGCTCAGAAGGAGCAAGCGTTTCACAACTGGTCACTTATCTACAGAAGCTGGGGCTTGAACTTTCTCAAATTAACGAGCATTTTAGGGTCGCATTTTGCCTTTCTGGTCGAGCGAATCTGATGATGATGCCTCAAAAGGATTCGGGAGAGCTGATTCCTGAGGTGCTGGACACCTATATTGGAGCAAAGATTGACGAAACACTTAAACAGTGGATAAATGCACCAGATTATCCTGATCTAATGCGTCGTCGTGACCGGCACACCTTCAAAGTAGTTGCCCGTATGACAGGCAATGTCTTTGTGGTCTGTGCTGCCAATCGATTTGCGGGACAATATATTGGCAAACCGGGATACAAACCATTGCCTGTCCACTCCTATGGTATAGCACGAACAACACCACCTAACCAGGGCCTCGTGGCTGCTGATCCCAATGAACCAAAGTTGGAGAAACTTCTCAAATCTCTAAAACCCTCAAAAACGTACAGTCAATATAAAGAATACCTTACACAACTTGGGTTCAAGGTCGGAAATGAAGAAGATGGCTATATCCTTCGAGATCAAAGCGGCTCGGCTTTCTACCCTGGTTACTACCTGCATGGGGTTTATCATGAAGAAAATGGAATGAATGCCTGGACTGGTGATCAAGGCGAAAAAATCCGTGCAGAATTAAACAGAAGAATGGGAGCAGAATTAGTGCAGTTTGGTCCGCATGATGTTTGGGATCAACGTCTCAATTTAGAGCCAGCAAATCCCTTGAGAGGTCCTCAGCTTCCAGTACTTTTCTTTCTTCCTGATGGATACGTCGAAGTCCGATTTGATGCAGCGTCAATGGAACGGTATTATCGATATCTTGGTATTGACTGGGATACACTCTATCCAAGTGAAGCCTCTTAGGAGGAGGATTTTTATTAATGTTGCAACCTTTTACTGAGATAGAAAGAGAAGAGATTCTTACTGTGTATCGGACTGCCTTGACAAGGTATCATGAAGCTATGGAGCTAAGTAATAGTTATAAGCCTTGGAGCAAAGAGGAGTTCGAGGCATTACACCAAGCTGAGTCGCACCTGAAGGACGCTTTGCACGCAGAGAAAGAATACTTCGAAAGATTGCCTCGCTTATCAATGAGTTGCTGTCCTTTTGATGGTAAACCGCTGATCCGGAGTTTTGACCCTTATGGCCTCGATGGTCTCTGGTGGCGATCAGATGCGAGTCCAGAGGAAATACCTAGTTGCCCCCACTTTTGCGTATTGCACGGTGCACTCAGTTTTGAGGACCATGAGCCGCGTGCTGGTGATTTTGAAGTTCACCCAGGGCCACAGGTTCCTTATGTAATTCCAAGGTTACTCGCATATCCAGAAATGATCGCTGTCATTTCGCAAATACGAATGAAGAATGGCTACATCGCTTACCCTATAGCGTACTTTGCCAAGCGGCGTCCCCCTCAACAGGAGTTAACCGCAGGATGGGTCCGTACCAACTATGTCTACACGACTCAATTAGGTGAGCATGGATGGAGAATCCCCAACGATTTATGGGATTTTGATCTGCGACCCTGGTTGCAGCAGGGAAAGATTCGCTGGTGTCCTCCTGGCTCGGATAACGCTGTCTTGAGTACTGATTCCCCCGAGCAATGTCCCTACCTGGATTTGCTTGGTGAACGTCAGCGGCAAGTGGTACAGGGGAACCGTGTGTGGGCAAGAGGGTTTCCAGATGGTAAACCCGTATTCCCTTCGATCTGTTAGGGCCAAGACACTTTACATAGGACAAGATTGAATTAACGATGATCCTCCCCCACCAAGGGGGAGGAGAAGAGCCAGGAAGGATCTTCCCGTTCCCCTGGTCCCCTCTCCACTACTATCGTTTCCTTATGGTGGAATTTCAGAGAAATCTCCTAAAAATCCTTGACATGGATTAGAGAATCGTCTAATATATCCCTTCATTTGTTTTTAGGGCAACTCTATTTTTTTAGGTAGTGCTCTGTTACGTATGTTCTGATGAGGTGTCATTCTGAGCCGAAGGCGAAGAATCTCGCTTTTGAGATGCTTCGCAGAGTTTATTCCTTCGTGCTGCTCAGAACCTGTCCTGAGTAAAACGAAGGAACAAGCTCTGAGTGAAATGAAGGACTCAGCATGACAAATCAAAACTAAGTACAGCTCGTCACAAAAATGTATCCAAAATGGTTCAATCTTGAGCTAAAGGTAGGGTGGGCTCTGCCCACCAACCCAGCAAGTGCTTCTCGGTGGGCTCAGCCCACCCTACAGGCTACTGCTCTAGCCAAACATGATATTAGATACGTAATTGTGACGGGTTGTACTAAGCTACCAGAGCAGTAGTTTTATAACGAGACTCTACTCTTTCTGTCCCGGTGAGTCCTTCGCTGGACTCGGGTTAAACTCTGGAAGGGGTGAAGAATCTCCTGAATATGGAAGAGAGTATATCTTTTAAAGGCAAGTTCGGCATAGAGTTCCTTTGCCAGGGCTCAGCACAAACCGCAGAATGATAAGAGCACCCGGTTCCATTCTGAGACGGGTATAATCATTATTTAAAGATCAATTCTCTACTCAGAAATGCTCTATATCTGGTCTTTCCAGAGTGTTTCGAGTCCTCATGCTACCTTATATGAAGCTTCCCAAGAAAAGCGGTAACATGCTGTACTGCAAGGGAAAATGGTATTATTCTAACGAGAAGGAGATCAAACCATGCCATCCAAACTCTTCTTTTCCTTGTTAGGTGTCATAGTCTTGTGCACAGGGGCACTGTATACGGGAATTCATCCTGCATCAGCCGATGGAGGGGTGCTTCGCTTGGGACAAAATGCGGCGGACTTGGGAACCCTTGACCCACATTTTGCAGCAACGACAAATGATCGCAGCTTAGTCGATGCTATTTTTAATGGCCTCATTCGCTATAAACCAGGGGATGGTACAGTATTCGAGCCGGACCTCGCCGAAAATCTACCCACACCAACTATGGTGAATGGCAAACAGGTATGGACATTTACCTTGCGTAAAGGAGTGATGTGTCACCCCAGTAGCAAAACCGAAGCTTACGAGCTTACGGCCGACGATGTGGTGTATTCGCTCCAAAAATCGGCGAACCCCAAGCGGTCAGCTTATGCCGGGGAATATGACGGTATGAAAGTGGAAGCGATAGATCCTTATACAGTCAAGTTTACCCTTGATGTTCCACTTTCTTCTGCTCTCTTTTTCCCCAAGGTAGCAGACTACGCTGGTGGGTTCATTGTGTGCAAGAAAGCCATCGAAGCCCTGGGAGACGAGACATTTAAGACTCAGCCGGTTGGCACCGGACCCTTTATGTTCAAGAGCTATACCCCGCAAGAAAAAGTGGTTCTGGTCGCTAATCCTCAATATTTTCGGGGTCGCCCTCTTCTGGATGCCTATGAACTCTATTTCATGCCAGATATCAACAGTCGCGAACTCGCCTTGCAAGCGGGTGAGCTTGAGGTGATTAATGGGGCACCGGAAAAGATTTGGGTCGATAAAATGGCCCATGTCCCTAATGTCACCGTGGATGTATTTGGGGTAGGGGAAGTGGCCACTCTCCACATGAATTTTACGAAGCCTCCGTTAGATAAACTCGAAGTGCGGCAGGCTATTGCGTATGCCATCAGTCGTGAAGAGTTACTAGTTTTGTTTGGTGAACCGGTGGTAGCACCTGTATATTCTCCAGTCCCCGCCCAGTTCCTCCCTGGTGGCTTGACACGGGAAGAGGTGGCGGCAATGGGTCTGGAATACAAAGTAGATCGAGCCAAAGCGAAGGAACTCCTGACCAAAGCTGGCTATCCAGACGGGTTTTCTATGGATCTGTATACCACAGAGATGATCGGTTATCGCAAGATCTACGAAAATATGCAAGCCCAATTGGCAGAGGTGGGAATCAAAATCAACCTGAAGGTGGTGGATCACTCCAGCTACCACAAGCTTATTCGTCAAGATGCTAATCCAATGGTACTCTACATTGCCTGGCGACCAAATGCGGATGTGTATCTTACGCGTTTCTTTCACTCCGACTCCATCGTTGTCACCGGGAAAAAACCGGATACGAACTTCTCTCACTATAACAAAATTGATGATCTTATCCTTGCTGCCCGGAAGGAAACGGATCCAGAGAAGCAGATTGCCCTGTGGAAAGAGGCCCAAAAGAAGATTCTGACGGACATGGTTGCCCATACGTTGCAGGCGCAGAATCAGGTCTATGCGCGGAACAAAGCGGTGGATTATGGGCATGAATTAAAGTCTGTCTTAGCTCTTTATCCTCAAATTACCGAGAAAACTCGGTTGCGGAAATAATCCCCGGTCATCCTAAACGGAGTGAAGGCTCTCTAAAATCGTATAAAACTATGAGATTCTTTGCTCCGCTCAGTATGACAAGGACTTCATAGCGAGTATTTCTCTCTCGTCATCCCGTAGCCCAGCGCAGGGAAGTCCGGTCGTCATCTGAAAGGAGCGAAGGATCTCGCAGGTATTGCTACAACAGAAGATTCTTTGCTCCGCTCAGTATGACAGGTCAAGAAGAGGTCATATGCTGAAGTATATCATCCGGAGATTGTTGCTCTCTATCCCAACGCTCCTGGCGGTTCTTACACTGGTCTTTTTCATCGTGCGTGTCGTTCCAGGGGACCCGGCCACGGCTGCTCTTGGTGATAACGCCTCCAAAGAAGCGGTGGACGCTCTACGGAAGAGAATGGGGCTCGATGCCCCGCTGTGGCTCCAGTATCTCCGTTTTTTACGAGATTTAGTGCAGGGGGATTTAGGGAATTCGTTGATTACCGGGAAATCGATTGGGGAACAGATCTGGTATGTGCTCCCCTATACCTTGGAACTGACTTTTGCCTCCCTGCTAATCGGCTCGATGCTTGGAATCCCTCTCGGTGTCCTCACCGCTTTACGTCGTAACACGCTATTGGATTATTTAGGACGCACTTTTTCTCTGTTAGGGTTTTCTGTGCCAGCATTCTATCTTGGTATTCTGTTGCTCCTGAGCTTTGCCGTTAAAATTGACCTCTTTCCGGTGGTCGGAGGGGGGAATCTGACCAATCTGGCGAACAACCTGCACCATCTTGCCCTGCCGGCCTTGACTTTAGGACTGATTGCTACTGCCTACATCACGCGAATGTCTCGCTCGGCCATGCTCAATATCTTAAACGAGGATTATGTGCGTACCGCCCGAGCAAAAGGTCTTAAAGAGCAAGTCGTTCTCTTTCGTCATGCCCTGCGCACGGCCCTGATTCCTATTGCTTCGATTATTGGAATCTTTGCGATCAGTCTTATCGGGAGTTCGGTAATGACCGAAGTGGTCTTCTCGCGACCAGGATTGGGGAAACTCATGGTAGGAGCCATGAAACAGCGTGACTATACAGCCCTGCAATCTATTATGGTCATCTACGCTTTTTTTGTAGTGGTTATCAATTTGCTAACGGATCTTACCTACGGAGCCCTCGATCCTCGGATACGATATGACTAGGCTAGACCAGGAATTACCTACTCCAGCTTCTACTGCCCAATGGCAACGCCTGTGGCGCACCTTTACCAGCAATAGAACGGCGGTTATTGGACTTATTACGGCTCTGCTCATTATCGTGGTGGCTCTTGCTGCCCCCTGGATTGCCCCCTATGACCCTTTAAAACAGGACGTGTATAATCGGTTAGCTCCTCCCCATGCCGAACATCTCCTGGGGCAAGATGATTTCGGTCGTGATGTGTTGTCGCGAATTATTTGGGGAGCCCGAGTCTCCTTACTTGTCGGGATCTGTTCCGTGCTCCTAGGAGGCATTGTGGGAACTATTTTAGGCATTACGGCTGGCTATAAAGGGGGATGGATTGAAGCAGCCATCATGCGGGTGGTTGATACGCTTTTAGCGTTTCCAGATTTGATCACTGGCCTTCTGGTACTCGCTGTGCTTGGCCCTGGTCTCACCAAAATGATTATTGCCATTGGCATTGTGATTTCTCCCCGTTTTGCCCGGATGGCTCATGGGCCAACGCTTTCCATTAAAGAGAAAGATTTTGTCGATGCGGCCCGAGCTATGGGTATTAGCGACTTCGGCATGCTCGGGAAACATATCTTGCCCAATGTGATGGGAGAACTTCTGGTCATGGCGAGTCTCTGGACAGCCAGTGCTATCCGGATTGAGGCAAACCTCAGTTTTATCGGTCTGGGGGTCTCTCCCCCTACCCCGACCTGGGGGAATATGATTCAAGGAGGATTGCAGTGGCTTACCAATGCTCCCTGGCTCTCCGCGTTTCCCGGTCTCGCTATCCTGATCACCGTCCTGGCTTTTAATCTTATGGGAGACGGATTACGTGATGTGCTGGATCCTAAACTCCAGCGTTAGCCTTTTTCGACAGCAGAACCCCCTTGCTTTTTATAAATCTTTCCTCCCCGAATCACATGCACAGGGATAAGCTTCTGATGACCGATACGGGTTTCTTTCGCGGTATCGGTAAATGAAAAATCCCCTTCGGCTAACTCAAAGACCACCACATCCCCTTCCGCTCCCTCTTGGAGTGTTCCAATCTGATGCTCCATCTTCAATGCCTGTGCCGGATTGGTGGTAGCCCGCTTGAGGGTTTCTTTGAGCGGGAGCCCTAACAGAAGAAATTTAGAGAGTGTGGTCGCCAGATCAAAGACCGGGCCATTGATATTATACCGGTGCAGATCACTACTGATAGTAGTGGGCATAACTCTCTGAGCCATGGCCTTTTCCGCTACCTGAAAGGTAAAACTTCCCACTCCGTGTCCCACATCGAGCATGACCCCTCGTTCGATGGCCTTTCGTACTGCAGGACGCACTTTTCCCTGCTCATCCAGAATACCAGCCTGACGACCATGAAAACAATGAGTCAAAATGTCTCCAGACTTCATAGTCTCCAGAATATCTTCGATAGGAAGAGAGGAGCCAGGAGTATGAATCATCAAAGGAAGCTGCACCGCATCAGCCGCTTCCCGGGCGAGCTTTAACGCTTGGCGCTCGTTCTTCCCGTCCCGAGCCAGAAAACTACTGAGACGCACTTTCACTCCCAGAATAACATCTCGATTGGCTTCTATAGTCTGGATAGCTGCCCCGGTATGAAGATACTTAATTTCCTCCAATTCCCCTACCGCCGGAGTCGATTCACTCCCGGTAATCATACCGATAGCGGAGATGTTGAGCAGGGCAAAGAGACGGGTAGCACAAACATCTATGATATAGCGACGAAAACCCGGAAAGGTTTGTGATCCAGCAGAGCCAGCATCGAGTGCAGTAGTTACCCCTTTAGCGAGACACCCGGGGTCGACATCCACCCCATAATGCGATATACCGGCAAAGACATGAACATGCATATCAATTAAGCCAGGTGTCACCAACTTTCCCTTCACTTCCAGGATTTCTCGCGCCTCAGTGGGTGAAAGATTCCTGGCCACTTTAACAATCTTTCCTCCTTCCAGAGCCACATCGAGCTCTTCATCCAGCCCTTGAGTCGGATCGAGTACCCGTCCTCCTTTTATCAAGAGATCATACATACAAACCTCCTCTCATCGCTTTCTTCACTACGTGCTTGACAAAACCGTCTCTACCGTATACAAACAATCCATAAATGATACATGACCTCCCAGGGGTTATTCGACTCTGTCATCCTGTGCCTTTGGTTCCTCAGAGCTTTTTCTGAGTGTAAAGAAGAACTCAGAATGCCCTATTTTCTATAGAAGATGAGAGGCGTTGTCAAGTCTAGAGGGAACAATACGGAAGGTGAGGAGAGGAGGAAAAGAGAGGAGAAGCTCGGTGGTTGAAGGACAAAACCGGTGGACGGAAGGAGATTCATACTTATATCAACAGCTTGCTGCAGTGGCGGTACCTGGTCGTGCAGAGCAAATTGCTACACTCCTCACCCTGTTACCTTTTGATCCACGAGAGGCCTTTCGAATAGTCGAATTAGGCTGTGGCGAAGGGTTGCTCGCGTTTGCTCTTCTGACCTGTTTTCCCAATGCTTCTTTGGTCGCCCTTGATGGATCATCAACTATGCGCATGCATGCTTCAGCGCGACTCCGCTCTTTTGGTGCCCGAAGCCAGGTTGCTCCATTCGACTTACCCTCAACGGATTGGCTTTCTTATCTGCGAGAGACAACAGATTGTGTCCTCTCTTCCTTGTGTATCCATCATCTCTCTGGTGAAGAGAAACAGCAACTGTTTCAAACTATTTTCCAGCATCTCTCTTCGCGAGGTGTCTTCCTGATCGCCGATCTTGTTGCTCCACAACGACCAGAAGTAGAGAAGTTGTTTGCGGAGACATGGGACCAATCTGCCGAAGCGCAGTCCATATTTCTGACTGGTGATATCAAGCTCTTTAAAACGTTCCAGAAAGAAAAGCGGAAAATCCCTATAAAGATCTGACCTTTATCGGACTCGTCGGACTCCTTGATTCACCACGTCACGATGTTCGCCAGGCTATTATCGACTGCAAAGCGGCGGGAATACGGGTAATTATGGTAACTGGAGATCAACCGGCCACTGCCCGTAATGTGGGGATAGCGGTAGGGTTAGTCGATGAATCGCAAGCCCAGGTTATGCTAGGTCAAGAGTTAAAAGCACCAGAAATGCTTTCGGCAACAGAACGAGAACGAGTATTACACACCCCTATTTTTGCCCGAGTGAGCCCGAAGCAAAAACTTGATTTGATCGCACTGTATCAACAACAAGGGGCTATTGTCGCTATGACCGGAGATGGAGTCAACGATGCTCCCGCACTGAAAAAGGCAGATATCGGGATTGCCATGGGGCGACGCGGTACCCAGGTCGCACGCGAAGCGGCGGATATGGTGCTCAAAGATGACGCCTTTTCTACTATTGTAGTGGCTGTGACTCAAGGACGGATCATTTTCAATAACATCCGTAAATTCGTGTTCTATCTTCTCTCTTGTAACATCAGTGAAATTCTTACTGTCTCGCTCGCTTCGGTGACCAATGCCCCTTTGCCGATTTTACCGCTTCAGATTCTGTTTCTCAACCTGGTAACCGATGTTTTTCCAGCCCTCGCCCTGGGAATGGGAAAAGGAGATCCGAAGGTGATGAAACAGCCACCGCGTGATCCTCAGGAACCGATTCTGACTCGCCACCACTGGTTTGCTATCGGTGGTTACGGATGTATGATAGCACTCACCGTGCTGGGAGCCTTTGCGCTCGCTTTATTCTGGCTGGAGATGGCGGAAAAACGGGCGGTTACAGTATCCTTTCTTACCCTCGCTTTTGCTCAGTTATGGCAGGTCTTTAATATGCGCGATGCTGGTTCGTCTTTTTTCTCCAACGATATTACCCGAAACTCTTTTGTCTGGGGAGCGCTGATCATCTGTATGGGGTTATTATTTACCGCAGTCTACCTGCCCGGTCTTGCCACCGTGTTGCATATAGATCCTCTGGATTCGAGCAATTGGCTGATTGTAGTGAGTATGAGTGCCATCCCATGGGCGGCAGGACAACTCTGGCACTTCTGGAAGGAGTGTATGACATCAAAACAAGCCTCAGCATAACAAAAGCGCAGTGGGAAAAACCAGCCCAGGGAATAATCTTCCCTCTTGACCAGAGACAGGTTTTTGGTGTAAGCTGAGCGTAACTTGGGCTGTTCCTGAAGAGAAATTTCCTGTTAGGCAAGTCGGTTTTTTCAAAAGATACTGACAGGGGGTTCTCTTATGAGGAGGCTGAGAGCCTACGAGGTCAGCAAAAAAGGAGTAAGTCATGGCCTATCAGTTTGTCCTGTACGAAAAGAAAGATCATATTGCTTATGTGACCATCAACCGGCCAGAAGTATTGAATGCTCTTCATCCCCCCGCGAATCTTGAGCTCTCTGCCGTCTGGGATGATTTCTGTGCCGATCCCGAATGCTGGGTAGGGATTATTACTGGAGCAGGAGAGCGCGCTTTTTCTGCTGGCAATGATTTGAAATATACCGCACAACATGGTATGGAAAGTAGACCGCATATTCCTGGTGGATTTGGAGGTTTGACCGCGCGCTTTGACTGCTGGAAGCCTATTATTGCTGCAGTAAACGGTTTTGCCCTAGGAGGAGGATTCGAGATTGCTCTGGCCACGGATATTATCATTGCGGCTGACCATGCCGAATTTGGTCTTCCAGAACCACGGGTAGGCCTGATGGCCGGAGCAGGGGGTGTGCATCGATTACCCCGTCAGATCCCTCTGAAGATCGCTATGGGAATGATTCTTACGGGGAGACGAATTTCTGCGCACTATGCCAGGGAAATCGGGATCGTGAATGAGGTGGTCTCCCTTCCTGAGTTATTGCCTACCGCAGAGCGATGGGCGCGTGCAATCATGGAGTGTGCCCCTTTATCAGTCCGGGCAAGCAAACAGGCAGCTATGGAAGGGATGAAATTCTCCCTCAAGGATGCGCTGGAGCATACCTATTCTCTGGTCAGGCAATTACAGGCTTCTGAAGATTATAAAGAAGGGCCACGGGCTTTTGCCGAAAAACGGAAACCACACTGGAAAGGAAGATAGAGACCCCCATGGAAAAACTGTCCCTGTTTCTGCAAGGGAGTGTCCAGGGCAAACTGGTCAGCCTCCGTCAAGAAAAGTCTCCCCATGTTGTCACAGTTAATCTGTACTACTATAACAACGTGCTCTATATCCGCACATTGCGTCATTCGGTCAAAGTGCGGAATGTGCGACGCTCTCCTCTGGTCAGTGTCATCGTCGATCGCCAAGATCTGGATACCTTACCTGAAAAGGGATTTGTACGGATTGAAAGTGCTCTTATTGAAGGGAAATGCCAAGTGATCGACCCGATTGATACCTTGCCAAGAGAGCTCTTTGCTTCGATATTCTCTGAACTTGCCGAGTCCCCCTCTTCCCCAAAAGCGGAAGAGATCAAGGCTTCCCGGGTTGTACTCAAAATCACTCCCACGCGGGTACGCTATCAACGTGGCAAGATAAAAGGCTTCTAAGATTCCATAACTTATTCTGTTGGAGGAGACCAATCTATGCTAGAGATTTCTGACCGAGCCTTAGAGCTCCACCAGGCTGCCCTCGTTGTCGATACGCACAACGATACTCTCTTGCGAGTCCTGGATGAAGGCGTGGATCTTGGGGTGCGTGGGAAGACTGGACATATCGATATCCCGCGTATACGAGAAGGAGGAATAGATGTCCTCCTCTTTGCCTGTTTTACTCCGGCTTCGCTTATGCCGGATCGTTGCGCCGCTCGGGTCTTAAAACTGATTGATGCGATGTATCGACAACTGGACCAGTATCCCGCTGATCTGGCGCTGGCCTGTACGGCGGCCGAGATAGAGCGCATCACCCGCGAGGGGAAAATTGCCGTTATTTTAACGATAGAGGGAGGCCATGGGATCGAAGATGATCTGGGCATCTTGCGCATGTTTCATCGGTTAGGGGTGCGCAGTATGACGCTGACGCACTTTAATAATAATAACTGGGCAGATGGCAGCGCTCCACAGCAGACCATTCCCAATCATGGCGGTTTGACCGATTTTGGCCGGGAAGTGATCCGGGAGATGGATCGGCTCCGCATGTTGATCGACATTTCCCATGCATCGGAGCAGACCTTTTGGGATGTGCTGGAAGTGTCCACACGCCCTGTCGTTGCCTCCCATTCCAACGCCTATGCCCTCGCTCCTCATCATCGGAATTTAAAAGATGAGCAAATCCAGGCCCTGGCCGAGAGGGGTGGGGTGATCGGAATAAACTATTTTCCGGCCTTTCTTACCCCCCAGGCGGCAGCGGGCTGGAATCAGATGACGGCAAGCGTAGAATATCAAAAGATACACACCGAATGGCATAATAATCCTCAGGCTCGAGAAGCCGCCATGCAAAAATTAGCGAAAACGGTAGTGCCTCCAGTTCCTCTCACTGCAGTGCTTGACCATATCGACTACATCGTACAGCTCGTAGGACCTGACTATGTCGGTCTGGGATCAGATTTTGACGGGATTTCCATTGCTCCACAGGGTTTGGAAGATATTTCCCGTGTGCCGCTGATTACCAGTGGTCTTCTCGAACGTGGATATAGTGAAACCGCTATCCGAAAAATTCTTGGGGAGAACTGGTTACGAGTTTTTCGAGCCGTATGGGATGCCTAGTGCATTATCAGGAGACCTCTTTGGGCAAGCACCTCTGCTGGGAGCGTGGGCATCTCGCTCGCTGCAGGCTAGAGGCCTGCGCTCCTGGAGCGTAGTGGAGGGTTGCCCCTTCGACTCCCAGGATATCCCTATTCCCTCATCGACTTGAGCAATACCAAAGATCTCTCTTGGATATGCACTAGCCAGAAATGATCGAATCTTCTTCTGTAATTATGGTAAGATAGGGAGCATACCGTTTGAGGAGAGAAGATTGAAGAGAGAAGATGGACAAACTGAAATTTTCGATCCTTTCTCCTCCATTTTCGATCGGCTATTGAAGAAGGAGAAGTGCATGGCCCTCATGGCTGGGAAGCAAGCTATCTTGGACCTTTTACGACAAGAAGGTGTCGAATACATTTTTGGTAATCCGGGGACAACCGAACTCCCTTTGATGGATGGGTTAGCTGCACGGGACGATTTCACCTATATTCTGGGACTCCAGGAAGGAGTGGTCATGGCCCTGGCTGGAGGCTACGCCCAGGTGTCGGGAAAAATCGGAGTCGTGAATGTCCATGTGGCTCCCGGTTTGGGGAATGCCTTAGGACTCATGTATACCGCCTCTATGACCCGTGTCCCGCTGTTGGTGACCGCTGGACAGCAAGATAGCCGGATTCAATTGGAGGAACCCTTGCTGTGGGGAAATCTGACCAAAATGGCGGAACCGTATACCAAGTGGTCGTATGAGATACAGCGAGTGGAGGATCTACCACAAGCAGTCCGTCGTGCCATGAAAGTCGCCCTGACCCCACCGGCTGGCCCGGTCTTTCTGTCTCTCCCTATGGACGTCCTCTCTGCCTCCGCGGATCTGGATCTCGAGGCTCCTCCTCGACCCCTCCTCCGCACCCAGGGGAGTGTCGAAGATCTGCAGCACGCCACAGAGTTACTGGCCAAAGCGAACACACCGGTCATCATTGTTGGCGATCAAGTTGCTTATAGCGATGCCCTGGCCGAAGTGGTTGCTCTCGCCGAACTGCTTGGCGCGCGGGTGTTTGGTGAACCCATTGCTAATACCACCAGCTTCCCTACCGATCATCCCCTGTTTGCCGGGATCCTTCCCGTCTTTGGCCAAGCGCTCCGCAAAGCACTCGAACCCGCCGACCTGATCCTGGCTATCGGGATGAATCTCTTTAAACCCTTCCTCCCCTCTCCGGAGCCGGTGCTCCCCGCGGGACTCCCCTTGATCCACCTGGACTCCGATCCCTGGGAGATTGGCAAAAATTATCCGGTGGAGGTGGGGATTCTGTCCGATCCGAAAGCAGGGGTAGCGGCCTTGACTTCGCTTTTGGCGAAGAAACTTTCCACCCGTCATAAACGGGAAGCCCAAAAACGAATGGAACGTTACGCCGAAACGCAACGAGCCGAACGGGAGAGTCTGGAGGCACATGCGGCAGCAGAAGACCATCTGGAGCCGATGTCCCCAGTAGTCTTGATGCGTGAACTGGCTCGTCATCTTCCCGACAATGTGCTTATCATGAATGAATCGGTTACGTCGGGAGGCACTTTGCGGAGTTTTTGGACCGCGCGAGATGCCAAGAGCTATTTTGGTCCGAAAGGGGGAGGCTTGGGATGGGGACTTCCTGCAGCGATTGGAGCCAAACTCGCTCTTCCAGAGCGTCCAGTGGTGGGCCTGATCGGGGAAGGAAGTGCTATGTACGCCATTCAGGGACTCTGGACCGCAGCACATTACCAGATCCCAGTCTGTTTTGTCATTTGTAACAATGCCCAGTATCGCATTCTGAAAGGAGGATTACTGGCTTTCCAGAGCGAAACGGCCAAGCAAGGAAAGTTCATTGGGATGGATCTGACCAATCCAGAAATTGATTTTGTCACACTGGCCGAATCGTTAGGAGTGGCTGCGGAGCGGGTGCATCAACCCGCAGAAGTGGGACCAGCTCTGCAGCGAGCTCTTTCCCGTTCTGGCCCATCGCTTCTAGATGTACCACTCGACCGTTCGGTAAAGGCCCTCTTCTAGGAAGCAATCGAAGGGTCTTAGGCCTACAAAAGTTTATCATGGAGGGAAGTCTATGAAATTTCGAGGAACAGAAAATCGCCCAGAGACACAGTCGAATATTCTAATTGTCAGCGCCGATCTCGGACAATGGTTTGGCAGTGAACTCCCGTCTCCAGTGATCGAGGTGGCTCAGCAGGTGTTACAGACCAAGGTGCAGACTGGAATATTACGAGGAGCCTGGATTAATGCTTTTGGCAGAGATTTGCATTTGCATCTCACGACTTTTAATGGAGATTTTTTCGAGAGAGGAACCTACCGTGAGAACCCCTCAGAAGTCGCGGCCAAACTGGCTCTGGAGGCCACATTGACCGCCCTAAAAAAGGGAGCAGAGATGGGATTGTATCATCCCGTCGATGGCACCAATATTCTGAATATGCCGGCTGCAGAGCAGATCCAGGCCCTTGGGCTTCGCTATCTGGATTATCCTTTCACCGAGCGGGGGTCCGAACCGATTTATGTGGCCAAAGCCCTTAACGCAAGCTGGGGCTTCTTTAATCGAGCACTTTTTAATCTCTATTTTAATCCAGACAAAGGGTCAGGACGACGCATCGAAGGGAATGATTTCCTCGCCGTAGTGGAGAGTATCGCCGATCTCAAAGCTGGGAAGGCGAGTGTCCGGACGTATGAGTTTGGCCCCGGGCACATTAATGAATTGCAGGCACTTATCGCTGATGCCGATGAATGGCGATTGAGCGAGGTCTATGCTATTAAGGGGCGATTTGGCGAGGGCTCGCTCAAGAATGAACCAGCGGCAATGGTAGCGGGAAGCCACAATCCGGTCTTTATTGGGCGTTCGCAATCCGGTCTTCCGGCTATTGGTGAGTTTACGCAATGTACCGGAGAATTTTATTTTGGGCCTGGTGGTGAGGGGGGAGGCTATCGGGTCGGTCTCATGCCGGTCACCTTTGAAGAAGCGCGGAGTATGGCCGTATCCGAAGGGACAGCTAAGGTGGTGGCCTATGCCTATCAATCGTATGATAAGGGGCGTATTCCAGAGGGTCCCGATATCCAGGATATCTTTGCCCAAAATCGTCCAGAAACCAAGCTGTTGCAACGCGATGCTGCTCATTTGATTCAATATATGACTATGCATGGAGAATTTGAGCCCTATCTGAATGCCGAAGTCGCAGAAGGGCGAGCCTTACAGGAGGCTGAACGGCTGAACACTCGCCTGAAAGAGATTCCCAGTGGGGAAGATCCGATCATTACCAGAGTAAACCAGCGAGCCATTTTTACCGTATCGGATATCAAGGCAGATGCCGGAGGAAAAGTGGGACACACGACTCCACCGAATCATTTCCGCTTTGTCGCTGAGGCGAGTTTACAGGAAGCGAAAAATATCGGGTTGATCTACGGCACCTCAGAGATTAGTGAGGTGGGCGATGACGGCCATATCTTGATGAGCCATAATAAAGGGGCGGATAATAACGCCATTCATCTTTTTGCGTATAAAACCTTTTTCAGACAGGTGTGGGTCGCTGAGGTGTTAGGATATAAATGGTATGGGCTGGGACAAGATCTGGTTGGGGATGCCTCTGCAGGGAAAACCACCGAGGAGTTAGCCGATCTCAATGATGAGTTTGTAATAAAACTGTTACCACAATATCTCCCTGAAGCAGAGAAACGGCAGTATGATAAACTCCGCACTGCGTATGCTCAGTGGAAAAGTGGGCGAGGAGCAGGACATAAACCAGCTCCTCCCTTCTCTGGAAATGTCTCTGGCCAGGGGCCAGGTTTTGCCGAGCTCCCGATGCCCAGAGCCACGCCAGTTGGGCTTTTTTCCATAGATAAAGCAGGCCCGGCAGCTTTTAACATCCCCATTTGGTACAGTGTGCAAAAAGCGAAAAGTGATGGAAGCCTGACCCGATATCTAGCGGGTACCGATGCTAAAGGGATCGTTATGGAGATTTGGGAGGTCGAGGAACATCGGCGTATCTTCCTGGATTTTGATACCGAAGCCCCGGCTATTGAGCGGCTGTTGGGCGCAACGGATAAATTTAACGTCAAGCGGATCTGGACTAGAACCGTGGAGCAATGGAATCCAGACCAAGCGGAGTCGAGTCTTGGCGATATTCTGCTGTCAGCATCTACGGAAAAGCTCGCCGTGATTACCGGTGGCGAGTATCGAGGAAAAGATGATCCCGTGTTGCTCGCAGTGGAACCTCTCGCTCAGGGCCTCTTTTTGTTCATGCGTGATCGCTATTACATGACCCAAGGGGATGGACGCGGCTCGCATAATATGTTCCCGACTCCTCTCTCCTTCCGCGATGCCATTGCCACAGTCAATAGCCGAGCAGTCGCCGTAGGATCCATGATTACCTTAGATGCGAAAGGAGAGATCCGAGGATTCCGTGATGTCTTTGCTGATCCAGTTTATGATGAAGCCCGAGAACGTGCCTATCGCCTGAACAAAGCGATTTGGGATGCGCAAGGGGGTAATTTCATTCCGGTCGGGGTCGGCGCATCGAAAGTGGAGCAATCCTATCCGCTGGCCAAGACCTTGGCCCGGATTACGGCACCAGACTCAAAATTTATCTCGCATCGGCGTGAAGTGGTGGTAGCCTGATTGTTCGAATGCTCTCAGAAGCACTTGATTCTTTATGCCCCGGAGAGGTGTAGCACTATGCCTCTCCGGGGCATTATGGATTTTACTACCTCTTTCTACCAGTGGTTCCTTTGTTCCGCAGTCTCGTTCACACCTTGGACCCTTACCTGTTCCAAAGGGACCGTACTGGATTATGCTACAACGTATTAATGCCTGCAAAGTCTCCTCGATAGGCAAGAGAGGAAAAAGGGAATTGTATGCGCAGAAACACACCGGTAAATATTGGCCTTATTGGAGCAGGCCGAATCGGACGCTTGCATGCGGAACATTTAGCCTTTCGTCTTCCTGAAGCGCGTCTCCTTGCTCTTGCTGATGTGCATCGTCCAGCAGCAGAAGCCTGTGCTGCCCAGTGTCAAATCTCCACGATATATACCGAGTATCAGCAGTTATTAGCTGACCCGGCCATCGAAGCGGTGGTGATCTGCTCTTCTACTGATACCCATGCCCGGATCATTGAGGAGGCTGCTCGAGCTGGCAAGCATATTTTTTGTGAAAAACCGATTGACTTTGCTCTGCAAAAAATCGATCAGGCTTTGGCTGCCGTGCAAAGTGCAGGAGTCAAATTCCAGATCGGCTTTAACCGCCGTTTTGATCCCAATTTCCGTCATATCTATGAGACGGTCCGGAGTGGAAAGATTGGTACCCCTCATCTTCTGCGGATTACCAGTCGTGACCCTGCTCCTCCTCCGCTGGATTATATCAAGGTCTCTGGAGGGCTTTTCCTCGATATGACCATTCATGACTTTGATATGGCACGCTACCTGATCGGTAGTGAAGTCATTTCGGTGTATGCAGTCGGTGGAGTGCGAATCGATCCGCAGATCGGGACAGCGGGAGATATCGATACGGCTGTACTTACGTTAGAATTTGCCAATGGAGTCATCGGCACGATTGACAACAGTCGGCAAGCAGTATATGGATACGATCAACGGGTGGAAGTCTTTGGGTCAGAAGGGGCCATCTGGGCAGAAAATAATACCCCCTATCGTACGCTTCTCAGTAATAAATCTGGCGTCCATGCTCCTCTGCCCTTACCTTTCTTTCTGGAACGGTATACCGAATCTTATATTGCGGAGATGCGCGCATTTATCGCTTGTATTCAGCAAGATACTCCTCCGCCAGTTACTGGTCTCGACGGCCGCATTCCAGTGGTGATGGGGTTAGCTGCTCAGCGTTCCTATCGGGAACATCGGCCGGTAGCTCTGCAGGAGATTGAGCAGGCCTGAGGAAAAATGAGAACATCAAAGACGAGCAGTTGTCCTGAAGGCGTTTGATGAAAAGTCATTGAAGGAGGCCATCTATGTTTCGCACCTACCTTGGCACCCAGTCTGGGATCTATCGCTTCGATGAGAAAGGGTTGACCCACTTGGGACTCGCCAAGTATCGTTTCTGGACCATTTACGCTTATAATGAGAGCTCAGACCACTCGGCAGAACATGATACCATTCTGGCCGGCAGCTATGGTCAAGGAATCTTCCGCAGTACCGACGGTGGAGCACACTGGGTTCTGGCAAACGAAGGATTGACGGCAACCGCCTTGCGAACTATTCTGGCGGATCCTGCGCATAAGGGAGCGATCCTTTGTGGTACCGAACCAGCACGCGGATTTCGGAGTCTCGATGGCGGACAAAGCTGGCAGGAATTGACCGGAATCGCCACTTTACCCACCTGTGCAGAGTGGTATCTGCCCTATTCCCCCCGGGCTGGAGCCATTCGCAATTTTTATTCACCACCCGGTCAACCAAACCGATTGCTCGGTTCCGTGGAGGTCGGGGGGGTGCTGGATAGTCAGGATGGGGGAAAGACCTGGACCATCCTGGACACTTTTGATGATGATATCCACTATGTGACTGGCCACCCCGAAGAACCTCATGTCTTATGGCTAGCCTTAGGACTGGCCATTCTCAAGAGCCGACCTCGGGTTGAGCGCTCTCTGCTGGCCGGTGTTGCTCGCTCCGATGATGGGGGAAAGACCTGGATCAAGAGGTTATCCGGGGAATATACCCGAGCGGTGCTTATCCCCCCTACTCATCCTCATCTTGTCCTTGCCGGTCCTGCGCAAATGGTGGGAGCCAAAGGAAGCATCGTCGTGTCAGAAGATCGTGGAGAGACCTGGTTTCCGGCTGATAAAGGCCTGGAAAAGCCTATGACAGATATGGTAGAACTCTTTGTGCCTGCTCCAGATGGATCGATCTGGGCGATCTGTGCGCAAGGCCGTCTCCTGAGAGCTGAGCCAGAAGAATGGCACTGGTATCCGGTGCTTGCAGGAGCAGAGGGAACGGATATCTGTATCGAATCGGTCAGTTTTGTGACCACATAATCATCTTATGGTTCTTGACACATCTGATCTGAGTCTGCTATGGTGGACACCCGGTAGAGAGCAGAGAACTTTCTTACTCAGATTTATCCTGCTACGCATTGACTCCAGAGCACTCAGACTCACCCTGACTTGTCTATTTCACCTGGTAAGGAAAAGGATATGAAGCAAGAGACGATTGTTTTTGTTCATGGAAATGATATCCCTCCAGACATCATAGCCTTGGCTGAAGCCATGCAACCACCGGGATTTACTGTGCAGCATCTTCCTTCGGGGATCAGTGTCGAAGAGATTATCGCTGCGATGCGCGAGGCGGAATACCTGATGGGTTTTATCCGCTTTCTACCGGATGAGGCCTTCACCCAGGCTTCGCATGTAAAGCTTATTCAGTTATTAAGCGCCGGCTATGATCGTTTTAATATTCAGGGGGCGCGTGCGGCACGGATACCGGTCTGCTCAAATGGTGGTGCCAATTCGGTGGCTGTAGCGGAGCATGCTATTATGCTTATGCTTGCGGTATACCGAAAACTGGTCACTTTTCACCAGAATGTCGCGGCGGGCAAATGGCACCAGGGCGTTCCCCGGGTAGTAGATATCTTTGAGTTAGAAGGGAAGACAGTAGGAATTGTGGGCATGGGGCATATTGGTCAACAAGTCGCTCGCCGGATCAAGGCATTTGATGCGAAGATTATCTATTATGATCTGATACGGCGCACACCAGAAGAGGAGAAACAGCTCGGTGTAGAATATGTCCCGTGGGAGACCTTACTGGAGACAGCAGATGTGGTGACCCTGCATGTCCCCTTGACTGAGGAGACTCGGGGGATGATCAACAGGCAAGCCCTGAATCGGATGAAGTCAAAGGCCATTCTGATCAATACCTGTCGGGGAGAAGTGATCCAGGAAGAGGACCTGATCGAAGCCTTACGGCATAGACGTATCCTTGGAGCCGGTTTGGATACGCTAGCCCAAGAGCCACCTGATCCGGCTAATCCTCTCCTCTTTTTGCCTAATGTCACTTTCACCCCTCACTCTGCTGGTCCTACCGTGGATAGCTTTCGCAAACGTTTTGCCAATGGGTATGCCAATATTCAACGTGTAGCCCAGGGAAAATCCCCCTGGTGGATCATTCCGGAAATGCGCGATCTCTTTCCGGGGAGTTAGGGAATCATCGATAACGTCTATTTCAAGGGTAAGAAAAAGAGATAAGGAGATGAGAGGGATAGAGGGGCTAGTCTGGGCAATTTTTCTTTTTATCTCCATCATTCCCCTATCCCCTTTCTTACATCCTGAACTTTGGAAAAGGAGAACAGGACAACATGGGAAGTCATATCATCGATTCCGTAGTATACGGCGCTGGTTTTGCTCCACCAGAGATAGCGGCCATTTTTACCGATCAGAATCGTGTGCAGAAATGGTTTGATGTCGAAGCCGCACTTGCCCAGGCACAGGCCGAACTCGGCATGATTCCTCAGGAAGCTGCGGAGGAAATTACGCGTAAAGCCAAAGTGGAATTAGTAGATCTTAAGGCGATTGGAGCTGGTGTATCGCAGATTGCTCATTCACTGGTACCCGCGTTACGAGCGCTAGAGCGTGTCTGTGCCGGAGGAGCAGGAGAGTATATCCACTATGGAACCACGACCCAGGATATCATCGATACCGGTATGATTCTCCAGTTAAAAGAAGCCTGGACTTTGATCCTTCGCGATCTGCGTGAGATTCGACAGATTCTGGCGGAACGGGCATTACGATATAAACAGACCGTCATGACCGGCCGTACCCATGGACAACAAGCCCTTCCGATCACCTTTGGCTACAAGATTGCGGTCTGGATCGATGAAATTGATCGTCATCTCGAGCGCTGTGCAGAGGCAGAGAAACGCATTTTTGTTGGGAATATCACCGGTGCGGTAGGGACTATGTCCTCCTTTGGTACCCAGGGTTTGGAAGTGCAAGCACGTACCTTGCGAAAGCTCGGCTTGGGTATCCCCAGGATTTGCTGGCATTCTGCTCGTGACCGTATCACTGAATGTGCCTATCTTTTTACTCAGATTGCGGGTACATTGGGCAAGATCGCCAATGAAGTCTATAATTTACAGCGGACAGAGATTAATGAGGTTCGCGAGCCTTTCCATATGGGCAAGGTAGGAAGCAGCACCATGCCCCACAAGCAGAATCCCTCTACAGCGGAACTTGTAGTGGGATTGGCCAGATTAGTCCGTGGGAACCTTATGCCGCTCACCGATGTGCTTTTTCAGGAGCATGAGCGAGATGCTTCCTGCTGGCGGATGGAATGGGCTGCCCTTCCAGAAGCTTGTATGTATACCGGAGCTATTCTGCACCATATGCGCGGGGTGCTCAAAGGACTGGAAGCCAGAGAAGAGGTTATGAGCCGTAATGTAAATATGCTCGGTGGACTCCTGCTCTCTGAACGGGTCATGTTAGCATTAGGAGAAAAAATCGGCAAACAGACTGCGCATGAAGTGGTCTATGAGATCGCCATGAAAGCACATGAGGAAAAAGTGCCTTTTCAGGAAGCCCTCCTGGCAGATTCTCGAGTAGCCAATCATTTGAGTCCGGAAGCAATTGAGCACCTCCTGGATCCTGCAGCATATATTGGCCTGGCTCCAACGCTGGTAGAGAGGGTCGTCAATGATTCCAGGCATATAGACGCAGAGTAAAAACCCCGTCTTTTCGGTCATGTTGAGTTCTTTGTTGGGCTTCCTGGGCCGCTTTAAATCACACCCTCTTCTCGCAGTGTGGCAATCTCTTCTTTCGAATACCCCAGCAAGCCAGAAAGAACCTCTTCTGTATGCATACCCATAGGGGGACCAGCGTGGGTAACCCGACCCGGGGTGCGGGAGAGTTTAGGAACCACTCCAGGTTGATGGAGAGGCCCGACATTGGGCTCTGGCACTTCGATAATCATTTCCCGTGCCCGGTAGTGGGGATCAGCGAAGATGTCGGCAATGCTCATGATCGAGGAATACGGAACCTGATGTGCCTCTAATTGCTGGGAAGCTTCGGCTAAAGTCCGGCTGGCAAACCAGTCTTCGATCATCTTGAGCAATTCCCCCATATGTTCGGTGCGCTGGGCTGCGGTAGCAAAGCGCTCATCACGGGGGAGATCCGGGTGCCCCAGCATTGTGCAGAGGCGCTCAAAGAGATGTTGGGCAGGAGCAGTAAACGCTACCCAATGCCCATCCTTGGTCTGACAGGCCCCACCAGGCCAACTGGCATGTTGCCGGCCACCACGCTCACGGACAAATCCTAGCTTGCCATAGGCGGTCGTAGTGTATTCGAGTATCCGAAAAGTGGATTCATAGAGAGAAGCGTCAATCCATTGCCCCTCACCGGTTGCATCACGATGACGCAGAGCAGCCAACACGCCAAAGGCGGTAAACAGACCGGTCAAGTAGTCCGGGTAGACTGGTCGAGGTTGAACAGGGGGACGGTCTGGAAAGCCATTGAGAAACCAGCTCCCTCCAAAGGCAGCACCAATCGCTGCAAAACCAGGCTCTTTGCTACGGGGACCGGTTTGACCGAAGGTCGTAACCCGGGCCATAATTAAACGGGGGTTGATCCGACTCAATTCATTCCAGCCCAGGTTCCATCGTTCTAGCGTTCCCGGACGAAAGTTTTCGATCACTACATCGCAGAGAGGGACCAGTTGCCGGACAATCTCCTGAGCCCTTGGATGATGGAGGTCAAGAGTAAATACCTTCTTTCCTCGATTTTCCACTGCCCACCAAAAACCACAATCCCCTTCTGATGGACCCATTCGCCGCAGGTCGTCTCCACGGCGGGGAAGTTCTGCCTTGATGACTTCCGCTCCGAACTCCGCCATAAGAGCACCACAGAAAGGACCCGCCACAATAGCAGCGAGCTCTAAAACTCGTATCCCTTCTAACGGTAATCGTCCACTATGCATTCCACCACTCCCTTTTCGCGCCATTCAGGATGAACTGTGAACAATATTTTTATAATCTCAAAAGCCTTTCTTATTTTTGAAGAGATAGTCTAAAACAGATCCAGACATCAGGATGAAAGGGCAGATCCATCCGCTTCTCTTGAGGACCCTTGAGGTTCCAAAAGGGGCAGAGCAGGGGGAACAGGATACAACCGAAATACATCATGATGAGCCCACAACCCCATAGCCTCGCGATGAATAATCAAATGATGCCTTACCGTGGCAGCCTCTTGCTGAAGCCGGTTAAATCGCTCGATCTCCTGGTTAATTGCTTCTCGTTCTGCATCAGAGTGCCAATTCAAATGTTGTTTCTGCATGGTAATGGCCTCTTCCAATTCCTTAAGAGTCGTCAGCAGGACAGTCAGTTTATGGCCATAACGTCCAGATTGAGAGGCAATTTCCTGAAGAATTTCTTTTTGGACTGCTATAAGCGTGTTCTTATTGCGTCGGTTTCCTCCTACCCGCCGTTTTTCTTCCTCCTTCATACTTTCGGAGAGAAGACGTCCTAACTGGTTCAATCCATCATAATTCCGCATACACGGTTTACTCCCTCGATCCGTCACCATCCCCTTTGGGTAAGCAAAGCAGGTGTAGCGATCTACTGATAAGTGGTTTCAATTATCTCCGGGTCTTCTGATTTATTCTGACAGGATGTTTGTTACCATACGATTTTTGTTCCTCTTCGTCAACCTCAAATTTCCCCATGTCGAATTCCGGGGACACCATACGTAATTCTTTCCTTTAAGGTGGTCCAGGCATAAGCATGATCGTATGGCAAGGATCGAGAGGTAGCATCGATCCTCCCTCAATCCCTCATCAGGGGGACAATGGCCTGCTGGAGACGTTGTTCGGTTAAGATCGATAGTTCCTCGGGAAGGAACGGGTTTCTGCACACGCTTGCTGAAATGCTGGAGCATATCTTTTCATGGCAGAAGTCAGGGGAGGAAGAAGGTTCGAACAGAAATAAGTATAGTGTCTTCAGAGTAAAGAGAAGCTCTCTAGAGGTCAGGCACAACTCTCCACATATTACGATTCCAACTCGCACTCATCGCTTCCTGTACTTCGCGGTCGCGAAAAACGCCAATACGATACACAGCCCCGCGCTGACTAATATTCCAGTGAGCAAGAACTTCGGTGATAGAACCTGCAAAGCTATCAGAACCCAGGTGACAAGTAAACCCAACCCACACAGAAACGCTGAACAACCCACCCATACCGCATACCTATCAGGATCACTCATCCTCTCACGGTCGAATCCTGCGATGAAATCTGCGCGTTTCTTTACAACAAGTAGATAGCTTAACACCCACAGAATTACTGTAACGGGGAGAACTAATATGCCTGTCCACATAACCATTGTTTCTCCTTTTGCTCTAATTTGTAAGGTAGAAATAACAAGCAATTGCCTTTCCATCGACATTTCTCACCGCTGTCACTCTAGCCGGACCCAATGTCGCGAGATAAGCAAGAAAAGCCGATACCTTATACCAATTTGCCTTGAGCATGACACATTATTGTTATTCTGAGCCCTTCACGTTGTTCAGGATAAACTCCGCGAAGAATCTCAGCTATAGATTCTTCGCTTTACTCAGAGTGACACAGGGCATGCTACATTTCTATGGCAAATTGGTATTAGTTCAGTTAACACACAATCGCGATTACAGTTGATGGGTCGAGTGACGGGTCTGACCACCAAAGGCTCTGATTCCTGGGTGGGGGCCCCTCGCTGCTTCCTAACAAACCGGAGGATTGAGACAACACCAACCGGTAATAGTTTAGAGAGCCGAAAAAAGTGGCAAACAGAGATTTCTCTCACTCCCTAATCCTCTACTTTCCGATAATCATAATTAACAACAAATAATTTAGTATCAAATAGTTGTGATTCCCTTTGGATGAACTCATAGTGAGTAAAATTCAGCATATCATTCTGAGCGAAGCGAAGAATCTTCTGTTTTTGGAGCAATTCATGAGCGATTTTTCACTACCGTCAAGATGACGAGAGAGCAATACTCACAATGAGTTTGATAAAAATCTTTTGAGTTTAGAGCGTTACAACTCCCTCTCTCAACCACCAGGCACTCCTTCACGGAGGCTTCCATATCCTACAGCATCTTTGATCCGTCAACCTCTCCTTTCCAGAGCCTCTGAACAGGTATTCGCCGCTCACTCACCTCTCTTCCTCGTTGAGAAGAACCATACTCTAACAGGTTACGGAACTCCGAACCTCTTGCCCTCCTCGCTGTAATACATGGGTATATATCATCGTGGTTTTCAAATCTTTATGGCAGAGTAATTCCTGAACCGTGCGAATATAAGATCCATTTTCCAGTAAATGTGTTGCAAAAGAATGTCGATCGAAATGTATGGCAACTTGCTGTCTTGGCAATCCCTGCTTTTCGGATAGCTCTCTGTACAGCCCTTTGTTCGGTATTTTCTTCTGCTGCTGAGGGGATAGATACACCATAACCTTTCTCCGGCAAGCTTATCTTTACCCACAAATTACGTTTTCCCTTTCCCCTGTTAGGAGGAAGGAGAAGGGCTTTGCCCCTGACTCTATCAAGGGGGAGGAGAGAAGAGGGAAAGGTTAGTTGTAAGAAAAATCTTGCTTTTGATGCTCTTCTCCCTATTTTTCCCCGGAAAGGTCTTGACACCTTGTTCTGCATTTGCTAAGATTCGCTCATTGTCCCTACCTTGTTTCTCTTCTCAAGAGAAAGTATCTTCCTCACCGCTCATGTGCGTGTGAGGGATTTTTTTTGTGGTAGCAGGGTACACCGTATACTACAGGAGAAGATGGAGTCGAAAAGAAAGGTGAGAATGAAGGGAGCTGGGTTGCCGTGGAAGCTTTTCTCTTCTTTATTTTATCCATACTGATATTGATGGCCTCTCTGCTGGTTATCATCAATAAGAATCCTCTCTACAGCGCTCTCTCGCTCATCGTGAGCTTTATGTTGATGGCCGGGCTCTTCTTACTGCTCGATGCGCAGTTTCTGGCGGTGATTCAGGTGATCATTTATGCCGGAGCGATTATGGTGTTGTTTCTCTTTGTCATTATGCTCCTTGATCTGCAGCAGGTTGAGCGAGCACTCCATCAGGTGCGGTATCAGCGGTCTTTAGGATTGCTCCTCGCCATAGTCTTTTTCCTCCAGCTTGGCTTACTCCTCCGTTCAGCAGTGATCAGCGGGACGCCTGGGGACTATCCAGAGGAAACCGTCAGCCAGGTGGGAAATATCCAGATACTGGGGAAATTGCTCTTCACAGACTATCTGTATCCTCTGGAAATAACTTCTATTTTGTTATTGGTGGCCATCATCGGAGCCGTGGTCCTGGCCAAAAGAGCCTGAGGACCCGATGGAGTGTCCGGGATGACCTTTTCTCAGAAGGGTCGATATGGTTCCAGCTAATTATTATCTCGTACTGAGTGCAGCCCTTTTTGTGATCGGGATCGTAGGGGTACTGATACGCCGAAATGCCCTGGTGGTTTTTATGGCTATCGAATTGATGCTCAATGCAGTCAATCTGGCTTTCGTTTCCCTGGCCCGTGAGCTTCACTCGATGCATGGACAGATGATTGTCCTTTTTGTGTTGACGGTAGCGGCAGCAGAAGCTACAGTGGGTTTAGGAATCATCATTGCCCTCTTTCGTCACAAAGAGAGTGTGGATATTGACGATGTGAATCTCATGAAAGGATAAGGGTAAAAGCGAGTGTTGTTATGACAAACACGATCTGGCTTATTCCAGTTTTTCCCCTGCTTGGAGCAGTGATCAACGGTCTCTGGAAACGAACACTCTCCGAAAAACAGATCGGATACATCGGTTGTGGAGCGGTAGCGCTCTCCTTTCTCTGGTCTCTGGATACCTTTCTCTCGCTGCTCGGTCAACCGGTCGAAGCTCGATCTTTCGAGGTCGTGCTCTATCGCTGGATGGCTCTGGGAGATTTTGCGGTAGAAATCGGGTTTCTGATCGATCCGCTGTCGGTGTTGATGCTACTCGTTGTCACCGGGGTTGGCTTTCTGATCCACGTCTATTCTATCGGCTACATGCACGGTGATCCAGGATTTCAGCGCTATTTTGCCTTCCTGAATCTCTTTGTCTTCTCCATGTTGCTGCTGGTATTGGCGAACAATTTTCTCCTCTTCTTTGTCGGCTGGGAGGCAGTTGGACTCTGTTCCTATCTGTTGATCGGGTTCTGGTATGAGCGCAAGTCAGCAGCCGATGCTGGCAAAAAGGCCTTTATTGTCAACCGGATTGGTGATTTTGGCTTTTTACTCGGTATCTTTCTCATCTTCAAAACTTTTGGTACTCTCCGGTTCCAGGAGGTCTTCACTTTAGCTCCGCAAGTCCTGGTGGGAGGAACGGTAGCCACCTGGATTACGTTCCTTCTCTTGCTTGGCGCTACCGGGAAATCGGCACAGATTCCCCTCTACGTCTGGCTCCCGGATGCTATGGAAGGCCCAACCCCGGTCAGTGCGCTCATCCATGCGGCAACTATGGTGACGGCTGGTGTTTACATGATCGCACGGACGCATGTCCTGTATCTGCTCACTCCGGAAATCATGACTGTGGTGGCTCTTATCGGGGTCCTCACCGCATTCTTTGCGGCTTCCATTGGCCTGGTCCAATATGATATCAAACGGGTGCTGGCGTATTCGACGATCAGTCAACTGGGTTATATGTTTTTGGCTACCGGTATAGGGGCCTTTCAGGCGGCCATGTTTCATCTGATGACGCATGCTTTTTTTAAAGCCCTCCTCTTTTTGGGAGCAGGAAGTGTCATCCATGCGCTATCGAATGAACAAGATGTGCGAAAAATGGGGGGATTAAAAGAACACCTCCCCTATACCTATTGGACCTTTCTGGTAGGGGCCTTCGCGTTAGCCGGTATTTTCCCCTTTGCCGGATTCTTTAGCAAGGATGAGATTCTGTGGGCGGCTCTGGTCGATGGTAATGTCCTGTACTGGGGACTCGGCATAGTAACGGCGTTTATGACCGCCTTTTATATTTTTCGCCTCTTTTTTCTGGTCTTCTGGGGCGAATCCCGGGTCGAAGAGGATGCCGCTCAGCACCTCCATGAATCCCCAACGGTCATGATCGGCCCGCTCGGCGTTCTCGCTATCTTCTCTGCAGGGGCTGGATTTTTGGGAATCCCTTTCTGGAGTAACCTGCATGGGATTCGGAACTTTTTAGCACCGGTTTTCCCAGAACCAGCGGAAGCTGCCCACCATGCGGTGGGCACAGAAATTGTCTTGATGCTCTTCTCGCTGGTCATTGCGCTTGTGGCTGTGTGGCTTGCCTATCGACTCTATGTCGAAAAGCCAGCATTAGCTCAAAAGACACGAGAACGGTTTTCAGGACTCTACACTCTCCTTCTGAATAAATACTATGTGGATGAGGTGTACGAGCGACTTGTGGCTGAGCCCTGCCGGCGTGGAGCATACTGGTTGTGGGAACGGCTGGATGTGGAGCAAATCGATGGCCTGGTCAACGGTGCAGCAGAATGGATTCGGTGGGACAGCCAGAAGCTCCGTCGTCTTCAAACCGGATTTGTTCGCAATTATGCGCTCTCTCTGTTTCTGGGTGCTGTGGTGGTGATGACGTTTTTGCTTTTTTATTAAGTGCACCACAGAGTTATGGAGGGCACGGAGATAGAGTTTTGTCTCTGAAACTCACATGGAACTCATAGCGAGTAAGTCTGCAAATGTCATTCTGAGCAAAGCGAAGAATCTCGTGGTTCTGTAGCGACTCATGAGCAACCCCTCACTTCGTTCCAGATGACATTCAGGAATCCACTCGTTATGAGTTCAGGAAAAGAAAACCAGTTAATAGAGGGTAGGAGTATTCAGGTTGTCCAGATGGCAACAACACCGAAGGGGGAGACTCCCAGAATTGAAGCGTGCAAGAAATTGAGTCATAGTTCCTTAATTGCCAATTGTTACTTGTGCATTGCTAGAGGTGTTTTGGGGTAAGGATATGGTTCCTCTGCTTACCATAATTATCTTTCTTCCGATCGTGGGAGCTTTAGTGCTGCTCTTCCTGCGCAATGAGCTCCTGGTTAAGAGCACCGCGTTCATCACGACCCTCTTGACCTTTCTCTTCTCGCTGGGGCTCTTCTTTGGGTTTGATCCCTCTACGCCACAGATGCAGTTTGTGGAAAAGGTCCCCTGGATAGAGAATTATGGTATTTCCTATTTTGTCGGGATCGATGGGATCAGCTTGTTACTGGTTATGCTGACCACGTTCTTGATGCCGCTGGCTATTCTCGCTTCCTGGCAAAGTATCACCACCAGGCTCCGCGAGTATATGATTTTTATGCTTCTTCTGGAAACCGGTATGCTTGGGGTCTTTGTCGCGCTCGATCTGTTTCTCTTCTATGTCTTTTGGGAAGCTATGCTTATTCCGATGTATTTTTTGATTGGTGGCTGGGGAGGAGAGCAACGTATCTATGCCGCGGTTAAATTTTTTATCTATACCATGGCTGGTAGCCTCCTGATGCTGGTGGGTATTCTGGTGCTCTACTGGCAGCATTACCAGCTCACCGGCACGCTCAGTTTCAACTTGCTCGACCTGTACACGCTTTCCTTGTCTCCGTCAATCCAGCGCTGGCTATTCCTGGCCTTTTTCCTGAGCTTTGCGATCAAGGTCCCCCTCTTTCCTTTTCATACCTGGCTTCCAGATGCTCATGTAGAAGCCCCCACAGCCGGGAGCGTGATTCTGGCCGGTGTCCTCCTGAAAATGGGGACCTATGGCTTTCTCCGTTTTTCCTTGCCGTTATTCCCACAGGCGGCCCTGAATGCGATACCCTATATCCTCGTCCTGGCTGTAATCGGCATTATTTACGGAGCGCTGGTGGCTATGGTGCAACCGGATATCAAAAAGCTGGTCGCCTACTCGAGTGTTAGTCATCTCGGATTTGTCGTATTGGGAATTTTTACCCTCAATGCCCAGAGTATTGGGGGAGGTATCATTCAGATGGTGAATCACGGTCTGAGTACCGGTGCTCTCTTCCTGATTGTTGGCATGCTCTATGATCGGAGACATACGCGCCTCATCAGCGACTTTGGGGGACTGACGAAAGTGCTTCCGATCTTTGCGGGCTTTTTTATGGTGGTAACCCTCTCTTCTATCGGATTGCCTGGCCTGAATGGGTTTGTCGGTGAGTTTTTGATTTTGGTCGGCGCGTTCCAGATATATCCAGGATTTGCTGTCTTCGCCGCTCTCGGGGTCATTCTGGCTGCCGTGTATATGCTCTGGATGTTCCAGCGGGTAATGTTCGGCCAGATCACTCATGAGGAGAATCGACATCTGCCGGATCTGAATGGACGCGAAATCAGCCTGCTCATTCCCATCGTCTTGCTCATAGTGTGGATAGGGGTCTATCCTCACCCCTTCCTTCAGCGCGTAGAAGTGAGTACCCAGCATTTGATCGAACGAGTACAAACCAAAACCATTAGCGCGCAGGACACCATCTCCCCAGGCTGGACTCCGGCATCCCTCTCCTTGACTTCCAGAGACGATGACCCTCAGCAACGGAGTGCGATACATGGAAGGTAATGCGGTGATTTCGACATTTGGAGCGATTGCTCCCCAGGTGATTTTAGCTCTCTTTGGATTGATTGTCCTCATAGTAGATCTGTTCTCTCATCAGGAGCGAGACAATCTTTCCGCGCTCGGGCTGGTGGGTATTGGCCTTGCGGCATTGACTACCCTGGGTCTTTGGGGAAAAGCAGGAGCAGTCTTCGGGGGGATGCTGGTCATCGATACGTTTGGCACCTTTTTTACGTTGCTCTTCCTGGGGGTGGCTTTTTTTACCCTCCTCCTCTCCCGGCAATATGCTATTCAGACGAGGGAAATCAATGAAGGGGAGTATTATGCTCTGCTCCTCTTTGCGACACTCGGTATGATCCTCATGGCGGTTAGCCAGGAGCTCCTGCTCATTTTTCTGGGACTAGAGATCCTTTCCTTAGCTCAGTATATCCTCGCCGGATTCCTCCGGGATAAGATCAAATCGACCGAGTCGGCTCTGAAGTATTTTCTGCTGGGAGCCTTTGCCACTGGTTTTCTCTTGTATGGAATCGCCCTGGTGTATGGCGCCACCGGGAGTACAAATCTCGAACAGATAAAACTCTTTGCGTTTCGACACAAGATGGGGAGTGATCTGCTTTTTCAAATTGGGATGGGGCTGATTCTGGTCGGATTTGGCTTTAAAGTCGCTGCCGTCCCTTTTCATATGTGGACTCCCGATGTCTACGAGGGGGCTCCCACCCCGGTAACCGCTTTCATGTCTACCGGCCCGAAGATGGCCGGGTTTGCCGTGTTATTACGCGTCTTTAGTATCGCCTTACCTCTCCATCCTTCCTGGACCGCTATTTTCTGGATGCTGGCCGTCTTGACGATGACCGTGGCTAATATCTCCGCCATCACGCAGAGCAATATCAAACGGATGCTGGCGTATTCGAGTATTGCTCATGCTGGCTATACCTTAGTGGCTTTGACCGCGGGGAGTGAAGCTGGGGTACAGGGAGCCCTTTTTTATCTCTTAGCCTATCTCTTGATGAACTTTGGGGCTTTTGCCGTGGTTTCCCTTCTGGTGCGCGAGGAAGAGGTATTTGTCCGTATCGATGAATATCGAGGGTTGGGTTACCGTTACCCTCTGCTTGGTGGGGTCATGGCGCTTTTCATGTTGTCTCTGGCCGGTATTCCTCCTACAGCCGGTTTTGTAGGAAAATTCAATATTTTTACTGCTGTGGTGATGCGTGATTATGTCTTCCTGGCGATTATCGGTGTCCTGAATACACTGGTGTCACTTTATTATTATCTCTACATCGTGGTGGTCATGTATATGCAACAACCAGCCAAAGAGGAGGCTTCCCAGGATCTCAAGCTCGATCCAGCCCTCCGTGTGGCTCTCCTTCTGGCCAGCATTGGTACACTGTATCTGGGAATTTTTCCTAATCAGGTAATCCAGTTTATTCAGCAAGCGGCGACCGGGTTGATGGGACCATAATGAGGAGAAAAAAATCTTGCAATCACTACCTCTGTATGCTAAGGTAAGGCGGTCTTGAGAATGTGTAGTGGAGAGAGAGATAGGAGAATAGCGATGCAGTGGCTTTTCTTTTTTCTATTAGCAGCGGTGATGATATATGCAGCGGTTAAAGTAGTCACTACCAGCAATATCGTGCATGGAGTGCTCTTTCTAATCCTGAGCTTTTTCTGTGTGGCCGGTATCTATATTCTGCTCCATGCCGAATTTCTGGCTGCAGTCCAGATTCTCATTTATGCGAGTGCCATGATGGTCCTCTTTCTCTTTGTCTTGCTTCTCACCGATCTGCCAGCCCTGCAACGTCTCAGACAACGGCATGGCCAATGGCCTATAGCTCTGGGGATTGGCGCTATTCTCCTGCTCGAGGTTCTCTTTATCATCTGGCTGCGTTTTCCGGTCGGTGGAGAAGCCAATGCTCTTGTGGCGCAGTTAGGAGAGAAAACGATGACTGAAGGCCTGGGCGAGGCACTTTTTACCGACTTTCTCTTACCCTTCGAAGTGGCCTCAGTCCTCTTACTTGCCGCGATGATCGGGGCCATTGTACTGGCCAGACGGGACTGAAACCCAAGTATTGTAGAGGAGGAGCATGTGGTTCCACTTTCTATGTATCTGACGTTGGGAGCGATTATCTTTACCATTGGAGTATGGGGAGTACTCACTCGTCGCAATGCCATTGTCATCTTGCTCTCTATTGAACTGATCTTTAATGCGGTCAACATTAACCTGGTGGCTTTCTCGAACTTCTTGGGCAATTTCCGGGGACAGGCGTTTGCGATCTTTATTATTGCTGTGGCGGCTGCAGAAGCGGCGATTGGTTTAGCTATCATCATCTGTATTACGCGAAATAAGGCCACCTTAAATGTGGATGAAGTCAACCTGTTGAAGTGGTAAATTCTGAAGGAGCGCTTGCATGCGATATTATCCGTGGCTCATACCACTTTTTCCTTTGCTGGGAGTACTGATTAACGGATTCTTTGGGCGGAAGTATATTCGAGACAATGCTCATTACATCGGTATAGGCTCGGTTGCCCTTTCTTTTCTGGTCTCCCTGATTATCTTTCTGGAAGTCGCTCTCGGTTATGGAAGCGTGGAAGTGAATCTTTACCAGTGGATAATTACCGGAGATCTTAACATCCATATCGGTTTTCTTATCGACCCCCTTGCTACCATCATGCTCCTTGTGGTGACTGGTGTTGGGCTCCTTGTGCATATCTACGCTGCTGGGTACATGCATGGTGATACTGGGTATTATCGTTTTTTTACCTATGTCAACCTCTTTATGTTCTCCATGTTGATGCTGGTGCTGGCTAACAACTACGCGCTCATGTTCGTCGGATGGGAGGGGGTCGGCCTCTGTTCTTATCTGTTGATTGGCTTCTGGTTTGAACGCCAATCAGCGGCTGATGCTGGCAAAAAGGCCTTTGTGGTTAACCGGATCGGTGATGCCGGTTTTCTGTTGGGAATCTTTCTCCTTTTTGCCACCTTTGGGACACTGAACTATACCGAAATTTTTCCCCGAGTAGGAGAGATGAGTACGGCAGTGGTGACCGCCATCACCCTCTGTCTCTTTCTCGGAGCAATTGGTAAATCGGCGCAAATTCCGCTTTATGTCTGGCTTCCAGATGCCATGGAAGGTCCAACCCCGGTCAGTGCGCTCATCCATGCGGCGACCATGGTGACGGCCGGTGTTTATATGGTAGCCAGAAGTGCCGCGTTGTATAGTGCAGCTCCATTTTCAGCGGAACTGGTCGCCGTTATCGGGGGCCTGACTGCTATCTTTTCCGCCTCGATCGGTCTGGTGCAAAACGATATTAAACGAGTACTAGCTTATTCGACCGTGAGCCAGCTTGGGTATATGTTTTTAGGAGCGGGGGTAGGGGCTTATGCCGCCGGGATATTCCACCTTATGACCCATGCTTTTTTCAAAGGGCTTCTCTTTCTCTGTGCCGGAAGCGTAATCCATGCCCTCTCCGGTGAGCAGGATATGCGGAAGATGGGGGATTTAAAAGGACATCTTCCCACGACGCACTGGACTTTCCTGGTAGGAGCTATCGCTATTGCGGGTATCCCGCCTCTGGCCGGGTTCTGGAGTAAAGATGAAATTCTGGCGGAAGCATTCAAGCATGGACACTACATTCTGTGGCTTATCGGTGTGGTGGCAGCGTTTATGACCGCCTTCTATATGTTTCGCCTGATTTTCCTGACCTTTTACGGTACCTCGCGAGTCACCGAAGAAGCGAGGCATCACCTCCACGAATCTCCACCGGTCATGACCATGCCCTTAGTCGCACTGGCTATCTTATCCATTATCGGTGGAGCTATTCCAGGCTTTCCTCCCGAAGCAGGATGGATTCATCATTATCTCGATCCGGTGTTTGGAGGAGGAGCGAAGGAGGCCAGTTTGGATCTGATCTCCGTAGCCATGGCTTCGGAAGCTGCACTTGAAGAAGGAGGATTTCTCGGGCTTCATCTCCTGGACTGGATTTTGATGTTTATTTCCGTAGCGGTGGGAGTAGCCGGGATAGGTGTGGCGTATCTCTTTTATATTTTACGGCCGGATATTCCAGAAATGCTCGCTCAACGCTTCGCTAGTCTCTACAACCTCCTGGTAAATAAATACTGGGTGGATGAAATCTACGATACCTATATAGTAGAGAATTGCAAGCGCTTGAATCAGTTTCTGTGGGGTGAGGTAGATGCGAAAGTGATCGATGACGGGCTGGTCAATGGGGCGAGTGATGGAACGGTGAAGCTGAGTGATTGGTCTGGTGAAGTGGATCGCCGCACGGTCGATGGGGCGGTGAATGGTGTTTCTGTGATTATTACGGCCGGAGCCCGAGTGTTTCGGTATCTGCAGACCGGTTTTGTGCAGAATTATCTGTTTGCAATGGTGCTGGGCATTTTTCTGATCGTGACGATATATGTTATCTTCTAATTCTTAACCCTGGTATTAGCAGTCAGTAATCAGTGGCTAGTGGGCAGTGATTAGTGATTTAAAGTAAGGGTTTTTGCTAACCACTGACCACTAACCATTAGCCACTAAGGAATGATCCTGGAGAAACAGAGAGACAAGCTATGAATATCCCGAAGGAGGGTGTATGATTGAGCATGCGCTGGGTGGATTCCCGATTTTATCTCTGATTACTTTTATTCCGCTGGTAGGAGCACTCCTGATTATGACATTCCTCCAGAAGGAACAGACCCAAGAGATAAAATATCTCGCCCTGATGATTTCGCTTTTTGATGTGGTGGTCTCCCTATTTTTGTTACCCTACTTCAATACTTCTACCCACGAATTCCAATTTGTGGAGAAAGCCTCCTGGATTCCAGCTATTGGTGTAGAGTATTTTATGGCGATTGATGGTATCAGTATCTTGCTCATTCTCATGACTACCATTCTCTCTGCGATTTCCATTCTCAGTTCCTTCACAGCGATTACAGAACGAGAGAAAGAATACTATGTCTCTCTGCTCCTGCTGGAGACGGGAATGCTCGGAGTCTTTATGGCTCTCGATCTTTTCCTTTTTTATGTCTTTTGGGAAGTCATGCTGGTCCCCATGTATTTCCTGATTGGGATTTGGGGTGGACCACGAAAGCTGTACGCCGCAATTAAATTTTTTCTCTACACCCTCTTTGGCAGTGTATTAATGCTCCTCGGCATTTTAGGGCTCTATTTTATTCATCAGAGTCAGACTGGAGTGTATACCTTCAATTTCCTCAATCTTGTCCAGACCAATCTCTCCCCTACTGCGCAAATCTGGCTCTTTTTAGCTTTCTTTATCGCTTTTGCGATCAAAGTGCCGATGTTTCCTTTCCATACCTGGTTACCCGATGCCCATGTCGAAGCCCCTACGGCTGGGAGTGTTATTTTAGCTGGGGTACTCCTGAAAATGGGGACATACGGTTTTGTCCGGTTTAGCCTCCCCTTTTTCCCATACGCCAGCCAGTATTTTGTCCCGGCTATGGTTGTGCTGGCGGTAATTGGGATCATTTACGGGGCTCTAGTTGCCATGGCCCAGCAAGACGTTAAAAAACTGGTCGCCTATTCGAGTGTGAGCCATTTGGGTTTTGTGATGCTGGGCATCTTTGCCCTCAATGCGGAAGGGATTAGTGGAAGTATCCTGCAGATGATCAATCATGGGATCAGCACCGGTGCCCTCTTTTTGATCGTCGGGATTATCTACGAACGACGGCATACGCGCATGATCAGTGACTTTGGTGGATTATCGAGTAAGATTCCGATCTTTGCGACGATCTTTGCCATCACCATGTTTTCCTCGATTGGGCTCCCTGGATTAAACGGCTTTGTCGGAGAATTCCTGATCCTGGTGGGAGCGTTTAGAGCGAACTGGATCTATGCGGCGTTTGCAGTAGTGGGGATTGTACTTGGCGCAGCCTATATGCTCTGGATGTTCCAGCGGATGATGTTTGGTACGCTGGATAAACCGGAAAATCAGGAACTGACCGACTGTAATGGACGCGAAATCGCGTATATGGTGCCTTTGATTATCTTTATGTTCTGGATAGGTATTTATCCGAAACCCTATACCCGTCTGATGGAACCATCGGTCAAACATCTCGTCGAGCAGGTACAAACGAGAGCAGCGCAGGTAGAACAGCCCTCGTGGGAAGCCTTCTTCGCTTGGCAGAATCGTGATTCGAAGACACCAGCACAACCGATGACTGAATAAGGGGAAAAAGGACTATGCCGATCACGTTTCCGATACCGAATCTTGGAGCAGTTCTCCCGGAGTTGATTATTCTCTTTGTGGCCTGTGCTATTTTGATCATTGACATGGCGCTGAAGAAAGAGCAACAAAGAACGTGGCTGGGCTATGTCGGCTTGCAGGGCATTCTCGGTGCTCTGTTGGCGTCGTTGGCCATGATGATTGGCCAGAAGACCATCACGACATTTAGTGGCATGTTTATTGTCGATCCCTTTGCCCTCTTTTTTAAGATCGTCTTCCTGTTGGCTGCCGGATTTACGATCATGATTTCGCTTCGTTATCTGGAGATTGAGCAGATTAATAAGGGAGAGTATTATGCCCTGCTCCTTTTTGCGACCCTCGGGATGATGATTATGGCTGCTGGTAATGATCTGCTCTCGATTTATATCGCCCTGGAGTTGATGTCCCTCTCCCTGTATGTATTGATCGGATTTGCCAAACGTGATCTCAAGTCGCTCGAAGCTTCGCTCAAATACTTTTTAGTGGGGGCTTTCTCTTCAGGGATCCTGTTGTATGGTCTGGCTCTGATCTATGGACTGACCGGGGAGACCGAGCTCCCGAAGATCGCAAGCGTGTTAGCGGAGAAGGAGCTCTATGGAAATTCCGTCCTTATTCTGGCGATGGTGCTCCTGATCGCGGGATTTGGCTTCAAAGTTTCCGCCGTACCTTTTCATATGTGGGCTCCTGATGTCTATGAAGGGGCTCCAACTTCTATTACGGCCTTTTTGTCCGTCGGTTCCAAAGCAGCTTCTTTTGCCGCCCTCCTCCGCATCTTTATGGTTGCTCTTGGCGGAAGTAAACCTCATTGGGAACCGATTCTCTGGATTCTCGCGGTCCTGACCATGACCTTGGGGAATCTGGTGGCTATTGTACAAACCAATGTAAAACGCCTCCTGGCCTATTCCAGTATTGCCAGTGCTGGCTATATTTTGATTGGCATTATTGCCGGAAATGAGATTGGTTTAGCCAGTGTGCTTATCTATGCGCTGGTCTACGGCTTTATGAATATCGGATGTTTTGCGCTGGTCATTCTGCTGTGTCGAAATCGCGAGGACCGGGGAGACCAGATCTCCGATTTTACGGGATTAGCCAGTGTTCATCCCTATGCAGCGATTGCGCTGGTCATCTTTTTCCTTTCCTTGACCGGTATTCCTCCGACTGGTGGATTTGTTGGGAAGCTCTATATCTTTGCAGCCGCCATTCAAGAAGGTTTTATCTGGTTAGCGATCATTGGCGTTCTCAACAGTGCTATTTCCCTCTACTACTATTTTCGTATAGTGGTGGCGATGTATATGCAAAAACCAGAAAGAGAAACTATTCCTCTGGCCATTTCTCCCGCCTTGACCGTAGCTATCCTCCTGATGGCAATTGGGACGCTGCTTATTGGCGTCTATCCGCAACCCTTTCTGGCTGCAGCCAAGAGTTCGGTGGGACCCCTGCTCACCTTTGTGCAAGGAGCAGCTACGGCCATGCACCCCTAATCTGTCCAAATCTCCATTTGGAACGCCGTAATAGAGGGCTTTCACACCGAGCCAGGGCTAGCTTGGCTTTTGACCTGCGCACACACAGAAAGGCTGATGATGTCCAAGTGCCACGCTGGTGGAGCAATTTGATATATTTCGCTTCATGTAAGCCTGATGGCCAATCCCGCTTCTTTCATTTGCAACAACACTTCCGCGTTGCCGCGAGCATCATCGACGGGATGGTGCGTATGGGTTGTGCTGCGCAAGTGCTTGAAGTTGGTGAAGGTGTCCTTTACGAATCCTTTGTAGAGCGATCCAAGATTCGACGAACTGTGGCCAAATGGATTCTTGCCTGTAAAATGGTGGAAATACCAATTGATGAATTGCCAATCGAAGCCATTGTTATCAGAAATGAAGAAGGGCCGTCCAGTGCTGTTAACAGTGATCCACCTGGCGAATGCCTCCATGACGGTTTGAGGATCGTCAAACTGGAGCGTTTCCTCGCGGCTGAATCCGCTTATGGGGCAAGCGCTTCGGGAATCCATTGGTCGGAGATCGGCTTTAGTGTGCCATAGAACGTCTTTTCGAGCGACGGTTCGACGACGATGGCCCCGAAGCAGATCATCGAGTAATCGCCCGGTATCGGTCCGTCGGATTCCACGTCAACCATGATGTAACTCATAAAATCACCTGTACGTATGACTGCAAAACCTCACGATCCACATGCAGTTACGACAGGAGTTTGCCCGAAACCGTCTAAACACACCACTGGGGCTCACTCAGCAGGAGCGATCACATAGCTAAGAGCACCGGTCTGGAATCGGAGGGGCACAGAACAGCACTCAATGGTAGCGATGCAGTAGGAGAAGAGTGTGATTCCCTCCTACTTATGCCAATTCGCCTTGAGCATAACGCATTCTTGTCATGCTGAGCTCTTCGCTTCCCTCAAGGATGACTAAATGACTTCCCTACGCTTTGCTCCGGGAGCGGAGCGAAGGGAAGTCATATCGTCATCCGGGAGTCGAACGGACAACCCTCCGCTCCGGGATGACGAATGGACGCTCGCCTGAGCGCCTCGACTGATCTCGGCGAAGTCTCGGCACAGGCTTCCCTACCCTTCGCTACCCTTCGCTTCGGGGTAAACTCTCCGTGAAGAATCTCGGTCATAGACTCTTCGCTTTGCTCAGAGTGACACCAGGGTATGCTGCATTACTATAGCGAATTGGTATTACAATGTTCGCAGTATAGCGCCTTTGTTCTTCCAGTGCAACACTAAAATATGCCACATCTATAGGCGTTCCATGATGACAGTGACAGGGTATTGATTCTGAAGGATCTTGTGGTTCTTTTCGTTCACGCCATAAATTGGCATGGAATATCTCTCTGCCATCTGCGATAGAACTGACGGACTGATAGGCGGAGAGTCCTGGATGAGTGCATGCTTGCAGTGATAAGTCGCCTGTGGCGGTATCCCTCGTTGATGCAGCCGCTCCACTTCTACTAATCGCTCTAATTCTCTTTGCAGTGTCTACATCGGCTCAAGTCTCTTCCCCGTGGTGATCTTCTTCATCATGTCCTCTACCTGTTCCTGATCAAAGCGGCTGAGGGAAAGTTGAATTAGAGGCAGAGCCCACGGCGGATGAAACTCGGGCCGATACGTAGGGAGGACACCTCCTTGGCAAGAAGAATATCTTATACTTCCTGCATCACATATCATTCACTTATGCAACTAGTGCTTTGGAAAGTAAGTTATGATGAGTTGTCATGCTGAGCCGAAGTCGAAGAATCTCGGTTTTGAGATGCTTCTCGGAGTTTATCCCAGAGCGCAGCGGAGGGCTCAGCATGACAAGAAGGGTAAGTGATGGAATTGAGGAGTACAAGAAAATTAGTGTACTTACTTGGTCTATAAATCAGCTATGGGGAAAGTTAACGAGCATAAAAGTTAACGAGCATATCCGTACCTTTTAACTTTATTATAAGCCCTATCCAGACCTAGACACCTCGGCACTCTGTCTCAAAAACCTCTTTTTCTTTTTACGAAAAATATTATATATTAAATTTTACAAAGTAAACTATTTATCGTTATTCACCTCTCACCGCCCAGGAGGTGAAATCCCCTATCTACACTACTCAAAACACAGGAAATTGCAGACCGTTTGCGGTTGAAACTGCATATCATCCGCTTATGGATTCGTGCCAGGAAACTCAAGGCAAACCGGATCGGTAAGCAATGGCTGGTACCTGAAGAAGAGGCTGACCGGCTGATGCGAGAGGGAAAAAAATGGATGTAGAAGGAAAATCCCTAACATGGTCTGGGTACAACTCTTTTAGGTACATGGTATTTGGGGAGCCTTTTGGCAGCTGAGTATGGGCGTGATGTTTTTTGTGTTCAGTAAGCTGGTACTCTCAGCCGTCTGGAGAGCAAGATCGAGACGGTTGACCAGCGGCTCAGCACGAAGATTAATGCTGGCGATCTACGCTTAACCCAAATCGAACTCCGGTCTGGAGCAACGGAGGAATCACCTGTATGAACGACTCTCCATGTGGGCCATCCAATCTGATATACAAATGGAACGAATAGGAGGCAAACTGGAACGGTTATTAGGAAATTAAACCGTCCCTGACTGCCTCGTTTGGCGGCTCACCGCCAGAGGCTCATAGCACCCCCTTGAGAAACGATTTTTAGGAGGAGACATCATGACCCGTTATGAGGAGGATTTTTACGCCTGGACCCAGGAACAAGCCACCTTGCTTAAGGAGAAGCGCTTTATGGAGTTGGATCTCGAGCACCTGGTGGAGGAAATAGAGAGTATGGGCCGCAGTGAAAAACGAGAACTGGAAAACCGGCTGAGTGTGCTCATTGTGCATCTCCTGAAATGGCATTACCAACCGGCGAAGCGGACACGCAGTTGGGCGTTGACTATTCTGGAGCAACGGAAAGAACTGGCGAAGCTCCTCCGAGAAAACCCCAGTCTGCGTCCCGTGCTCCGCGAGGAATACCCGGAACGCTATGACATCGCCCGGATTCGTGCCGCCAGGGAAACCACCCTGGAACTGGACACCTTTCCGGAGAACTGCCCCTGGACCTTGGAAGAGATCCTGGAGGACGCAGAACCTCTATGATCAAATGGTCTACCATGCGAGGTCTTTGCGGTATCCTTCCACGTACAACTCACAAACCATAACAGCTTATCTGCCTGAAGGTTGAGGAGAGCGTAGAGGGAAAAGCGAAAATTCTGAAAAATCGTGTTTAGAAGCCAAAGTGGATCATCACTACGGAAACCTTCATTCCCGAGTTCAGGGGAACATTACGAAGAGAGAGCACCTGGAGGAGAAGAGCCTGAGGAAATCCCTCCTGCCTGTAGTGATCGAAGTATAGCCTCTTCTGTGGGGAGATACAAGACCAAAGTATACAGACGAAAGAGAGGTTCCTGAAACATTCCCTCATGCCTCAGTCTGGTTATCACCCTAAGTGAAGAATCCCGATCATCTCAAAAGAGATACCTTACTCTCTCTTCATGATTGCACGAGCAGACACTTCCTTGACAAGAAAGGGACTGGTATCTTATACTTCTTGCATCACATATGGTTCGTATCGTTCCCCTTATCTTATCAAGAAAACAGGAACGCTTTATGCGTCCGAAAAGGGCCATCTTAAGATTTCTCGTTTCTTTTGCTCTTTGTGCCTCTACTGCTACTGCTCAGGAGGTAACTAAGGCTGATTTACAAGCATTAGAATTGCAGATAACGAATCAAATTAATGCCCTTGATAAACGGCTGACCACACAGATCACCGATCTGGACAAACGACTGACGTCACAAATCTCCGAGATAGATAAGCGACTCACGAGCCTTGAGACTGTTGTGAAGGAAATGGATAAACGTCTCACTACCCGTATCGAGGAGCTGAATAACCGTCTTACCACCTCCATTGCCGAGCTGGATAAACGTCTCACTACCCGTATCGAGGAGCTGGATAACCGTCTTACCACCTCCATTGCTGAGCTGGATAACCGTCTCACTACCCGCATTACAGAGCTGGATAATCGTCTCACTAATTATATCGTGGAATTGGATAAACGCCTTACTAATCGTATCGAGGAGATGGATAAGCGTCTGAGTTCCCAAATCAATACCCTCTTTTGGGCGATTGGAGCCTTGATCGGGGTGATCTTAACAGTGATCGCTTTGCCGCAACTTTTAGGATATTTCCAGGGGAGACGAGATCGAGCTGATCTCCAAAAGATCATAGAAGAGCTGAGACAGCGTATTGCCCAACAACAGCAGGAGATTGAGGAACTCAAAGCCCGGAGGATTGTGACCCCTTCTTAATTTTGATGATCAGAGCGAAGTGAGCTAATTCCATTAAAATAAGGAAGAAGATTGTTATCCGCCTACTCTTGCGCTGATCTTTCCAGACGTTGCTTAGATCGTCGATGAGATAACTCACTGATCAGAAGAAGAAAGATACAGGTCAGAAAGATCAGTATAGTAGAAACCACAGCAATCGTCGGGTTGATTTCCAATCGTAATCCATCCCACATGCGGCGAGGAAGTGTCTTTGCTCGCTCTCCGCTGAGAAAAAGGGCGATCAGGAGTTCATCAAAGGAGGTCAGAAAGGCAAAGAGTGCCGCGGTAAACACTCCAGAACGAATCAAGGGAAAAGTAACATACCAGAAAGTACGGAATCGGTCTGCGCCCAGATTCAGAGCGGCATGTTCCAGAGCCTGATCAAAGCTCTTGAGGGAGGCAGACACGATAATGATCACGATGGGCAAGGCCAAAATAGTATGCCCCAAAGCAATGGTCAGCCAGTTCCCTATAAGCTGGAGCCGAGCAAAGAAAAAATAGCTGGAGATCGCCGTAATAATCACCGGAATAATCAGAGGAGAGAGGATAAGAGAGTAGAGTAAATTTTTACCGGGAAAGCGCACTCGTACCAGGGTAAAGGAAGCGAGTGTACCTAAACTCGTGGCTAAAATCATCGTTACCAGGGCTACCTGAAAACTCAGGATGGTCGCTCCGGTCCAATCCCGCCGGGAAAAATATTCGTGCCACCAGCGCAGGGAGAGACCAGGGGGAGGAAAAGTTAAATGCGAAGCGGAGCTAAAGGCCAGCGGAATAATAATGATGATCGGGACCACCAGATAAAAGAAAATAAGTCCACAGACACAATAGAGTAAGAAGCTACTATAATCGCGTGGTGGCTTGAGTTCAGGGAGAGAATGTTTCATGTTCTGCCTCCCAGGAGACGATCCAATCCGAGAAATCGATTATAGACATAGAAGACTATCAGCGCCATCACCAGCAATACGACGGAGATCGCTGACCCAAATTCCCAGTCAAGCAGCGAGTTGATCTGGGTATCAATCAGATTCGAGATCATAATGTCCGATGTTCCTCCCAAAAGGGCAGGGGTGATATAAAAACCAAGGGCAATAATAAAGACCAGCAAAGCTCCGCTGGCTACCCCTGGTAAACTGAGGGGAAAAAAGATCTGCCAGAAGGTATGCCAGCGGTTTGCTCCTAAATTAAGGGCGGCCTGCAGTAAGGCTCGATCAATGCGCTCCATCACGCTATACATGGGGAGAATGGTAAAAGGCAGCAGCACATGCACCATACCAATATACACCCCCAAGGTATTATGCATCAGTTTCAGGGGGGTATCGATAAGACCCATACTACTCAGAAATTGGTTAATGATCCCTGCCCGTCCCAACAGGACCATCCAGGCATAGGTGCGCACAAGAATGCTCGTCCAAAAAGGGATTACCACCATGATGAGTAACAGATTGCGTATGCGGGTCGGTGTTGTGCTGAGCAGATAAGCTACTGGATACCCAAGAAGCACACACAAAACGGTCACCACCAGGACAATTTGAAAGGTGAAAAGCAGGCGATCCAGGTAGATAGAAGACGTAAAAAAATGGACATAATGCATAAATGTCCACCCGCCACCTTTGGGCTCCTGGAAACTCAAGAGAATCATGCGTGAGAGAGGGTAAAGATAAAAAATCAGGAGGTAGAGAACAGCAGGCACAAGAGGTAAGAGCACCACCCGAGACCTCCAGGGACGCAACACCTCTGTAAATCTCCATGCTGAAACTGGCTTCTCCCTATTCCGATCCATCTGCTTTCCTTCTCCTCTGCTACCTGCTTTTCTCTAAGAACTCAATGCGAGGAAGTCTCCAAAGATGATGCTGAGAGCTTCATCAACAAGATTCTTCGCTCCTTACAGTCGCTCAGAATGACCTCTGTTTCAAAACTTTTTGCAAAAGGCACTAGTGTCTTGTCAAGGTGAAAATGGTGAGTTGTTCCCTCTTTTCACCCTCACCCTGGCCCTCTCCCCTCAAGGGAGAGGGGAGAAAAAGGCACGCACAAAAACAAGTTTGACAAAACA